>Ga0302046_10002753_pt1 | contig 16269 bp, 9 predicted proteins | sample RVTome_11_FD_200261 | JGI IMG/M metagenome (GOLD analysis project Ga0302046, IMG submission 200261) | Soil microbial communities from uranium-contaminated site in the Upper Colorado River Basin, Wyoming, United States - RVT147D111 (version 2) ...
GGATCAAGGACTCTCTGGACCCCAACCCCCTCTTCCCTGACGGCGACTGGATCAACGCGGACGGCGGCTTTGCCAACGGCAACGGTGGCACCGAGTCCCCGGTGGACAGCGAGTTTGGAAGCGGTGACGGCTCGGGCTCCGGCAGCGGCCAGGGGTCGGGCTCCGGCTCGGGCTCCGGCAGCGGCCAGGGCAGCGGGCAGGGCAACGGCCAGGGCCAGGGCGCCGGACAGGGCGCGGGCCAGGGCAACGGGAACGGCCAGGGGTCGGGACAGAACGGTGGCGACCAGGGCACGCCGTCCGACTCGGACGGTGACGGCATCAGCGACGGGGAGGAGGACTCGAACGGCAACGGTCAGGTGGACGAGGGCGAGACCGACCCCTTCGACCCCGACACGGACCACGACGGGCTCCGCGACATGGAGGAGCGCAATACGGGCCTCAACCCGAACAACCCCGACACCGACGGTGACGGCCTCTCGGACGGCTCCGAGGTGCGCCTGGCGCACACCGACCCGCTGGACCCCGACTCGGACGACGATCTCCTATGGGACGCGGAAGAGACAGGCCCGCTCGCAATCTCCGACCGGAATGGTATTTTCTGCGGCCCGCCTCGTTGTGACCCAGTGATTTTGTCGCCGAACACAATGGGCGCCGCGGGCCTGAATCCAAACCACTTCACCGCCACCAACCCCCTTCAGTTTTCGACCGATGGAACTGGGTTGGCGGACGCGTTTGCCGACGAGGACGCCGACGGGATGGAGAACATCAACGAGTTGCGCGCGAGCTACGAGCTCCCTGTCCCCTCCGGCGGCACGATCACGGTCTCGGGCCCCTACTGGGGCCTGTCGAACCCCCGCAACGACGACACCGACTGCGACCTGCTCCTGGACGGCTGGGAGACGGACCCCTCGTCCGCGCCCCCCGGCAAGTCGAGCGGCCATTACTCTGACCCCTCGCGATCAGATACGGACGGCGACGGGCTCTCGGACACAGTGGACCCGAACCCGGAGGTCACGACCATCCTGCCGCCCACGCGGTTCACGAATGTGCGTGTGAACGGCGTCCTCCTGGACGGCGTGCGCACGGTGAGCGTGGTCAAGCAGTCGTCGATCACGATCACGGCGCAGCTCGAGTGGCAGAACCTGACCACGGGCTCGTGGTACGACGTGGTCGTAACCCAGCCGATGGACGTGTACATCTACCTCGTCCAGTGGAATGGCTCGGCGTGGGCCCCGACGCAGCTTAGCGCTCCGATCCAGTCGGGCGACGGCGGGTTCTACACGCAGGTGCGGATCACCTCGGACGACATCCGCGCGGGCGTGGGGTACCTCGCGCTGCAGTCGGACATCCACAACCGGGACCCGACGCAGGTGTGGTACGGGACGACCCAGTGGTCGGAGCCCAACGTGCCGGCGTTCACCTTCCCGGCGCTGGCCACCTGCACCTGAGCAGGGCACGCTCCTTTCCCCCGGCCTCGCCGGCCGGGGCCCCCCACATCCCACCCGGCAGCGGACGCGCCGCGGGCCCGCCCGGCGCGCCTTACGGGCCCCTCTCGCGCGCGTCCACGATCTTGAGGGAGCGGGCGGCTTCGCCCTCCCCCCGCGCCGCGCCGCGCCGCGTGTACACGTACAGGGTGGGCACGCGGCGGCGGATGCCCGTCCAGTACCCGCACTGCGGGCACCGGTGCCCCAGGGTCACCGAGCCGTCGTAGACCGTCTTGTTGCGGATCGGGGAAATGGGCCCCCGGCACACGGGGCACCGCGAGAGCGGCCGGCGGGCGTCGCTGTAGCGCGTGAAGGCGGTGACCTCGACCTTGCCGGAGCGCAGGCACACGAGGCGCAGGCGGCGGCGGCCGACCGCGAGCGCGGGGTCCGCCTTGCGCAGCGCCTGCCGGACGATGGCGAGCAGCGCGGTCTCGGAGCGCACCGTCCGGCGCGTCCGGAGCGCGCCGAGCGCGGCTTCGAGGACCTCGTCGTCCGAGGGGAGCCGGAAGGTCACCGGGAAGGGACGCGTGCCGGGGGGGATAAGCGTTCGCGCCTCGCCGGGGAAAGCGCAATGAACCCACGCGGCGCGGGCCAAGGTTTATGACCCGACTTCCGGCATTTGGCCTGCGCATCCAGTGGGCGCCCGCGGGGGGATTTGGAGAGGGTGGCCGGGGCGGAGGAGGCGCGGCTCCCCTCGGCGAGCCGGGCCCAGGTGGAGCAGCGCTGGGAGCTCACCCTCGACGGCGCCGGGCGGGCCCTGCGCCTGGCGGCCGACGCGAACCTGATGGCGGTGGGCGGGGCCAAGGACGGCGCGGGGTTCGTGCAGCTCGTCGACCGGGGCGGCAAGTCGCTCTGGCGGTACATCACCCGCGAGCCCATCCGCCATGTGGCGATCTCGGATGTCGGCGGCTTCGTGGGCGCCGGCTGCGACGACGCGCAGGTGTACTTCTTCGACCGGCGCGGGCTGCTGCTGTGGCGCTACAAGTGCGACCGCCGGGTCACGGGCGTAAGCGTCTCTCGGGACGGCAACGTCCTGTGCGCCGGGTCGGAGGACCAGGGCGTGTACTTCTTCGACAACCGCAACACGCCGCGGCGCTTCGTCTGGAAGGTGCGCCTCGAGGGGGTGGTGGGAGCGGTCGCCATGGTGCCCTCCGGCGACAACATCCTCGCGGGCGCGAGCGACGGTGGGATCTACTTCCTCGACGCGCGCGAGGGGCACGTCGCGTGGAAGGCGTTCGCCAAAGCGCCCGTTTCGGCGGTCGCGACCTCGAAGTTCGCCGACATCGTCGTGGCGGGGGCCGACGACGGTTCGGTGCACTGCTTCGACCTCGGGGGCCGGCTCCTCTGGGAGCGGCTGACGGCGGGCGCGATCACGGATGTCAGCGTCGACAACCGGGGCGCCTACGTGGCGGCGGCCTCGAAGGACGGGTCTCTCTACCTCTTCGACCAGCACGGGGACCTCCGTTGGTCGCACCCCGTGGGGTCGGCGCAGGCCACCGTGGAGATCACGAGGAACGGCGACCTCGTGTTCGTCGCCACGGCTGAAGGGCGGCTGTTCTGCTTCTCCGCCAGCGGGGGGCTCGTGTTCGACGTCCACACGCCGGCGCGGCCCATGGCGCTCGACATCGCCGCGGACTCCGAGGCCTTCTGCGTGCTGGACGAGGGCGCGCTGCGCGCCTTCGAGACGCGCCAGGTGTTCAAGTCGCTCATCCTGTCGGTGCGGGAGCAGATCCTGAGGCACCGGGGGCGGGGGGCGGACGTCGAGAAGGCGCTCGGCTTCGAGAAGCAGGCCGTCGCGTGCCTGAAGAACTTCGACTACAAGGGGGTGCGCGACGCGGTGGCCGCCTGCGAGGCGGAGCTTGGCGCGGCGGCCGCCAAACTCTCGCAGGACTCCGAGGTGGAGAAGCGCGCGAAGGAGGGGCTCGCCGCGGCGCGCGCAGCGGAGGCCCGTGCGCGCGGCGCCGGGATCGAGACCTCGAGGGTGGCGCCGCTTGTCGACGGCGTGGCGGCGGCGGTCGGCCGCGGGGAGTACACGCAGGCGCTCGCGCTCCTCGAGGGGGCGAGGGGGCCGGTCGGCGACCTGGAGAAGCGGCAGGAGCTCGCGCAGCGCGCCGCGCGCCTGCAGCTCGAGGCCAAGGACGCCATCGACCGCGCGCGGCAGTACCCCGGGGTGTCGGTGGACGAGGCGGAGATGCAGCTCGCGCTCGCCAAGGAGGCGATCGAGGCGCGCAACTTCCCGATGGCCACGGAGCACGCGGCGCTCGCCCACGAGATGGTGCTGATGGCGCGGCGCAGTTCGCCCGCCGCGATCGAGGCGGAGGTGCAGGAGATCCGCGCGCGCGTGCATGCGGAGCAGGTCGGCGGGGACGACGCCGGCAACGCGGAAGGGGGGCTGCAGAACGCGATCGCCTACTACGCGGGGGCGCGCAGCTGGCGGGAGCTCGGCGAGTCGTTCGAGCTCCTGGACAGCCTCTGGGCCCAGCGGGCGCGCGCGCGGGGCCAGGCGGCGCCGGGCGTCCGCCACGCGCTCGAGGCGGCGGCGTACGCCTACCTGGACGCGGGGGACGTCCAGCGCGCCGCGCAGATCGCGGAGCGCGCCGCCGACTTCAAGCTCGCGGCCAAGCTGCTCGAGGGCCTCAAGCAGCCGGAGGAGGCGCGCCGGGTGCTCGGCAAGCTCGGAGCCGAGCAGCGCGCGCGTCGGCAGGAGCTGCAGGAGGGCGCGAAGAAGCTCGACGACTATGTCGGCCAGCTCGTCGGCCAGCGGCGGCACAAGGAGGCGGCAGCCGAGCTCATCCGGTTCGAGCGGTACGAGGAGGCGATCGGGATGCTCGAGGGCCAGTCGGACCCCGCGAGCGTGGCGTTCCTCCTGCGGATCCACTTCCACCAGGGGAAGTTCCAGCGCCTGCTGGAGGCCACGCGCGCGGCGGAGGAGCCGCTCCGGCGGGAGGTGGAGCGCGGCAACGCGGAGATCCTCCCGATCCTCGGGCGCCTGGTGGCTGGCCACGGGGTCGTGGCGGAGGTGCTCGCCTCGCGCGAGGAGCAGGACCGCGCCCAGGAGATGGAGGTGGCGTTCCTCGACGAGCACGCGCGGAGGCTGAAGGCGCGGGCGCCTGCCGACCGCGACGAGGACGCGGCCGCCGTGCTCTTCTACCTCCGGGCCGGCAAGCGCGACGAGGTCCGGGCGCTATCGAAGGTGCGCGACGGCGAATTCTACGACTGGCTGCGCGACGCCGAGGTGATGGTCGAGCGCGGGAACCTGAAGGGATTCCGCAAGATGCTCGAGCTCTTCGCGCGGGATTTCGTCGCGCGCTTCTACCACATGGGCTCGACGCTCCCTTCGCTCGTCCCGCCGTCGAACGCGGCGGACGCGCTCGACGAGACGTACCCCTTCAACCTGATGGCCCAGGTGCTGCACCAGTACCGGCTGTTCGCGGACGCCGACTTCATCGTCTCGATCCGGCGGAAGGGGGACGAGCTGCTCGCGGCGCGCGACTTCGAGCGCGCGCTGCCGTTCTACCGGGAGCTGCAGGAGCGCGACCCGTTCGGGATCGTCCCGCGCGAGGACTTGGCCGCGCGCGTGGCGGGGATCTACCTCGCGCGCGGGAAGCGCGACGACGCGCGGCGGGAGGTGGGCGCGATGCGCCTCAGCGAGAAGGACGTCTACCCGCGGATCGCGGCGGTGAAGGGGCTCGAGGACGTGAGCGTGAAGGGCGAGGCCGCGCCGGCCGCGGCCGATGCCCCCTCGGGGGAGGGAAAGCGCTGCCCCGCGTGCGGGGAGCTCGTCCCGCGCGTGGCCGTGCGCTGCTTCCGGTGCGGCTCCCCGATCCGGTGAGGGGCGCGCGCGCGGCTCACAGGGGAGCCTTTTTCACACGGCGCGCGCCTGCCCACGGGCTCGCGCGAGCGGAGGGAAGGCCCGTGGATCCACCAGGCGGCGGCCCGCGCAAGGTCATCATCATGGGCGCGGCCGGCCGCGACTTCCACAACTTCAACACGGTCTACCGGGGCCGCAGGGACGCGCGCGTCGTCGCCTTCACCGCGACCCAGATCCCGAACATCGAGGGGCGGCGGTACCCCGCGTCGCTGGCGGGGGCCCCCTACACGGGCGGCATCCCCATCCACCATGAAGACGAGCTCGAGGAGCTTGTGAAGCGGCACGGCGTCGACGACGTGGTGTTCGCCTACAGCGATGTCTCCCACGAGGACGTGATGCACCGGGCGTCTCGGGCGCTCGCGGCGGGCGCGAACTTCGTGCTCCTGGGGCCACGGGGCACCGAAATCCGGTCGTCGAGGCCCGTCGTGGCCGTCTGCGCGGTGCGCACGGGCTGCGGGAAGAGCCAGACGACCCGAGCGATCGTGCGCGTGCTGCGCGAGGCGGGCCGCCGGGTCGTGGCCATACGGCACCCCATGCCGTACGGCGACCTGGAGGCGCAGGCCGTCCAGCGGTTCGCCACGATGGAGGAACTCGACGCCGCCGACTGCACGATCGAGGAGCGGGAGGAGTACGAGCCCCACATCGACTCGGGGGCCGTCGTATACGCGGGCGTAGACTACGGGGCGATCCTGCGGCGCGCCGAGAAGGAGGCCGACGTGATCGTGTGGGACGGTGGGAACAACGACCTGCCGTTCTTCACGCCGGACCTGCACATCGTGATCGCGGACGCGCTGCGCCCCGGCCACGAGCTCACGTACCACCCGGGGGAGGCCAACCTGCGGCGCGCGGACGTCGTCATCATCAACAAGGTGGCGCAGGGGGCGCCGGGCTCCGTCGAGCAGATCCGCCGGAACGTGGCGGCGGCCAACCCGCGGGGGCTCGTGATCACCTCCACCTCGCCCGCGCGCGTGGTCGGCGGGACGCGGCAGCTCGAGGGCAAGCGCCTGATCGTCGTGGAGGACGGCCCCACGACCACCCACGGGGGGATGGGGTACGGGGCCGGGTACGTGGCCGTGGAGAACGTCCACGGCGTCACGATCGTCGACCCGCGGCCGCACGCCGTGGGCTCGATCCGGGCGACCTACGAGAAGTACAGGCAGACGCAGAACGTGGTCCCGGCGATGGGGTACTCGGACGAGCAGGTGCGTGAGCTCGAGGAGACGATCAACCGGTCGGGCGCCGACGTCGTCGTGGCCGGCACGCCGATCGACCTGAAGCGGCTGCTGAAGGTGAGGATGCCCGTCGTGCGCGTGCGGTACGACTGCCCGCCGGACCTCGTGGAGCGCCTGCGGGGGCTGCTCGAGGGTGTGGAGCGGATCGGCAAGCTCGGCTAGGGGCCCCCGCGCCAGCGGCGCCCCCTGCGCGGGGCGCCCGGCGGCTCGAAGAGGCGGCCGGCGTAGAGGCCGACGGAGAAGGCGACGGCCGCCGTGAGGCCGTAGGGGACCCACCCGAGGTCGATCCCCGCCGCCTCCCCGCCCCCCTCGACCACGACGTGGAAGGTGGCGGTGCTCGACGCCCCGGCGCTGTCGGTCACCTTCGCGGTGATCGTGTGCTCGCCGCGCGAGGGCGTGCCCCACTGCAGGGTGTCCCCGTGCGCGACGAGCGCCCCGTCGACGCGCCACTCGATGCCCACCGGGATGCCCGAGGGGTCCGCAGCGAAGGCGTGCCACTGCTCGGAGACCCCCTGGGGGACGGAGGTCGGGCCGACGATGTGGACGGTGGGCGGGACATTCACCACGTCGAACGGGTAGGCCACGGTGGACTGCGCGCCGCCGGGGTCGCGCGCGAAGGCCTGGACGGAGTGGGCCCCCGCGAGCGCCTTCCAGTAGAAGCTCGGGCCGTAGTCGGCGATCTTCCCGTCGACCCGCCACGTGATGTTGATCTTGGAGATGTCCGCCGTCTCCCACGCGGCGGGGACGGCCTCGAACTCGACGACGGCCCCCTCGAAGTAGGTGTCGGGCGGCGTGACGCGGACGCCGTCGAGCGGCGGCCGGTTCGCGACGTGCAGTGTCCCCAGGAGCTGCACGAAGTGGCCGTCGTCGTCCACGACGAGCGCCTCCACGCAGAAGTCGCCGGGGTCGGCGCGCAGCAACGTGTAGGTGGGGCCCGTCCCGATCGGGTGCCCGCAGAGGTACCAGCTCACGGTGAGCGGGTCGAACGACTCCCCGGAGAGCTGGGTCACCACGAGCGTGGCCACCTCCCCCTCCCGCACGCCCTCCGGCAGGGCCATCTCCACGTCGGGAGCCACGGCCGTGACGCGGATGAGGTGCTCGCGGTAGACGACCGCGCCGTCCAGGTCGCTCGCCGACAGGTTGAACGTGTACACGCCCGGCCGGCGCGGTACCCAGTTCACGACCTGGCCCTCGACCACTCCGTCGGGCGTGAGCCACGAGACGGACACCCGGTCCTCCGACCCGTTCACGTGCACGTCCGCGTAGAGGGCGGCGACCGACCCCTCGCTGACGACGGAGGGCGCGGTGAGGTCCACCTGGGGCTCGCCGTTGACCACGGGGACGGTGAGGACGCACGACCCGAAGCCGCCGTCCGCGTCGTGGACGTTGACGCGAACGAGGAACGGCTGCCCGCGCGGCGGGGTGTACCAAGCGACCGTCGGGTCGAGCGAGGCGTTCACGGTGAGGTTGGCGGGCCCGCTCCAGGCGTACACGAGCTCCGCGGCGTCGGCGGGCCCGGGGTCGATCCCCACGACCCGGAGGGAGCGGTTCTTCCCCTCGTCGAACGGGTACTCCAGCTCGAAGCGGCAGGTGGGCGCGGCGTTCACGACGGAGAACGAGTGGCTGGCTTCGACCCGGTGCTCGCCGTCCGACACCTGGACCTGCCAGACGACGTTGCCCTCGTCGCGGAGCGTGTAGTTGAAGGAGGGCATGTTCCGGAAGTGGGAGAAATCCCCGAGCGGCATGTCGTCGAACCCCCACGTCAGGCGGTCGCCGTCGGGGTCGATGAGGTGGACGGTGATGACCGCCCCGTCGCCCTCCACGGCCGACGCGGGGCCGGAGAGCGAGACGAGCGGCGGCCGGTTGCGGGGCCGGCCGAGGAACCCGAAGACGTCCCCCTCGCTGAACTCGAACCCGAGGCTGAGCGGGCACCCGGCGAAGAAGTCGGACTTCCCGTCGCGGTTGAAGTCCGTCATGACGAGCGAGCGGCCGAGCAGGCAGTAGGCGTGTGGCCCGTTGACCCAGCCGGTCGCGTTGCGGACGGGGACGGGGTCCGTGCCCGTCTCGCTCCCGTAGAAGAGGTAGACGACGCCGGCGGCCACGAGGGTGCCCGCGGGCGCGTAGTAGGCCCCGATGGCGAGGTCCGTCCAGCCGTCGCCGTCGAAGTCTCCGGTGGCGAGGCTGTAGCCGCCGAGGTCGCGCTCGGCGGCGCTGTAGAGGAGGCCGTGGGCGTCCCAGCCGAAGAGCGTTCGGCAGCAGGACCACCCGGCCGTCCGGAAGAGGTACACGGCGCCGCCGGACGACGGGTTTGTCGTGTTGAAGTCCGCCGACACCATGAGGGTTGGAAGCCCCCCAAGGGTGAAGTCGGGCGCGAAGGCCAGCCCCGCCCCCATCCCCGAGATGTTCAGCGTGCCGCGGATCGTCACGTCGGCGGCGGCGGGCCCGATGGTGAGGCCCGCCTTGGCGTAGGGGTCCAGGAAGACGAACACGGCGCCGACGGCGTCGCCCGCAAGGTTGGGGAAGAGGTCCGAGCCGACGGCGAAGTCGACCTTCCGGTCGCCGTCGAAGTCCCGGCCGCCGAGCAGCGCGGGCCGCGGGTTGCCCGACGAGGTCACATTGGCAAGGGCGAGGGCCGCTTCGCCCACGCCGAGCTGCGCCGGCCACGCCGGCCGGCCGGTGAAGAGGTACACGGAGCCGAACGACCCCGCAGGCGCGCTGAGCCGCCCGGCGGCGAGCCAGAACTCGTCGCGCCCGTCACCGTCGAGGTCGCCTGCCGGGGCGCCCGCATTGCCGAGCGTGCCGTTGGGCTCGACCCCGAGGAAGTGGGTATTCGCCTGGTAGTAGCCGAGCGTGGAGGTCCCTCCGACGACGTCGCGCCGCCCGAGGAAAAGCCACGCGCTGCCGGCGTCGCGCTGCGCCCCCGCGCCGACGAGCGCCGGCGCGCCGATGAGGAGGTCGTCGTACCCGTCCCCGTTCACGTCGCCGACGAAGGCCGCGCTGTACCCGAACAACCCGCCGGGCCCGAGGAAGACGACCTCGGGCTCGTCCGCGGCCATCGCGGCGCCGGGGGAGAGGGGGCGGCCGAGCGAGAGGCTGCAGCTGCTGTTGACGGCAGAGCACATGACGACGTCGCCGTACCCGTCGCCGTTCCAGTCGCCCGCCGACATGGCGGACGGGAACTGGTCGGCGAGCGCGCCGCCGGCCGTGAAGTCGGCGTCGAGCGTGTACGAGTTCCGCTGGAGGCTGACGCCCGAGGCGGGGCCGGAGAGCCACACGAGGAACGCGAGGGAGACCGGGAGCGCAAGGGCGAGCGCGCGCTTCCCCCAGGGGGGAGCCCTCCCCCGCGTCCCCGTCACGAACCTATGCTCTGGGGGGCGGCCCCCATAAGGGTTGCCATACGGTGCGCCAGGATGTCCAGCGGGCGGGGGGGACGGACCGCCCGGGCGGCCGTCACCTGAGCACGCTCGTGCGCTCGCGCATGATCTTCTTCCGGGCTTCCTCCCACTCCTTGTCCGCCCTCTGGATCTGCGAGCGCCGCTGCTCGACCTGCCTGATGAGGTCGGCGGCGTCGTGGGCGTAGGGCCCGTCCGCGTCGGACTTGAGGGCCGTCTGGGCGTGGTAGAAAGCGTACGTGAGGTTGCCCGACGAGAGGTACGCGCGCCCGCGCGCGAGGTTCTTCTGGACGGTGTAGTGCCGCTCGAAGCACGGGTGGCAAAGCGGGAAATTGAAGCGGTACTCGTATTGGTAGATGTTCCCGGTGGGCTCGCCCGCGGAGAACTTGCCGCAGGAGGCGCACGCGACGCGCCCGCAGGACGTGCACACGAGGACGGGGTTGGAGGGGCTCACGCGCCGCCCGCAGGTGGGGCAGAGCGAGGCACCGGTCGTGTCGTGCGCGAGCGCCTGGTGGGCAGCGCCCTCCTGCAGGCGGTCGGGCGGCGGGCGCCGCCCGATCGTCCCCTCCTCCTCCTCGCCGGGGGAAATCTCGGACTCGTCCTCCTCGGAGGCCTCGTCGCCGCGGCGCCGTGCCACCGGGCGCGCAGGCACCCGCGGGGCCGGCCGCATGGAGCTTGCGGCGGCGGGCATGGCACGGCTGGCGGCGGCCTCCACATCCGGGTGGGGGCCGGCCGCGCGCGGGGACGCCGGTGGCGGAACGCGTCCCACCGCGCGTGCGGGCACCTCGACCGCGGCGGAGCCGTCGGACTGGAAGGAGGACTCGAGGTCGGCAAGCGCCCGCTCGAACTCTTCGCGGCGCGCGCCCTCCCCGCCGGCGTCCCGCGGGTCCTCGGGGACCTCGGCCGGGCCCTCGAGGTCTTGGGAGCCGGTCGTGCCTGGCCGTTGCGCGAGGAACCGCTCGACCTCCCGCCGCGGCCGGCTCGACTTCACGCGCGCGCCCTCCTTGAGCGAGGCGCGGTAGGGCGCGCGCGACTGGGCCACCTGCCCCATCCCGCGCGGCCGGCCGACGAGCATCCAGGCGGGCGCGTCGGGGGGCGGGGCCCCCGCGCGGTCGATGCGCAGCTGCGGGATGCGGGCGCCGGGCAGGAACCCCGGGTTGTAGTAGCGGTCCCACTCGGGGACGTAGAACTCGCGCGGCGCGTGCCGACGCTCCACGGGCTGGGGCGCCTCGACGGTGCGCGGGCGGCGGCCCCACGGCTCCTGCGGCCGCGCAGGCGTCCGGCCCCGTCCCGCGGGCGCGCCCGGGGCGTCGCCCGCGCGGCCCCGCGGCGTGTCCGCGCCCTCGGCGGCTCCCCCCTCGACCGCATCGGCGTCGTCGTCCTCGGCGCCCGCCGCGCGCGCCGCGCGCCCGGCACCCGCGGCCGGGTCGGCCGCCGGAGCGTGGGAGGAGCGGAGAGCAGCGGCGGGGGGCTCCGACGGGTCGGGCTCGACGCTCGCGGAAGGGGCCAGCCGCCCGAGGAGCGCCGACTGCGACACCGAGATCCGGGGGGCCGGCACGAGCTCCGCCTTCGGGACGGGCGTGACCGGGCCCTTCACCGGCCGGAGCGCGATGGCGTCCTCCTCGTGCTCCACGGCCATCGCCACGGCCCGGCCGCGGCGCGGGTGGGGCGACTTGCGCGAGGCCTCCACCCCGCCGAGGTCGTCCCCGGAGGCGATGGCCGCGCGCCCCTGCGCGCGCCGCTCGACCGCGGCGGAGAGGTAGTCCGTGGCCCGCGGCTGGACGCGCGACGGCGACTCCTCCGGATCGTCGCCCAGCCCATCGGCCCCCAGGGGGGTTGGCGCGGCGCGCCCGGAGCGCGTGCAGCCCGTCCCGCGTTGCTAGGGGGCCGCGCGGTAGATAAAGGGAGCGCCGCGCCCGTGGCCATCACCCGTCGGGGACGCGCGTCGCGTCGGCGGGCGCGGCCCCCGCGCGGGCCGACGCCGCGTCCGCCGCGCGGGCGGCCAGGTGCAGGCGGATCTCCGCCGCCGGGTCCTCTGCGCGCCGCAGCCCCTCGATCCGGTCGGCGAACTGGGCGGCCCGGTAGTCGAGCACCGCGACCCCCCCGACGTCGTCCGGCCCGCGGATCACCCGGCCGACCGCCTGGAGCAGGCGCCGCGAGGTCGGGACCTCCACGGCGTACTCCCACCCCCGGCCGAACTTCCGGTCGAAGTAGTCCACGAGGGACTTCGTGCGCGCGTTGGGCTTGGGGTACGGGATCCCCGGGACGATGACGACCTCCAGTGAGGTGTCCGGGAAGTCGATCCCCTCCGAGAGGCGGCCGCCGATCACCGCGAGGAGGACCTTCCCTGGCGGCGGCGCCCCCCGCGCGGGGGGTGTGGGCTCCTTGAAGCGGGAGAGGAGGGCCATGAGCTGCTCCTGGTCCATCCCCGCCTCCTCCACGAACGTGAGCCGGTGGCGCTCGAAGAGGGGCGCCGACCAGGCCGCGAACGACGCGAGCGCCCGGTGCGACGGGAAGAAGACGGCCGTGTTCCGCGCGTTCTCGCGCACGACGGCCACGACCTCCTCGTGGAGCCGCCTCTCCATCGTGGGGTCCACGCGCATGGCCTCGTAGCGCGAGGTCACCTTCGGCGAGTACACCACGAGCCGGTTCTCGGGCGGGAACGGCGAGGCCACCTCTAGGAGCTCCGTGTCGCGCGGCAGGCCGACCATGTCCCGGTAGGCGGCGAGCGGGCGCAGCGTCCCGGACATGTGGATGGACGCGGCGGCGTCGGTGAGCGGCGCGCACGAGAGCTCGGGGTCGAGGCAGTAGAGCTCGAGCGCCGGCCGCCGCGCCCGCTCGTGCCAGGAGTCGGGCGTCGACACGAGCTTCGCGTGCGTGTCCGACTCGTTCTGGAAGTAGGCGCCGATGAACGCCCCCACCGCCCGCAGGTATGACCGTGGGACCTTGCGCTCCGCCTGGCGGAGCGACCGGACCTGCTCGCCGAACACCTCGAGCGTCTTGGCCATGGTGAGCAGGCGGGTGGAGGTCGTCGCGAAGCCGCCCATGAGCTCGGCCTCGAAGGCGCCGGGGGGCACGAGGCCGTCGTCGTCGATGATGAACGACTCCGCCATCGCGCGCAGTGCGTGCCGCGTGCGCGCGAGCGCCTCGGAGGCGGGGATGCCGGGCAGCACCTCGGGGTCGCCCACCAGCGCGCACTCGGCCCCCGCCGCCTCGAGCGTCTCCGAGGAGAGGCGCATGGAGGCGAGCTCGCGCGCGTAGTCCGGGAGGTTGTGGGCCTCGTCGAGCACGACCACGAGGTCGCTGACCGAGACCCCCATCCACTCGAGGAGGCGCCGCCGGATGAACGGGTGGAAGAAGTAGACATAGGGGGCGCACACGACCTCCGCGTCCCGGAGCAGGAGCTTGTTCGCCTCGTACGCGCAGAGGTCGCGCTCGCGCGACCACTCGGAGAGCTCCTCGAAGGTGGGCAGCGCGCCGCGGGCGTGGGCCTCGAGCTGCGGCTTCGGGTAGTTCATGAGCGACCGATAGAACCGGCAGTCCCCCGGCTGGGGGCCGCTCGCCTCCGTGCGGCGCTTGCGGTCGCTGCAGAGGCGGGAGTGCTCCTCGGTGTCGCTGGCGGCGAGCTCCGCGTCCTCGTCGGCGAGGAAGCAGGAGCGGACGCGCCCCTGGAGCGCCACGGCGAAGGTCGGGCGGGCGGCCGACACCTTGCGCAGCTCGACCATCACCTGGCGCTGCTGCGAGTGGGTCCGCGTGAGGTAGAGGACGCGGCGAAGCCGCCGGTCGTTCAGCGAGTCGATCCCGTCGAGGACGCCGGCGAGCGCGGCGGCGGTCTTGCCGGACCCCGTGGGGGCCTCGAGCACGAGGTGGGTGTGCGAGGCCACCGCGAGGGCGGAAAGCTCCAGGATGCGCTCCTGGCCGGGCCGGGGCGCGTAGGCGAAGCAGGACATGGGGGGACGGAGCCACGAAGCGCGGGCCCTTTATGAAGGGGAGCGGGGGGTGAGTGAAAGTGGCGCGCCGGTGAGACGAGCCGCAGGAAGGGAGGCTGGGCCGCCCGCCGGGATAGCCATGGCCGCGGGTGGCGGCCGTTCCCCCTGGGGGCCCCACGCCCCCTCTGGCTATCCTCGCGGATAATGGCTTCCCGGGTTTCACCGGGGAAGGTCGAGGCGCCAGCGCGGTCGGCCAATGGGGCGGAACCGATCGACAAAGCCCAAATAGCATGGCAGCCAGCCGGGCGCCCATGTTGACCAAGCGCGTCTGGGTTGGCGCGGCAGGGGCGGTCGCGCTAGCGGCATTGGCGCTAGTGGTGGGGACCGCCGAGTCCGCGACGGTGCATGTCGAGATCAAGAACTTCGCGTTCGCCCCGCAGAACATCACGGTGGAAGTGGGCGACACGGTCGTCTGGACGAACAACGACACGACCGCGCACGACGTGACTTTCCAGGCGGGCTTCGACAGCGGGGGGCCGGGGTCGCTGGCCGCCGGCGGGGACTTCAGCCACACGTTCGACGCGGCCGGGAGCTTCCCCTACCGCTGCACGCTCCACTCGTCCGACTTCACGGCCGGGATGATCGGGGCCGTCAGCGTCCGGGCGCCCGTCCCGGCGTCCGACCACTACGTGGAGATGAAGAACGCGGTGTTCACCGACGCGGAGATCCACATCGAGCCCGGGGAGTCCGTCACATGGATCAACAACGAGACGTTCGCGCACGACATCCTCTTCGAGGACGGGTTCGGCTCGGGCGGCCCGGCCTCGATGGCCGCCGGCGCGACCTACACCCACACGTTCGCGGAGAACGGGACCTTCCAGTACCGCTGCCAGGTGCACTCGGTGAACTTCGACTCCGGGATGGTCGGCGTCGTCATCGTGGGGGACGGGGAGCAGCCGGAGACGCCGCCGCCGCCCGCGCCCTCGCCCGGATTTGAGGCGTCGATCGTGGCGCTGGGTCTCGTGGGCGCACTCCTGCTGGCGGGACTCGGCCGGCGTCGCCGGTGACACGCCAGGCCGCGCAAGCGCTCCGGACTTGTCCCACCGCCGGCTCGACCGGTTCCCTCCCGGTTCGGGCATGCCAACGCCGTGCGGCGCCAAGCGGCTACACCTCGGCGCGAAGCCGCCGGATGTAGACGTCCGCCTCGTCGAGCGCGAGACGCATCCCGTCTTCCGCCGGGCACGCGCCCCGGTAGAAGCAGTCCCCGTGGAGCCGGTCGGCAAAGAAGGAGAGCTCCTTGGAGATGTCCCGCCGCCCAATGGCCTCCAGGAACTCGTGGCGCGAGGTGTGCGCGGCGGGCCCCGGTTCGGGCGTGCGGCCGTGACGGGCCATCGCGTCGTCGGTCGCGAGGTTCACGGCGAGCCAGGTCTTCTCCGCGGCCTGGCGGACCTTGAGCATGTCCCGCTTCAGGTATCCGGAGTCCGCCTCCCTGCGGGCCACCGCCACCACATCGGCGGCAATCGCCGCCAAGCTTCGAGGGCTCCTGACGCGACGCATCGCGCTTCAGGAGGAGCCACGATATACAAACCTTGCGCGATGGCCATCGTTTGCCCGCGATACCCTCAGCCCGCACCCGCCGGCGCAGGGCCCCTGGCGACTACTGCGACCCGCGCGACCAGATGTCGTCCGGGACTTCGGCGTAGACGTCGGCCACGTCCCCGCCGTCGCCGCCCTCGCCGTCCTCGTCGGACACGAGGTCGTAGATCTTGTCCTTCCGGAACATCCAGTAGTGGATGCGCCACTCCCGGCCGTCGTAGAGGGTGGTCTCCTCGCGCTCCGTCTGGAGCAGCCCGAGGTCCTCGAGCATGTAGAACGCGTCGCGGTCCTCGGGCTCGAGGATGTTGTCGATGATCGTGTCGTTGAACCCGAAGAAGTTGAGGACGTGGTTGGCCATCTGGCGCGCGGCGTCGGACTCCATGTCCTCGCGGTCGATGGAGTTCAGGATGGCCTGCGTGAGGTCCTCGACGGTGAGGATCCGGTCGCCCTTGGTCATGCGGTACGCTGGCAGAGAAGTGTCCTCCTTGGAGGCAGGCGCCCCCTCCGGGGTCGCGGTATTTATATCCTGTTCCGCACGGGCCATGGCTTGCCTTTTGTGCGTGCCTCAGCGTCAAATACTATCCCTTCAAGCCGCGAAAACGTGCGCAATCGTCGGGGCGCGCAGACGACCTGCGAGGGGCGCAGCGGGGGACGGGGGGCGGAGGCGACCGGATGCTTGTAGGAATCGATGATACGGACAGCCCGCAGGGCGGCTGCACGACGCACTTCGCGCTCGAGGCGGCGGCGGCGCTGCGGCGCGAGCAC
>Ga0302046_10002755_pt1 | contig 16260 bp, 11 predicted proteins | sample RVTome_11_FD_200261 | JGI IMG/M metagenome (GOLD analysis project Ga0302046, IMG submission 200261) | Soil microbial communities from uranium-contaminated site in the Upper Colorado River Basin, Wyoming, United States - RVT147D111 (version 2) ...
ATCGCGGTCAGTTCTTCGAGCTGCTGGAGCGGATGGCGGACTGCGAGACCGCCGAGCCGCAAAACCGTTGGCTGGTGGAATCGATCCGGCGGCACTCGGAGGAACTGTACGTCGAACACTCGAGGGCCCCTTCTTTCGCGGCCCTGATGGAAGCGGTGTACATGAAGCCTGTTCCCGTCGCGTGCTGGGGGAACAAGATGCTGCGCGTCGAAATGTGCCCGGACATGTTGCGATTCTGGCCGGATGCGAAGGTCGTAATCCTGGTGCGGGACCCCAGGGCCGTGTACGCATCGCAGGCGAGGTTGTTCAACACCAGGATCAAGTACTCGGCGATCTACTGGAACACGCATTCCCGTTGGACCCGGACCCGGGCGCTCGATTCGAATCGCTATGTGGTGATCAAGTACGAGGACTTCGTCGAGCACCCTCGGCAATGGCTGGAGCGAGTGTTCGAGATGGTGGGACTGTCGGATCGGGCCGCGACGGACCCCATTCTGGAGGCTCGGCCGCCCAGGACCGACAGCCTCGCAAAATGGCGAGCCCTCTTGGATGCGGAACAGGCCCTGACGATCGAGCGGCTGTGCTTCGATGAGATGACGCACTGGGGTTACAAGCCGGAACGGGCAGCCTCAGGCGTGCGCACCGGCCGGATCGCCGAGGCCGTCGAGACGGTCCGGCAGTATGCCTCCGAAGTGCCGTTCGACATCGCATGGTGGCGCCGGAAGCAGGTTGTCAAACGGCTCCTGCGAACCCTCAAGAGGTGAGCGTCAGGCGCGGACGCCGTGTCTCACGTCCTTGAGGAGCCCACGGATTTCCTCGACGATCGAGCCCTCGAGCGCCCGAACGCTCGCGAGGTACACGATCCCGCCGGCGACCATGCGAACGGCCAGCCTTGCGATCCCATGCAGCGGCAGGAGGCCCGCGGCGACCACGGCAAGAACCATCAGCGCGGTGGCCGCCGCCGGTCGCAGCAGCACGCTGAAGTACGACTTCGCGGACAGGTCCACCGCCCTCAGCGTCGGCGGAAGCAGCAAGGCGAACGTGAGAACGGGGTAGCCCACGACCCAGGCAAGCGCCACGCCTGCCGGCCCCCACGGAAGCCCCAGCATGAAACCGGCCGGCAACACGACCAGACATGCGGCGTGAAACAGGACGAGCCGTTTCAATTCGCCTATGGCCTGCAGGACGGGCGGCAGAAGGGCCGCGACCGAACGCACCAGGAGGTAGATGCACAGGAAGCGCAGGGGCGCGGCGGCGGCGACCCATTTTTCTCCCAGCACGACGGCGACCGCGTCGTCCGCCACGGCGGCGAGTCCTGCGGCCAACGGAAAGAGCATCAGCGCGTTGTATCGCGTCATGCGACGCAGCACCCGGCCGAGCTCTCCCGGCTTCGACCTGGCCTGGGAATACAGCGGAAAGAGCAACGGCGTCACGGCCATCCACAGCTTTTCCATGGGCATCTTCGCGAGGTTCAATGCCATGCTGTAAATGCCGCTTGCCGCGCTACCGAGGCTGCGTCCGATGATCAACAGATCGGCGCTGCGGTAGGCGTACCACAGATAGCTGCTGACCGTGATTCCACCCCCGAATCTCAAGAGCGATCGCGCGTCGCCTCCCCTCAACCCGAGAGCGGGGCGCCAGGGACTCGCAATCGACAACCCGACAGCGGTGACGGCGGTCCCGAAGAGGTGTCCGGCGACGAGCGCCCAAACGCCGAACCCGAGGAATGCGAACAGGATCGTGATCGAGGCATCCGAGAGCATCACGACCACGCTCGTCACCGCTTCTCCCCGCAGGGTCAAGTTCCGTCGAAGGGTGGCGCGCGGCACGACCGAGAGCGCGGCGATGGGGAAGTTCAGGGCGATCACGCGTACGATGGGTGCGACTCGCTCGTCCTTGTACCACCAGGCGATGGGTTGAGCGCAGATGAAGAGCACGAGGTAAATGAGCGCCGACGAGACCAGGGCGATGGTGAAGGCGGCTCTTCGGTTCTCGTGTGTGACGGTTTCTCTCTGAATGAGTGCCGGGCCGACGCCGAAGTATTGGGTTTGATCGGCCAACCCGCTGAACACGGTCGCCATGGCCAGCAGGCCGAAGTCCTTGGGATCGAGCAGGCGAGCGACGACGGCGGTCACGAAAACCCCTAGCACGCTGGTCAGGATCCTGCTCGATCCCGTCCAGGCAGCGCCTCCCAGGAAACGCTGACGAAGGGTGAAATCGGAACCCGCGCGCGCGCCCACCGTCAGCCCTGGTCGGTCCGGTCGGTCGGGCTCTTCCGGCGGGGCGTGGTCGTTCGAGCCGTCTTTCTCTCTCCGGCCACGGAACTCAAGAACCGAAGAAGACGCCGTGCCTGGTGGTTGCGGTCGAAGAACGCGATTCGCCGGCGATCCGGTCCGTGCGGCAGCTCTCCCCGAGTCCACGCGTCGTAGAGCGTCTTCACGGCCAGCTTGATGGCAGCCTTGTCTTCGGGATGCGCGATCCAGCAGCCCCCGGACCTGCGGGCCAGTCGGGTGGGCACGCCCTCCGGGGACAGCAACAGAAGCGGGCGACCGGCGAACAGGTTCTCGTACAGTTTCGCCGGAACCCACTCCGTGGGTCCCGGTCTCGGCCCGACGATGACCAGGTTGACCGTGCTCTCCTGGAGCTGACGGATGCTCTCGCGGTGAGGCAAGTACCTTCCTATGTGCACCACCTTCGCCAACGAGCTGTCCGCGCCGAACATCTCCGCGACAGCCTCCGCGTGGTGGCCGGCGAATCGGAGGCGGAAAGCGGTTGCGTCGAGCTGGCCTTCCTCCACAAGCTCCCGCACCGCATCGAGAAGCACCTTGGGGCTTCGGGTTCCATACAGCGCGCCGGCGTAGTTGACCGTGAACGGCTCGCCCGGGAGCGGCTCGCCGCCGGGAAAATCACCCGGGTCGTATCCATTCGGAACCCAAAAGAAACGTGGACCCGGTTGGGCATCGGCAACGAGGCCACGGAGTTGTCGTAGAATGAAGCGGTGCGCGGAAGTGACTCCCCCGGCCCGACGCACGACGTGGCGTTCGACCCAGGAATCCAGCCTTCCGCGAAGACCGGTGGATCTCCTGAACAGCGCCGAGGTCATCCACGGGTCTCTGTAGTCGAGAATCAGCGGCACACCGAACAGCCTGGACACGAAGGCACCGACAAGGTACGGACTGAAAGGGGGGCCCGACACCAGCACGACATCCGGGGCGAAGCGGCGTGCAATCCGCGTCGCCTTCCAGGTGGCGCCGGGCACCCAGGAGACCCGCTGATCGATCGGGGTCACCTTGTCGCCGACCCATTGAATGGCGGCAAGGCCGTAGTCCAGCGGTCGCGACCATCGGTACTGCGCGAGCAGGCGCCGGAGATCCCGGGCAAGCCTCGAGGGATTGGGATCCGGCGGCGACTCGTGGATCACCGAGGCTGGCACTCGAGCGGCGAGCGATGCATCTTCGAGCCTCGCGGCGTCGGGTGGACCGGAAATCACCGCTACGGACACGCCCTGGGCGCTCCACGACGTCGCGAGCTTCCCGATTCGGATGGCACCCGAAGCCGCATGTGGCGGAAAGTGATACGAGATAATGAGGATCCGGTCGAGCCGATCATGACCGCGGAGAGGCGAAGGAACGGAAGAAACGAGCACGGATTCTACCCACGACCGCCCGCCGGCCCCCTTCCAACACGGCGGCAGAGCTTATTTCCTCGGTGCTCGTTCGTCAAGGAATGACCCATGAGACGCCCCGTCACGATCATGTTCCATTCGGTCGGTCTGGACCGATTCCGCTGGAGCTATACGCGCATCTCGGAGCCGGTGGACTACTTCGCGAGCAAGATGAGCGCCTTGAAGGAGGCAGGGTATTCCACGACGTTCTTCGTACCCAGGCAACCCGCGACCACCGACGACCGACAGGTCGCCTTGACCTTCGACGACGGCTACTTGGACAACTGGGTACACGTGTTCCCGATCCTGAAGCAACACGGATTCACCGCGACCGTTTTCGTAACGCCCGAGTTCGTCGATCCGCGAGATATCGTCCGCCCCCAACGGGAGCCGTCCGTGGCCGCGAACGCGCACGATGCGGCAGGTTGTTGCGCGGGGTTCCTTTCATGGCCCGAGCTGTTGGAGATGGAGCGCAGCGGGCTCGTCGACGTGCAATCTCACGGGCTCACCCACGATTGGTACTTCAAGGGGCCCGAGATCGTGGACTTCTGGCGCCCCGGAGCGGCAACAGAGCCCGGTGGCCCGGTCTGGATGCTGTGGAATCGGTTCCCCGAGCTCAAACCCTACTACTTGACTCGAGCCGCGGACTTGGAGAGCGAGATTCCCTACGGCACCCCGATCTACGAGCACGGGAAGTCCCTGGAAACACGCCGGTACTTCCCCGCGCGCGGACCCGATCTCGAGCTGCCCAAGCTCGTGGAGGATCACGGGGGACCGGAGTTCTTCGAGCGAAGCGACTGGAGGGAGAAACTGCGGGCGGCATCCGAACGACCCCGTGCCACCCGAGAGCAAGGGCGCTGGGAGACGGAGCCCGAGTTCTTGGCGCGGGTCGAGAGAGAGCTTGCCGAGTCCAAGTCGTCTCTGGAAAGCAGATTGGGAAAGACCGTCGAAGCCTTTTGCTGGCCCGGTGGGGGCGTGACCGAGAACGTCCTACGGATCGCGCGGTCCGTGGGGTATCGCCGCTTCACGATTCCGAGCCGTTGGCGGCGAGGCCATGCAGCAGATCGGTCCGACGACATGGTGGCGCGAATCGCGAGCAAGAGCCGCATCGTGTGGCGCGGCACCGACCTCGGCCGGCCGTCGCCGAGAGAGTTCGTGTGGTATGTGCGATCGGCGCACAACCCGATGCTCTACCGGTGGGTCAGCCGCGCCATTACGGCTCGCCGACTGTCGAGGCACTATCTGTCGCTCGGGTAGAATCTGCGAGCGACAAGGGGTTCTCCGGATGGCCAAGGTAGTGCTGGTGTGCTCGCGACGTGCCGTTGACGGCAGGCACAATGCGTCGCGAATCGACGAACTGGCGAAGCGCTTGTCGCCGGACAACGTCACGGCGCGTTCTCCTCTCACGGCCGTCGATTCCCACGCCGCGATCGGCGTGCTGAGTCCTTGCGCGTCCTCTCCGCTCGAGGACATGAGCGCGTACGTCGGGCATCTGGTTTCGTCAGCGCGGAGCTGGAAGGAACCGGGTGGTGCCGTGCCTGAAGGCGCCTTCGCGCTGTTCCGCGTGGATGCCCGCACGATCGAGCTCGCGACGGACGTCGTTGCGTCGAGGACCATCTGGTACGCCGAGACCGACGACCTGTTCGTCGCCTCGACTTCGCAGCGCGCCATCGTGTCCCTCCTGGGGAGCTACCGCCCGAATCCGGAGACGGTCTCCTGGATGTTGTCGTCGGGAACCCTCGGACCCGGTCTTTCCTGGGACGCTCGAATCCGATGCCTTCCCGGGGACTCCGTGCTGCGATTCGATCGGACATCATGGACCCGGTCGCTTCGAACGCGAGAGGTCACCTTCGACGCGCTCGCGGTCTCCGATGCCCAGCACGAGGCAACGCTGAAGGGCGTCCTGGAGGACACCTTCCGAAACGTGCGGCTGGACCCCGGCACCTGGCGACTGGCTCTCTCGGGCGGGACCGACAGCCGGGCACTGCTCCTGTTCCTGCCGACCAAGGCCGAGCTGAGGTGCGTTACATGGGGGGTTCACGACTCGCCCATCGATCCCGGGAACGACGCCTACATCGCCGGCGCGCTTGCCAAGTCCTTCAACCTGGTGCACGAGTTCTTCGCCACGGATGAGTCCGGCGACGCGATCGACACGGTCTTGAACCGGTTCGTCGTGACCGGGGAAGGCCGCATCGATCACGTCTCGGCATACATGGACGGCCTGCGAATGTGGAGCGTCTTTCACGACCGGGGCGTGGCGGGGATACTGAGAGGAGACGAGGGATTCGGGTGGAACGCGGTCACGGCCGTTCCGGACGTCAGGAGATGCCTCGATGCCTTCCTGCTTTCCGACTTCCCCGGCATCGGCGACGCGGCTTCGCGCGGCCTCGCGAAACAGACTTGGCCGGCGAGTCTCGACCGCAGGGACGGAGAATCGCTGGCCACGTGGAGGGATCGTCTGTACCACGAGTTCCGCATTCCCGTCATTCTCGCCGCGCTGAACGACCTCAAGGCTCCCTATGTCGAGCTGGCGAATCCGCTGCTGTCCAGGTCGATCATCGAATACGTCCGACGTCTCCCCGACCATCTGCGAACGGACAAGAGACTGTTCCGCAAGATCGTCCACGAGCGAGGCCCGCGGATCGGGTTCGCGAAGAGACCGGCCATCGCCGACCTCGGCGAAGTGCTGAAGATGCGCTCCGTCGTGGAGGTAATGAGCCGGGAACTGAAGAGCGACCGTGCCATGGACGTGATTCCGCCGGAGTTGCTGGATCACGTCCTTCGAAACGTCCAAGCGGATGACCGGAACGGCCCCGGCGCGTCCCGTGTTCACCGCACCGTCGTGCGCATGGTGCCCCGATCCGTCAAGAACGTGCTGAGGGCGACGATCATGAAGGCACACTTGCATCCGAACGTGCTGGCCTTTCGAGCCTACCTCGTTTCCATCATGAATCGAACCCTGCGGTCGGATGCCAGGTTCGGTTCGACGCAATCGTCCGAGGGAGGTTGAATTCCACCCTTCACCCTACCTATGATTGTGTCCGTCGGACGGTCCGCCCCGAGCTCGGGATGACAGCGTGTTCAAGCCAATCAAGAGTCTCGTTCGGCGCTTGTCGAGACGTTCCGGCATCGAGGGTGATTTCTTGCTGCCCGCATCGGAAACCCACCCGTCGGCTCCTCACTCGAACAGCGCAGGCGTGACCCTCGGTATCATCACGGAGTTCACGAACGCCCACACGCGATTCGTGGCGGCATGCGCAGAGCTGGGCGTGCCCTACAAGCTCGTGGACATCTCGGGCCCGAACTGGATCGACGTCGTTCGGGAAGCAGGTTGCGACGCGTTCCTCGTGCGGCCTTCCTACAGCCTCAGCGTCTGGAAGCGGATGTTCGACGAGCGCCTTCGCGTCATCGTCAACGACCTGGGCATGCTGATCCATCCCAGTTACGAGGAGATCTGGATCTACGAGAGCAAACGCCGAATGAGCTATTGGCTCGAGGTGAACGGCTTCCCGCACCCTCGGACCTGGGTTTTCTACGGCGCTCCCGAGGCCCTGGGCTTCGTCGACGCCGTCGAGTTGCCGGTCGTGTCGAAGGGCGACCTCGGTGCCGGGTCCAGCGGCGTGAGAATCCTCAGAACCCGGGGGCAAGCACGACGCTTCGTGCGGCGCGTGTTTCGAGGTGGAGTCGTGCGCCGGGGCGGGGACCGGCGAGACAGAGAATGGGGAAGCGTGTTCCTCCAAGAATACCTGCCGGACGTCCGCGAGTGGCGCGTGGTCCGGATCGGGGATTCGTACTTCGGACATCTGAAGCTCAAGAAGGGCGAGTTCCACAGCGGCTCGGGGCGCGCCGGGTGGGAGGATCCGCCCAAGGCCCTGCTCGACCTCACGCGGGACGTGACCGAGCGCGGTCGGTTCGCCAGCATGGCCCTGGACGTCTTCGAGACCCCGGACGGCAGGTTCCTCGTCAACGAGCTCCAGACCGTGTTCGGGTTTGCCGCGTCGCGCAAGTCCCAGATGATCGTGGACGGGAAATCGGGACGCTATGTCTTCGACGCGGGGATCTGGCGATTCGAGGAGGGCGACTTCAGCGGCGGCGGCGGCTACAGGCTGCGGGTCGAAACCCTCCTCGGAATGCTGAACGCGTCGAAGCACGAGCCTGCCTAGATCAGACCTGCTGGAACACCACCTCGATCGTCGTCTCTCCCTCGACCGCCACGGTCAGCTCCGGGTCTCGCGCGGCGACGATCTCGCCGTCGACCCGCCAGTGCGAGAAGCGGTCCCGGTCCCCGTCGGGGACCCTGATCGTGATCGTCATCCCCTCGAAGTACCAGCCTTCGTAGCCCGTACCCGCCGAAAACCCGTCGATCTCCAGAGCGACCGTCTCGTTACCGGTCACGCTACACCGGTAGCTGGACCCGGCTCCCGCGTAGACCCGCATCTGGTCGCGGAGCACCTCGTGGCGGTGCTTCACGAACTCGCGCTCCTTCGCGACGTACGCCCGGTCCTGCACCCCGTGGGCCACGGCGAGCGCCTCGTAGTGCGCGATCCTCGATTCCACGAACTCCCGGGTGACGCGGTGGTTCATGGCGTCGACGAACAGGCGGCTGAAGTAGTCGCGAAACTCGGGAGAGTCGCGCAGGAGCCTCCCCAGGATCGGGGCCCGCAGATCGTGCTTGTCGGTCAGGACGCCGCTGAAGGCGTCGAACTCCCAGGGATGGTCCGCCTGATTGCGGCGGTCGACGAAGCTGTGATCCATGTCCCAGTTGATCCAGAACCACGTGGCCCCCGGCCGGCTGCGATCCAGGACCTGCATGCCCTGGTTGTGGTCCGTGGGACCGAGGTACAGGACGGACAGGAACCAGCGCGCGAGGTTCTCGATATCCACCCGTGCGGCCGCCTGCTCGAGGGTCAGGGGTGCGGCCCCGGTCGCCCACGCGATGAACTCGTCGTAAACGGCGGGATCGCCGAACTTGACCTCCTTCGGCCCTTGGTCGGGCTTGGTGTCCACCAGAACGAAGTCCCGGTGTCCCAGGCGCGCGGCAACGTCGTTCTCGTCGAGGTGTTCCGTCAGCACATAGGGGCCCAGGTCCTCCCCGTTGACCAGCAGCCGCACCGTGAGCGTCTCCGCGACCAGGCAGCCGATCCGCGCGGCGACGTCGTAGGCCAGCGGGTTGACGAACCGCCAGTACTCGGGCTCCTTCTCGCGGGTGTGGCGGCGCACGTCGTTGTGGACCACGAGGGACCGGATCGGATCCCGCGTTCCGCTGAACAGTGCGCCCGGAGCGAATTGCTCCCGGCCGTAGACCTTCCGGAAGTGCAGCCTGTAGCTGGGCTCGGGGACGTTGCGGCTCTTGCCGCCGTGGACCCGCAGCCCCGTGCCCGTGGCGAAGGTCAGACTCCCGCGCTCGAAGAACGAGACGTACGCCGACCGCTCCCACCTCATGCCGCGCTTCTTCGGGTTGGCGACGATGCCGGTGACGGGATCGTACAGGTCGTCCGGATCGACCACGATCGACAGGAGCGGCAGGCCGGTCGCAAGGGCGGCGGGAGGGACCACGGTCGAGCTCGGCATGGCGTCCGGCGCCAGCCCCCCGTCGATGCCCTGGAGCTCGATCCCCGTCCTGCTCTTGTACTCCATCAGGCGAGCGATCGGGCCCGCCCCGGCGCGCAGCGCCGCCGCCGGCACCTTCAGGCTCTGGATCTCGCTCTTCATCGCCCCGAAAAGCCCGAGGCGCTCGACCACCAGCCCGGAGGCCAGGACCAGGCCCGCCGCCAGGACCAGACCCACCCCTCCCGCGGCGCGGCCCCTCGCCGTCACGGGGCCCCGGGCCGGTTGAAGAAGATGCTGTAGCTCGACGGCCCGAGCAGGGCGTCGAGGTCGGACTGCAGGCCGGCCAGGGAATCCCGCTTCAGCCCGCTGAACCCGTAGGACAGCACGGCCTCGCCGCCGTTTCTGGCGAGGCTCTCGATGCGCCCCCGGCGCACGCGCCGGTCGAGGCACTCCACGAGCTTGGGGTAGCTCGAGGAGTACTCGCTGTGCGGCAGCGTGACCATCAGGACGCCGTCGTCGATGGACTCCTTGAGGATGCGCGGGCCGAACCACGTCGCCAGGCACGCCAGGACGGCCACGAGCAGCAGGAGCCCCACGAAGACGAAGTTGAAGGTGGCGCAGGCGATGGAGACCGCGATGACCAGCATGATGAACCCGACCTCCTCGGGCTCCTTGATGGGCGTGCGGAACCTCACGATCGAGAGTGCGCCGAGCAGTCCGAGGGACAGCGGGAGGGAAAACTGGATGCAGATGAAGATCCCGGTGACCGAGATGCCGAGGAGCGGGAAAGCGCGATGGACCTGGCTGCCCGTGGCGCGCTGGGAGAAGAAGTAGACGTACAGGAAGGAGACGAACACAGAGCACACCAGGGCCACGAAGATCACGAACAGGAAGCCGGCGATGCCGATCTCCTCCATCTTCTGGCTGCCGAAGCCCGTGAGCATGTCGAGGAGGGTCTTGATCTGCTCCTTCATGCGTGACTCTCCCGGATCTTGAAGATCATGGGTGCCGCCTCAGCTGCTGGTAGCAGGCGGAGTACTTGGAGTACGAGGACATCCTGCAGCCGAGGTCGACCAGGCGGTGCAGCACCGCCGGCAGCTCGCGACTCGGGCTCTTGACCTCGAACACTCCGGTATTCAGCTCCACGGGGTTCGTCCACGGGATCATGAGCCGGTTGGTGCGTGGGGCCGAGATGGAGTGGTCGAGGCACACTCGAGCGCCGCTCGTTCCCTCGAGGTAGCGGTGCCGGGTGTAGCGCACCACGAACACCGGGAAGATCGCCTTCGTCAGCGGCACGCCGTGCGCACGGATCAACCGGGGAAGGTCGAGCAGCGCCGGGTCCTCGAGCGGGAGGGCGTCCAGCACGTCCGCGGTGAAGGACGTCGGGATCCGGACCTTGGCCCTTCGCGATCCGATGCGCCACTTGACCTCCGCGAACGCCGGCGCAGCCGCGTCGGCCCCCGGCTCTTCGCGATACCAGCGCAGCCTGACCTTGGTCTTGAGGTAATCGCTGTTGAGCTTCTCCCCGAGACTGTCCCACTCGCGCGTGTCGTAGTAGATGCTGGAAACGGTCCCGAAGGGATGATCGCCGTCGGGCCGGCACACGTGCTCCAGCCACCGCAGCATGGGCGCGAGGCGCCTCCCGGAAAAGACGTACTTGTTCTCGTGCTCGGGAGGTGCGGCTTCGTCGAACATGCTGGGCACGCCGGGCCATCATACGGCACGGGCCGCGGTCGAGGCACCCTTCATTCGCCATACACCGTACCATCGGCCAGGACCCGGCCGGCGGGGAATCCGCAGGATGCCGCCAGCTCTCCCGGAGTCGGAAGGTGTCGGCGCTTGATCGCGCTCAGGTAGACCACGACCGCCGCGTTCTCCTTGCAGCCTTGGCACAGAGCCCTCAACTCCTCGTCATAGTCCTGGTTGTTCTCGAGCGTCGCCCGGAACCACTTGGCCGGGATCATGACCGCTTCCCTTCCGGTCAAGAACCGAGTGGCCAGGGGGTCGTTGGAGTACACCTTGACGTCGCTCGGCACGGACCTCACGAAGGCCATGGTTTCCGATTCGAGCCACCGCCGGGAAGTGTAGCCCAGCCCGTTGCGATGCGTTTCGATCCCCCACGAGAAGGAGCGGCCGCCGTTGACGGCGACGGAGAGCAACAAGGCGCCGACACCCAGGCTCCAAATGATGGGCCGCCGCAACGTCCGGGCGACGTTTCGGGTCGTGGAGACGAACGCCACCGTCGCGAAGGCGAAGGTCGGCACCATGAGGCGGTCGATGAAGGAGATCCTGGCATCGAGCAACCAGATCGAAAGGACCAGGAACGCGACGGAGCCGACGGCGAACAGCGCGCTCAGCACCGGGATCGCGGTGTCCGCCGGCGCGCGATTCGAGGCCCCGAAGCGTTCCCTGCACAACAGGACCAGGCCCGCGGCGAGCAGTGCCGACAGCAGCCCGAGATAGACCGCCGCCGGCCGGCCCGGCATGGGAACGGGAAGAACGAAGTCGTGGACGGTGTGAACCAGATCCCTGAGGTGGCCGACGGTGGGCGGGTGCGACACGACGCTGCGGTTGGTCGGGGCTCCCGAGATCAGGGTGTTCCGGATCAGCCACAGCCCGAGCGGCGTGCACGCCAACACGAGCGCCACGATCGTATCGCGAACTCTACGGCCAAGGGTCCCGCCCCCCATGAAGAGCAGACCGGCCACGAGCGGCGGAAGAAGAGTGACGCCGGCATAACGGGTCGCCGAGGCGAGGCCGAAGCACGTCGCCGTCGCCAGAAGCGTCAACCAACTCGGGTATTCCAGATGCCGGCAGAGAAGGAGAAAGCCGGCGAGCGCGAACGTCAGGAACAGGGGCTCCGACCAGGCGTAGTAGTGAACGGTCAGGGCGGGCACCGAGCACAGGAACAGGAGGGTGCCACAGGCCGTGGCCAGGGCGTCGCGCTCCGTTGCCAGGTGCAGGAGCGACCCGAAGAGCACGACATTGGCGCCGAGAAGAAACGCCTGCAGCCAGCGCACGGCCCGGGCCGGATCGTCGACGACGAGACCGGTCGCGGCCAAGAGCAGGGGGTAACCGGGACCGAACTGAGTCATCGGTTGGGTATCGCTGGAGTAGAAACCGTTTCCCTCCGCCAGGCTTCGTGCGGTCCCGATGTACACGATGGAGTCTCGACTCACGCCCGGACCCTGGTCCGTGAGCCACAGCATGACGACGATGGCCGACGGCGCCAGGAGGCCCATCAGAAGCAAGAAGCGGAGGTCGTGCTTCAACTCGCTTCACCCTTCCCGGGGCTCGTGCTTCCGCGAGTGATTGGAGCCGGGCGTCATGATACAACGCCCGCGAGCGGCCGCTCGGGAGCCTCAGCGGACGGGATCCTCCCGCGCCAGGAGGAGCGGCTCGATCTGCCGCGCGGCCCAGGCGCGCAAGCTCGGCCGCACCGTCGCTCGTCACGTGCACGTGGTCGGAGAAGTAGCGCTCGACTCCGATCATGCTCGACGCATCGACGAGCGGGACGTCCTTCTGCAGGGCCACGTCCCGCAGGATGGCATCGATGTGCTCGAAGGCGCGCACCAGGGTGTCGTGGTCCATCTTCTGGTAGCCGTAGTGGATGCGCTCACGCTCCGAGGGCGTGTTGCCGGGAGCGACCAGCCGGGCCTCGATCATCACAACCGGCACCGCACCCGTGTTGCGGGCCGCGTCGACGAACAGCTCCACGTTCAGCCGATACTGCCGCAGCGCGGACTCCGCGATCGTGGTGGTCAGCCCCCCTTCCGGAACGGCGCCCTCCTCTCCCAGATCGAGCGTCCACGAGAACCAGTGCGCGCGCAGGTGGACGTAGGTCTGCGAGGTTTCGCACAGCACGCGGTCGAGCGCGTTGCGGTAGCTCACTCGGAAATCGGCGGCCTTGTCGAACGGCTTGAGACGGCGGAGGAGGGGCTCGTCCGAGCGAAAGAGCTTGATGTCGTTCCACGCGGTGTACAGCAGGACGTAGTCGGGCCGGAACAGGTGTCCCTCGGCGAAGAACCGGCCGAGCGAGTCCGCGGCGGCATGCCCGGGGGTGCCGGCGTTGATGACCTCGACTCGAGAAAAGCCGGCCTCGTGCAGCTGCCGCTCCATCCGGCGCGGCCAATCCTGACCCCGCCCGGCATTCGGATCGAAAGCGGATGAGCCACCGTAGACCATCATCCGGATCGTGCCCGCGGACTTGTCGGCCGCGAAGTCGGGCCCACGATACCCCTTGGCGTTGATGTCGATGACCGACCCGTTGGACAGCTCGATCGTGTCGCGCTCTCTCGCCAGCACGTGGCGCGCGAAAACCGCGGCCTCGTACTTGAGCAGACGTTCCCGCTCCATCGCCGGCGTGCTGTAGTCGGTGCGGACTCGTACGTAGATCTCGGCCACGAGCACCGCCAGCAGCATCGAGCCGACGATGAGGATCGCGTAGAACAGGACCAAACGACGCCCGGTCATGGCACGCACTCTCCGACGCCCCAAACTCTACCAGACAACCCTTGCCCGCGGACCTGCCGAGTTCTATCGTCTACGCCGGGATGGGCGGCCACGCTTCCACAGCAACGACCCGCGACCGGGTTCGCGTGATCATCGACGCGCACGTGCACATTCACGACTGCTACGAGGTCGCGGAGTTCCTGGACAGCGCGTACGGCAATTTCCGCGATGCGGCGCAGTCCCCGGGAGGGACCCCGCCCTTCGCCGGGGTTCTGTTGCTGACCGAGACCGCCGAGGCCGACTGGTTCTCGCGCCTGTCTTCGTGCGCGGTGAGCACCTCCGGGTGGAACATTCACGGCACGGGAGAATCTTGCTCCCTGATCGCGGAATGCCAAGGCAAGCGCCTCGCGATCGTCGCCGGGCGCCAGGTGGCGGGCGCGGAGGACCTCGAAGTCCTGATGCTGGGCACGACCGGGCGCGTCGAGGACGGCCGTCCCCTCCGCGAGGTGCTCGAGGAGGCCGAACGCCTGGGCGCCGTGCGGGTCGTGCCGTGGGGGCCGGGCAAGTGGTTTTTCGGGCGCGGGAGGCTCGTCGGCGAGATCATCCGGCGCATGGAAGGCCGCGAGTTCTTCCTCGGCGACGAGGGCGGGCGCCCCGGGTTCTGGCCGACGCCCACGCGCTTCGGCGACGCAGCGCGGCTGGGAGTGCGCGTCCTGAGGGGCACCGATCCACTGCCCTTCCCGTGGGAGGCCGGGCGCGTCGCGACCTTCGGGTTCAGCGTGGAGGCCGCCTTCGACTGGTCACGCCCGTGGGCGAACCTCCGTCCCCTCCTGAGCGACCCCGGCGTCACGCTCGAGCCCTACGGGAGGCTCGAGCGCCCGCTGCGGTTCTTCAGGAACCAGGTCGGCATGCAGATGCGCAAGCGGCGCAGGCCCCGCTGAACCGATGTGCGGCATCTGCGGCATCGCGACGACCGGCGCGCAGCCTTCTTCCGCGCTGATCCGCCAGATGTGCTCCACGATCGTGCACCGCGGACCGGACGGCGAAGGCGTGTTCGTCGGACCGGGCGTGGGCCTCGGCATGCGTCGACTGGCGATCATCGATCTCGTCACCGGGGACCAGCCGATGGCCAACGAGAGCGGCAGCGTCCAGGTCGTGTTCAACGGCGAGATCTACAACTTCCAGGAGCTGCGGCGCGACCTCGAGGGCCGCGGACACCGCTTCGCGACCCACAGCGACACCGAGGTCATCCCGCACCTCTACGAGGACTTCGGGCCGGGTTTCGCGGAGAAGCTCAACGGGATGTTCGCCATCGCGCTGTGGGACGCCGCGGCCGGCCGCCTGGTGCTCGCCAGGGACCGTATCGGGATCAAGCCGCTGTTCTACTCCGTCCGCGACGGCACGCTGTTCTTCGGCTCCGAGATCAAGGCCATCCTCGCGGCCGGTGGGAGCCGCCGCGGGCTCGATCTGGAGGCCCTGGACCAGTTGCTGACCTTCGAGTACACGGCGAGCCCCAGGAGCCTGTTCGACGACGTCAAGAAGCTCGCGCCGGGGAGCTACCTCGTGTGGTGCCGCGGGGATCTCGAGACCAAGGCCTTCTGGGAACTCCCGCGCCGCGATCCGGACGACGGGGCGAGCGACGACGCATGGTCGGAGAGGCTCAAGGCGACGTTCAACGCCGCCGCCAAGCGCCAGATGGTCAGCGACGTCCCGCTCGGGAGCTTCCTGAGCGGAGGCATCGACTCCTCGATCCTCGTCTGCGCCATGAGCCAGACGTCGGACGCGCCGCCGAAGACCTTCTCCATCGGGTTCCGCAACCAGACCTACGACGAGTTGGGCTTCGCGCGCATCATGGCGCGGCACTGCGGCACCGAGCACCGCGAGGCGGTGCTCGAGCCGCACTACCTCACCCTCGTGGACAAGCTCGTCCACCACATGGACCAACCGATCGGCGACTTCTCGATCTTCCCGACCTACCTGGTGTCCAAGATCGCGCGCGAGCACGTCACCGTCGTCCTGAGCGGCGACGGCGGGGACGAGCTGTTCGCGGGGTACGACACCTACGTGGCCGACCGCCTGGCGCGCCGCACGACGGACTTCGTTCCCGCGGGGGTGCGGCGCGCCATCGCCCACCTCGCGGGCCACCTTCGGCCGACGGAAGACAAGAAGGGGCTGCGCAACAACCTGCGGTTCTTCCTGGAGGGGTGCGGGCTCCCCGCCGCGTGGCAGCACATGCGCTGGATGGTGTTCCTGTCTCCCGAGCAGAAGCGGGAGCTGTATCATCCCGACGTCTTCGAGCGCGTGGCCGGCGAGGCGGCCCGGACGATCGAGCGCTTCCTGGACTACGAGGGCCGCGACCGGCTGCAGGGCCAGATGTTCGGCGACCTGCGGTTCTATCTGGCGGAGAACATCCTCCCCAAGGTGGACCTGATGAGCATGGCGACGTCGCTCGAGACCCGCGTCCCGTACCTCGACAACGAGGTCGTGGATCTCGTCGCGCGCATGCCGAGCCACCTGAAGTGGCGCGGTCGCACCCGCAAGTACATCCTGAAGAGGGCCTACGCCGCCGACCTTCCGCCGGCGATCCTGGCGCG
>Ga0302046_10002756_pt1 | contig 16260 bp, 13 predicted proteins | sample RVTome_11_FD_200261 | JGI IMG/M metagenome (GOLD analysis project Ga0302046, IMG submission 200261) | Soil microbial communities from uranium-contaminated site in the Upper Colorado River Basin, Wyoming, United States - RVT147D111 (version 2) ...
CTTCCTGGGGTCGACCGTCCTGCAACAGCGCGATGCCGAGGTTGTAGGCGGCAAACCCGGCCAGGCTCTCATCGCTCCGCAGCCGCTCGAGCACGTTGACGGCCTCGCTCGGCCGGCCTGTCGCCATGTGGATGTTCGCCCGCAGGAACTCGACGTCGTCCCTCATCTCCTCGGGCACCGTACCCTCGATCCGCGCCAGCGCGTGCAGCGCATCGTCGAGCTGGTCTTTCTGGAAGTGGATGCGGGCGAGCCTGAAAGCGGCCTCGTTTCGTACGGCTTCATCGACGGCGCCTTCGAGCACCGCCTTGATGGCGCGCCCTGCGCGGTGATGCATGCGGTAGTTGAGCTCGAAATCGCCGACCGAGAATTCGGCGCCGTTGATGTGATAGTGAAGCGTATCGAGTCCGGGCTCGTCGAGACCGCGGTACTGGGCGAGCTCGGTGTCGAGCCGCTGGAGTGCATCGAAATACCGTCCCTGGAAGGCGTGATAGAGCGCCTCGCCGAAATAGAGGTCCCTCAAGTCGGCCCCCACGGCCGGACGGGCCGCAAGTCCCAGGGCCAAGCCGAGTCCGAGCAGCTGGTGCGGCGCTCGTATCATCGATCACCATTCCCCAAGCGCGATCGGAGTCTTGCCGGAATCCGGTCCGGCCAGCGTCAGTCCCACCAGCTTGGGCTTCACTTCCTTGCGGAAGGCAAAGTGCTCCGTGCGGCTGAAGTCCGAGCCACCCTCGAGCTTGCCGTCGACAAGCACCTCGAGCTGGTGATCCCCGGTCGCCACGTTGCCGACGTAGATCCGTTGCACGCCGCCCTTGCGCAGGGCCTCGAGCTCTTTGAAGCTGTAGATGTAGTGCGCAACGAGCTGGCCGTCGATCTGGAGCCGCACGGCGTCGAGGCGCATCGGGTCGCCCTCGGCCAGCGCGATGAAGATCGCGACCTGTGTCCCTGACGGGTACAGCAGTTTCTCCTCCAGGCGGCTCAACTCCTCCGCAATGCTGAGGACGTCCGATTTGATCTCCTGGACCTGTTCGTCGAGGCCCCTCATCTGCTGTTGGTCGTCTTGCTGCGCCGAGCTGTGGGCACTGCCCAGGCAGAGCAGGAAGCCAAGGACGAAGGCGCGCGCTGCAGCCGGTATTGGCTCGCAACGCACGTGTGCCCAACTATCGGGCGGCTGGTGCGTGAAGCTCGCACCGGGTTCGATGGCGAGCGCGTTCGTGATCCGGTTGCGTCGGGCCATGGCGTCCTCGTTTCACTCACTCTGCGATCGAGCGGACAAGGCGAGCCCGCCTAGGCCTGCCGGCCCTTCTCTCCCGCAGCGCTGCCCGTCAGCGTGCAATCGCTCTGCCACGAACGAGACGGGCCGCGGAAGCCCCCCGCTGGCCCGAAGATCGGTGGTCCCGTGACGGTTCGGTCATCGCCGCACCGATTTTCGTACGCGTCGGACATCGCTCCTCGTAACTCCGCGGCTCCGACCGCCGGAAGGAAAAGGCGAATTACTCTCGCGGTCGCTCTTATCAAACCGACGCATGTCCGTCGCCGGGGCGTTGGTCGCTTTGCCGTCGCAGCAAGAGATCTGGACCTCGTGCGGTCGAGGACCGTGGTAGACTCTGCGACCAGGAGGTGACCGAGATGAACAAGATCAAATGGGCCGCGTTGCTGGTTGTGTTCTGCCTCTGTATCGGGGCGGCCGCAGTGCTGCTCACGGCGCCGGCCTACGCGGCGGGCACCCGGTGCTGGCAGGTCGAGTGCAACACGTGCTGCAAGACGGGCGGCGGCCCCGCGATCTGCACTCAGCGCGCCTGCGTCTAGTTCCGTTCGCTTCCGCTTCGCATCGAAGCAACCACTTCTCGAGCGTTTGCCGCCTTCTCGAGACCCCCGCCGACCCGCGGCCCACGCCGGCACCGGGGCGGGAGTATTACTACGTGACGGCGGTGAACTAGCGGGGCGATCGCAGGTATGGCAGGAAACGAACCGGAGGCGTCACGAGCGGGAGGGGATCCGGTGGTGCTGCCGGTGCGCGCCCCCCGATGGTCGCGACGGCGTACCAGGGGAAGCGGAGATACGAGAGAGAGACCCGGACCGGAGTACTGAATTGGGAGCGCAGAACGCTCTGCCCGTTGTGGCGACCGCTGCGACTCCTTTCGGGGCCAAGTTGTAGTCGGAACGTCTGGTTAACCAGACGCAAAGTTCGAGACTGAAACGCGAATCAAAACTGACTGGGGACGTGCCGGCCCAGCGGCGCTATCCCCGTTCCTCTGAAGTTACCACCGGATCGCCCTCAATCTGGCCCACGTCCCCTGGTGGCCCATCCAGCACCTCGCGGATCTTGCGCGCGAGCGCCGTCAATGCGAAGGGCTTTTGGATGAACGCCGGTTCCGCCTCGCCCGCGTAGCCCGACGTGTAGAGCACCTTCAGGTCGGCGAACCGCGCGGTCAGGTGCCGCGCCAAGTCGCGACCGCTCATGCCCGGCAGGACGATGTCCGTCATCAGCAGTTGGATCGCCCCCCCGTAGCGTTCGGAGATGCCGATGGCCTCGCTGGCGTCCGCGGCCCCGATCGCGTTATAGCCGTACACCTCGAGCGTCTCGAGAACCAGGTCGCGCACCGCGTCCTCATCCTCGACTACCACGATCGTCTCGGTCCCGTGCAGGACGACGGCCGCTTCCGGCCGATCGGCGGACGCCGCCGGGGCATCGACGCACGGCAGGTAGACCTGGAACGACGTCCCGCGGCCGGGGGCGCTCTCGACCTCGATGTGGCCGCCGCTCTGCTGGACGATGCCGTAGACCGTCGCCAGACCCAGTCCCGTTCCCTTGCCCTGCTCCTTGGTCGTGAAGAACGGCTCGAAGATGCGGGCCAGGATCTCGGCGTCCATTCCGACGCCGGTATCCGTGATCGCGAGCCTCGCGTGCGGGCCCGCATGCGCCCCGGGGTGGCGGTCCGCGTAGGCGTCGTCGAGGTCGACGTTCGCGGTCTCGAGGGTGAGGGTGCCGCCCTGGGGCATGGCGTCGCGCGCGTTCACCGCGAGGTTCATCACGATCTGCTCGATCTGGCCCGGATCGGCCTGGATCCGTCCCAGCCCTTCGGCCAGGCGCACCACGATCTGGACGTCCTCGCCGATGAGGCACCGCAGCATTCGCGTGGTTTCCCCGAGCAGGCCGTTCAGCTCCACGACCTGCAGCTCGACGACTTGCTTACGGCTGAAGGTCAGGAGCTGACGCGTCAGGGTCACGGCACGCTGGGCGGCGCTCCGGATGTGCTCGATGCGCTCACGGAGCAATTCGTCGACCGGACCGCTCTGCAGGCACAGGTCGCCGTATCCCAGGATCACGCTCAGCAGGTTGTTGAAGTCATGGGCGACGCCGCCCGCGAGCCTGCCGATCGCCTCGAGCTTCTGCGCCTGGCGGTACTGCTCCTCGAGCTGCTTGCGCCCTGTGACGTCATTCAGCGCGACGACCGCGCCGAGCTTGCGTCCGGAGGCGTCGACGATCGGCTGGCCGCTCGCGAGGACATGGCGCGGCGAGCCGTTCCGTGGGATCACCGTCATCTCGACGTTCCGCAGCCGCTCGCCGTGCAGCGCGCGAAAGAGCGGGATCTGCTCCTTCTCCATGCGCGTCTTGCCGTCCGCGAGGTACAGGTCGTAATGTGCGGCCCAATCATCCGCGGGCAGCGGCAGCTCCGGCAAGCCGTGGATCTCGCGGGTGGCCTGGTTGAACAGGGTCAGGACGCCACCGGCGTCGCAGGCCACGATGCCGGCGTCCAGGTTCTCGAGCAGTGCCTTCAGGAAACCACGCTCCTGGACCAGGGCCTCCTCGGCCTGCCGCCGCTTGCGCCGCTCTTCGCTCTCGCCCAAGGCACGCCTCACGGCCGGTTCGAGCCGCGACAACCGGTGCTTGAGGACGTAGTCGGTCGCTCCACTGCGGACGCCCTCGATCGCCGCCTCCTCGCCCAGCGTGCCCGAGACGAAGATGAAGGGGAGATCCGGCGCCCGCTCGCGGATGATCCGGAGCGCCGCCAGGCCGTTGAACCCGGGAAGCGAGAAGTCGGAGAGCACGAGATCGACATCGCCACGCTCGACGGCGGCGAGGAACGCCTGACGCGTGGATACCCACTCGATCTCGCATCCGATGCCGGTCACGAGCAGGACCTCCCGCACGAGCTCCATGTCGTTGGGTTCGTCCTCGAGGTGCAGGATGTGCAGTTTTCCCTCCACGCCGCACCTTGCCCTAACCGAACCGCTTCACCGATCCGGGCGGAGGCTCGTTGAGCAGCGCCCAGAACAGACCGATGTTCCGCACGGCGGCGACGAACTCCTGGAAGGCGACCGGTTTCACGACGTAGCCGTTCACGCCGAGCTCGTAGCTCTCCAAGATGTCCTTCTCCTCGCGTGACGAGGTGAGCATGACGACCGGTGTTTCCCGCAGACGGTCGTCGCACCGGATCCGCCTCAGCACTTCGATGCCGTCCACTTTCGGCATCTTCACGTCGAGCAGCACGATCGCGGGGTTGCCCGCGGGCCGTCCTGCGAAGCGGCCTCGTCCGTGCAGGTAGTCGAGTGCCTCGACCCCGTCACGCGCCGTGACGACCTCGTTCGCCAGGTTGTAGCTCGCGAGCGCGATCATCGTCAGCTCGAGGTCGTTCGGGTTGTCCTCGACGATCAGGATCCGCTTGAGGTCGCTCACACCGACACCCCTGCCGGGCACGGCAGCGAGAAGTAGAAGGTCGCGCCGCGATCGACCTCTCCGCGAGCCCAGGTCTTCCCGCCGTGGCGCGCGATGATGCGCCTCACGTTGGCCAACCCGATGCCCGTACCCTCGAATTCGTCCGCGGGGTGGAGGCGCTGGAAGACCCCGAAGAGCTTGTCGGCGTACTGCATGTCGAAGCCGACGCCGTTGTCGCGGACGAAGACCACGGCCTCCGCCTCGTCGTCTTCCGTCCAGTCGATCTCGATCACGGCCTCGTCCCTCGTGCTCGTGTACTTCAGGGCGTTGTCGATCAGGTTGGCGAGCACCTGCCGGAGCATCGCGGGATCGGCCTCGACCTCCGGCAGCGAGCCGATCCTCCACTCGATCGCCCGGCCTTCGGTGTCCTGCCGCAGCTCGGCGATGACCTCGTCCGCGATCCGCCGCAGCGAGACTCGCGAGGACCGCAGCTCCGTCCGGCCGGCCCGCGAGAACGACAACAGCTCGTCGATCAGCACCCCCATGCGCCTCGCGGAGTCGCGGATTTTCTCGAGGTACCGCCGGGCGGCCTCGTCCATGCCGGACGCGGCGCGCTCCACCAGGATCTCGGCGAAGCCGTTGATGTGCCGGAGAGGAGCGCGCAGGTCGTGCGAGACGGAGTAGCTGAAGGCCTCGAGCTCTTCGTTGACCCGCGCCACCTCCTCGGACCAGACTCGTCGGGCCTTGGCCAGCTCGAGGTGGGTACGCACGCGGGCCAAGAGCTCGCGCGCCGAAAACGGCTTGGCGATGTAATCGTCGGCTCCGGCGTCGAGCCCTTCGATCGCCGCCTCCTCGCCCGCTCGCGCCGAGAGAAGAATGATCGGGACGCTCCGCGTCGCTTCATGCGTCCGGAGCTCACGGAGCAGGCCGAAGCCGTCGAGCGCCGGCATCATGACATCGCTCAGGACGAGATCGGGTGGCTCGTCCAGGGCGGCGGCCAGGGCCGCAGCGCCGTCGGGAACCGCACGTACCTCGTAGCGTTCGACCAGCAGGCGGCGCACGTAGTCCCGCATGTCGGCGTTGTCGTCGGCCAAGAGAATGCGGGACCGCGTACCCGTGGAAGCCTCGCCGCTTCGCTGCTGGGACCGGATCGGGAGGTCCGCCTCGGGCAACCAGTGAAGCGCCTCGTCGACGAACGCTGCGGCCCGGGCAGCCGTCGAGGCCTGCGTGCGCGCTTTACCGATCCGATCCTCCGGCAGGTGCTCGCGACCGGTCTTCAACCGGACCGTGAACGTGCTGCCCTCGCCCTCCCGGCTCTCAACGCTCACGCTCGCGCCGTGCAGACTCACGAGCTCCTTGACCAGCGCGAGACCGATCCCCGTTCCCTCATGCGAACGGGATCGCGCCCCCTTGACGCGGTGGAAACGCTCGAAGAGACGGAGATGCTCCTCGGCCGGGATGCCCACGCCCGTATCCGCGACGGTCAGCTCGACGTGATCGCCGACCCGGCCAAGCCTGACGCCAATCCCGCCCTCGAACGTGTGCTTGAAGGCGTTCGAGAGCAGGTTGAGCACGACCTTCTCCCACATTTCCCGATCGACGTAGATCGGTTCGGGCAGGGGAGGGCAATCCACCTCGAGCGCGAGGCCCGCCCTCTCGACAGCCGAGCGGAAAACGCCCGCCAGCTCCGCCGTGTAGCCGGCCAGGTCGGTCGGCTCGTAGGACGCCTGCACGCGCCCGGCCTCGATGCGGGAGAAGTCCAACAACGAATTGACGAGCTTGAGTAGACGCAGGCTGTTTCGGTGGGCCGTTTCGAGCCGTTCGCGACGGGCCTCGGGCAGCGGGTTCGCCTGCTCCGCCAGCTCGTCTTCGAGCGGACCGAGGAGCAGCGTCAGCGGCGTGCGAAACTCGTGGCTCACGTTCGAGAAGAACGCGGTCTTCGCCCGATCGATCTCGGCCAGCGCCTCCGCCCGCCGGCGCTCCTCTTCGTGTGCGCGCGCATTGGCCACCGCCGTCGTCACGCTCGCGGCGACGAGATCGAAGAACGCGCGGTAGATCTCATCCTCGGGGAGCCTCGCGCTCGCGCCCGCCACCAGGATGCCGATCGCTCGCTCCGTGCCGGGAGGGAGGATGGGTAGCACGAAGGCGGTCTGCGGCGGTTCGGCATACGGACCGCAGGCGAAGGAGCCAAAGCGGCCGCTCAGATCGACGACCCGTCGGACCTCACGGGAGCGCAGCGCGTCGGCGAGCGGCCAACTCGCGCCCGACGCGTGGTCCAGCTCCAGGACCGCCGGGCTCGCGGGAGTTCCCGGTCGCAGTCCGGCGTGGGCGACGAGCCGAGCTACCCTCCCTGAATCGTCGAGCCCGTAGAACAGCGCGAAGGGGATGTCCAGCTCGAATCCCGCGAGCGTTTCCGCGCCGAGCACGTAAACTTCCTCGATCGTCTGCGCCTTCCCGGTGCGAGCGGCGAGGTCCCGCAGGGCACGGGTGCGCCGCTCGGCGAGCATCTTGCCGGTGGTCTCGGTCACGGGATGGAACAGACCGCCGACTCCGCCGGTCTCGTCACGGATCGGGCTGAACGAGAAGGTGAAGAAGGTCTCCTCGGCGTACCCGTTGCGGTCCAGGAACATCCGCTGGTCCTCGAGAAACGACGTCTCGCCCGCGAGCGCCCGCTCGAACGCGTCGCCGATGACCGGGAACGCCGTCGCCCAGCATTCACGGAAGTGCTGTCCCATGGACTCGGGGTGCTTCGCCCCGCAGATCGGCCAATAACCGTCGTTGTAGATCTGCACGAGCCCCGGCCCCCAAGCGAGCGAGATCGGGAAGTTGGAGGAAAGACAGAGGCTGACGGTGGTGCGCAGGCTCTGGGGCCACGAGACGATGGGCCCGAGCGGCGTCCGGTTCCAGTCCATCGACCGGATCAGCTTGCCCATCTCCCCCCCGCCGATCAGCCAATCCCGCGGGGCCGAGCTCGGCACTATTCTCTGACGTGGCGCCATGAGTTCGTCCCGGTGTCGCTTTCGGATGATGGTGACTCGCGCGGCGTCATACAGCAGCCAGCCGTCTGTTCTTGTGCTCGTACATGCGTCGGTCCGCGCTGGCCACCACCTCATCGACGGTGCCGAGGGCCTCGTAGCCTGCCGTGCCCCAACTCAGCGACAGCGGAAAACGGGGCGCAGGGTCAGTGCGATTGAACGCATCAACGGCCCCGAGTAGGCGATCCATAGCGGCATGGCTGTTTGAGTGGCGCGTCGCGGGCATGAGAATCAAGAACTCGTCACCTCCGTAGCGCGCGATCGTGTCGGTCTGGCGAAAAGTGGTCTTGAGGAGGTCGGCGACCTGCTGGAGGACCCGGTCACCTTCGGCGTGACCGAACCGATCGTTGATCGTCTTCAAATTGTCGACGTCGACGATCACGACCGAGAAGACACCATCGCCGCGATCGGCGCGCTTCGCCTCTCGCACCGCCAGATAGTCGAAGTAGCGACGGTTGAACAATCCCGTCAATGGATCGATGAGCGAGTGCGCAAGGGCCTTCTCGGCACGAATGAACTGCTCGAGCACCTCCGCTCGGATCGCGCGCACCGTCCGTCGCTCCTGACCCAGGTAGATGTTGAGGCACGTCACGAGGGCCGCGAAACCGAATGTCAATTGCGGTAAGCTGCTGCGATTGGCCCCCAGACCGGGGGCCGCCGTCGAAAGGACGGCAAAGCCGGCTCCGATACCGATGAGTGTCAGCACCGCGAGGGTCCACAGTTGACGATCACGGCATTCAGCCCGCCTTGCGTTGCGGACCGTGGGGCCTTCCGAGACCACCGAGTCGGGGCCCGGTTCGGATCGCCCCGTGACCCTCGGGTGGACGCCTTTGCCCCCGTCGGTGGAAATCGTGGAAGTCAACTCGGCGGTTGGGTTGTACATTCGCCTTACTTTTGTCTAACCAAGGCTCATCCGACGCGGTAAAGATTATGTCTGTGTTTCAGACCTGCAAGTTTTCTCTTGCCAGACCAGCACACTTCGTGCTGATGTTGGGGAGGTAGTGGCTGATGGGAGGTACTGCACAAAAAGCCTCTCGGGCCGTCGGCAGCCTGCTTCGTAGGAAACGGAGGCAGCTCAGAATGACGCTGCAGCAGGTGTCGGAACGCACCGGCGAAGGCGGACACCGGATCCCGACCTCGACGCTCGTGCGGATCGAACAGGGTCGACTTGATCCCGGCTTGAAGCGTCTGCGCAAGCTCCTCGATGTCTACAAGGTGCCGATCCAAGTCGTCAGCGATCTACTGGAGCTCGAGGAGTTGGCCGTCGATCCACCCGTGGGCAAGGACCTCGAAGCGCTCTATCGAGACGGCATCGAGCACTGGAGAGCGGGAGACATCCCGCAGGGGCTTGCCCACTTCCTGGCGCTGAAGGAAGCCACCGGAGAGGATTCCGCGTCGCGCTCGCACCGCCACAAGGCGCTTCTCGGATTCGCCATAGCGGCTCGGAGTTTGGGAAAGTTCGTCCTGGCCAGGCAGCTTCTGGACGAGTTGCTCTGTGATCATCCTGAGCGCGCGCTACTCGTCCGAGGGCTGACGCTCGCATCGTCGGTGTGGAGAGGCTTGGGTTCCATCGACGTGGCGATGGCACTGGTCGACCGCGCGGCGCATCTTCTCGACGCCACGTCGAAGCCGGACACGGCATGGGTTCTGCACCAGAGGGCCAAGTTGCTGTTCGAGCTCGGCGAGGTCGACAAGGCGGAACAAGCGCTGGGTCTCGCCCTCGACGCCTATCGCGAGAGCAAGGACACGTACGGCGAAACGCGTGGTCGGATCCTGCGGATCCTCATCGTCGAGGCCCGCGAAGGGATCGAACGCGCGCTCGACGAGGCAGAGAAAGTGCATCGACTCGCCGAGACTCACGGACATCAGCGGCTGGTGATCTCGGCCCGCTTGGAGCAGGGCCGCCTCCTCGTCAAGGCGGATCGTGCTGAGGACGGACTCAAGGCCCTTGCAAACGGCCTGGGACAGGCCGTTCTTCTCGGCGATCGAAGTGCTGAGTTCCTGGCTCATTACCACCTTTGGAAGGCGCACGAGCAACTGGGACAGAAGCAACGGGCGAGGATCGCTCTCGAATCGGCCATGCACTTCGTCCAGGGCCTCGACGACTCATCGACCGAGGCCGATGAGATTCGTCGTCTGATGGAGGGATAGCTCGTGCGTCAACACGTCAAGATCCGCGCGAGCCTGATGGCGCTCGCGTTGTCAGTCCTCACGACACCGAGTCGAGCCTTCGATCCTCCGGACTCGGAGATCAACGAGGTCTCCGGGAACATCGAGATCGTCGATGCAGTGTCGGTGCCATCGGGGTATCGGATTCGGCACATCATCAATGACGGCGACGGCGAGCCCCCTGCCGTATTCTTTCTCACCCCGGGGTCTTTCGACGAAGGGAGTCCTCGGATCGAAGTCGATTCGAACGGGAACACGTGGGTCACTTGGTGGCGGGACGGCCAGCACGACGAAGTCCTGGTCCGCAAGAAGAGTCTCTCGACGGGAATATGGTCCGATGAGCAGGTTATCAGCGCGACGAATGAAGAGAGCCGGAATCCGGAGATCGTCGATGACGGCGTGCACGTCTGGGTCGCCTACGAGATCATACAACCCACCGGGACCATCATCGCGGTCGGCGTCATCAACGATGAACCGGACCCCTTCGGCTCTCATATCGCAAGCACGCCCAACACCGGGGTCGTCGATTTGATGATCCACCACGAGTCCCAACAGCTCTGGGTCACGTGGATCGACGGCGCCAGTCACGTCGGGTGGTGCGAGCGAGACTCGACCTCGGGGGAGTGGGGCACCGTCAATCTGGAGTCGTACGCCTCGGATGACGTGTCCGCCGCAAGGCAGAGGATCAAGGCGCTCCTGCTCTCCAATTAGTCCGGTCTCGCGGAGCCCGGCGTTCTAGCACACCCCAAGGTGTGCCCTGGCCGTGGGCGCGCCAGATTATCCACATTAGGCATGTGTTTTTATCAGAATCAGCACAAAATACTGGACAAAGTTATGATGAGCATTTATTTCATATGGGGAGTCTCGAGTTCAGGTCGAAGGGGACGCGGGTTGGGCAACTGCTCCCCGAGGGCTTGTTGGGACAAGGCGAATGCGGGGAGTCAGGACTGCCACCCCCCGTGACGAGGGCCGCTGGGATGAGTGCCAAAGAGCCGATCAAGCTGGTTCCCGCTGATTCCACGCATCTCGTGGTCGCCAAGCGCAGGGTGCCGGTTCGAATACGAACCGCCGAGGACCTGGTTCTCGAGGGTGACCTGTACGCGGACGTTCAACGGCTCGACGGTTCCAAGGCGACCATCGTCGACCGGCTCGGCGATGCGAACGAGGCGTATCTCCCGATCGCTTCGAAAAAAGCCCACATCCTACTGCCAAAAGCGGCCATCGTCAGCATTCTCCTGCCCGACGGTGAGGTTGCGGCGCCGTGTGAGGGTGCTCGCGAGCACAAGGTACGGTTCTACCTCTCGAAGGGTCCTGTGGTCAGTGGGACCATTCACACGCTCCTTCCCCCAGCCCAGTCCCGATTGCTCGACTACCTGAACCGGTCGGGGGACCCGTTCTTCGCGATACGCACCGACGGGGGGGTCGTTCTCGTCAACCGCACGTTCGTGGCTCGCGTCGAAGAGCAACATGGACTGGCCGTCCACGCGAGCGAGCCGAACTCACGGAACGCGGCATCGCCCGACCGTCAACCGGGGTCCGTATCCCGCCATGTCTTGATTGTCGACGATGACGACGATTTTCGAAGGTTGCTGGACAACGTGTTCAGGGGGCTGGGCTATCGCGTGCATGCAGTGGTCGATGGCGCCAGCGCGCTGGACTGGCTGTCTTCCAATCACACGGATGTGGTTCTTCTGGACCTGAAGATGCCGGCCAGCGGTATCGAAGTCCTTCGGACCATTCGTCGCCGAAGCTCGGAACTTCCCGTGATCGTCCTCAGCGAAGCCGATGACGATCTCAGACGGGAGACCGTCCGAAGCGGCGCCTACGAATGCTTGTCGAAGCCCGTGGATCTCCGCTCGCTCCAGGACCGCGTGTTCCTCGCTACGGTGTGAACCGGGTTTGGGAGGTCTATCGATGGCGTCGCGGCTCGTTCGGCTTGGCGGCGCTGCCCTGGCGGTGGCGCTGAGCGGTCCGATCGCAGCTCAGGCTGCCGAGTACTACGTGGACTGCTCACGCCCCGGTGAATCCGGAAGCGGTCTCGACGAGACCCAGGCATGGACCAGTCTCGATCCGGCGAACGACAGGACATTCCGACCGGGCGATTCAATCCTCCTGCGCCGCGGAACGCGATGCTACGGGATGCTCCGGCCGCGAGGCTCGGGCATTCCCGGCAATCCGATCACCCTTGCCGCGTACGGCGTCGGCCCGCGGCCCGTGATCGACGCCGGGGACCTCGAGGCGGCCATTCATCTCTTCAATCAGAGCCACTGGCACGTTCGGAGCCTCGAGACGACGGGTGGTAATCCCTTCGGCATCCTGGTCTCGGGTGATGTCCAGGGGGTGCTGGAGCATTTCAGGATCATCGATGTCGACGTACATGACGTTCGTGGCGTGGCGGACAACAAGGAGAGCGGACTCATCGTGGTCACTCCACGCTCGGCCGAAACCGTGTTCAACGACGTCATCATCGATGGTGCCACCGCCCATTCCACGAAGCAATGGGCGGGAATCCTGATCGGTGGGGATGATTTCGGCGGCACGCCCAACTCTCCCCGTACGACCAACGCCGTGATCCGCAACTCGGTCGTTCATGACGTCTATGGGGACGGGATCATCCTGTTCCAGGTCAATGGTGGCCTGATCGAGTCGAGCGTTGTCCACGATACGGGGCGGATCCCGGACCGCACGGTGGGAACGCCGAACGGGATATGGACCTGGATGTGCGGCGACTGCACCGTTCAGTTCAACGAAGGCTATCGCACGAGTTCACCTTGGAGGGACGGCGGAGTATTCGACATCGACTTCGGTTGCTCGAGCAACACGGTGCAATACAACTACGGTCACGACGCCGAAGGCTACTGCGTCGCGATCTTCGCAGCCGACGGTTGGACCACGTTCGACAGCGTGGTGCGCTACAACATTTGCGCGGACAACGGACGGCATGCTTGGCGGGCAAAGCAGGGGGACATCTACGTGTTCACCTGGGATGGCGGATTGATCGACGGCTTGGAGATCTACAACAACACGATCTATTGGAATCCCGACGAAGACGCGCATGCCATCAATCTCGCAGCGGACTTCACCGGCGATCGCCGGCGGATCTTCAAGAACAACATCGTGTACTCGACGGTCCCGGGTCTGGTCCGTGTTTCTGTCGACTCCCGGATCGACCTCGACCACAACGTCTACTGGTACTCGGGCCTCCTTCGGCCCACGTGGCAGCTCGGATCCGAGACCTTGTTCGACCTGGCGGAGTGGAAGCAACGCGGACACGACGCGGCAAGTCTCTACGCGGACCCGCGTCTCCATGATCCTTCGCGGCGAGAGGCTCGGCTCCCGCAGAAGGCATTCTCGCCGAGGCGGGATTCACCCGCCATCGACGCCGGAGCGACGATCGATCGACCGAGCCGCCGAGATTACATCGGCAACCCCGTCCCGGCCGGCCGCGCCACAGACATTGGAGCGCTGGAGCAGCACGCTGAGCGCCTCAGGGACCGTCCTGCGGGGCCTTTTCATCGCGACTGGCGCTGATATGACTCGACCGAAGGGCTGCCCCGCGCGTCTCGGGGTTCAAGTCGGGCTGGTACTCGTTCTGTGCGTCGCATCGCAGAATCAAGACACGGGAGTCGTAGGGAATCAAGCTCCCACACCGATCCTGGTCGACGCAAACGGTCGGTCGTTCTCTCTTCGAGAGTTCGTCGGAGCTCCACTGGTTCTCTCGTTCGTCAGCCTTCCCCAAAAGGCCATCGTGGAACGTGACCCCAATCGAAGCCAAGTCGTGTTTCTCCGCAGCATGGTGGAGCAGTACCGTCACCGCGGACTTCAAGCCGCAGTCGCCGTCTGCGTGAACGCAGCCGAGTTCGACGGTGGCTTTCTCCTCCGAGTCGTCAACTTCCAGCACGATTCGGGGCTCGCCGACCTTCCGGTGTTTGCGGACGGCCTCGGTCATACTAGCGCAGCGTTCGGAGTCCGAGAGTTCCCGACAACTTTCTTGATGGACAACTCACTCTCGATCGAGAAGCGCTGGGAGGGAGTCGCGTTTCCGAGCCAACTCTCGTCCGCGATCGAGGCCGCCCTGCGGAACGACAGCTAAGGGTCCTCGGTACCTGAGAGCCGGACAGATCCCCGGGCGGGACTCGAACTCGCGCACAATCAGCTTCACTCTCGAATGCAGACGGACAGGGAACCCGCCATCAGGCCTGGCTTCACTTCCCCTCAGGGGGCCTCTGCCTGAACCGGCCCGTCAGCACGAACAGACGCGTCGCCCCGACCTGGATCTCGTCGAGGTGCCGCAGTCGATGGACCGTGCCGTCGTTCATCCTGCGGCCGTTGATGCGCGTGCCGTTCAAGCTGCCCAGATCCTGGACCGTGCACACGGGGCCCTCGACGCGCAGCAGGCAGTGGCGCTTGCTGACCTCGTCGTCCTCGAGGTCGATCGGCGCGTCCTCGCACCCGCGGCCGACGATCGTCTCGTACCGCGCCAGGCGGTAGACCGAGGTCGGGTTCCGTCCGGCAATCACCGCCAGGACCCAGACGTGCGGCGCGCCGTGCGGCGGACGTCGATCCTCGCGCTCCGCGGTCCCGGCCTCGCTCCTGTCGGTGTCGGCGAGCACCTTGGTCGGCATGGAATGAAATCTGGGGAGCCGGACCGGGGGTGTCAAGTCCGCCCGGGGGAAGACCCGGGAGCTACGGGCTGGCTAGAATGACGTCATGAGACTCCTGTCCGTGCGGACGGTCGCGGTCGGGGTTGCCGCCGCGGCGCTGATCGCCGTCGGGGTCGGTGGGGTGTGGTGGTGGTTCCCCGGTGAGGATCTCCAGGCGTGGCGGTCCGGCCCGCCTCCCGGGCCCTGGGCCCGATGGCAACGCCAGGACGAGGTGTGGCGCCAGGAGGGTCTGCACCGCTCCCCGCGTCACGAGTACGTCGCCCTCGAGTCGATCCCGGTCGACCTGCAGCTCGCGGTGCTGGTCAACGAGGACATCAACTTCTTCGGTCACGGCGCCGTCGACACGGAAGCCGTCGGAGAGGCGCTCGAAGAATGGTGGGAGGGGAACCGGCTGCGCGGCGCGTCGACGATCTCGCAGCAACTGGCGCGCACGCTGTTCCTGTCGAGCGACCGCAGCGTGTGGCGCAAGCTCGAGGAGCTGCGTCTCGCGTGGTGGATGGAACGGCGGCTCGGAAAGAAGAGGATCCTGGAGCTGTACTTGAACGTCGTCGAGTTCGGGCCGGGGCTGTTCGGGGCCCAGGCCGCCTCGACGCACTATCACGGTGTCGCGGTCGCCGCCCTGCTTCCAGACCAAGCCGCCGGACTCGCGGCCACGCTGCCCTCTCCCGGCCGCGACAATCCCGCGACGGAAACGAGTCTGTGGAAGTTGCGGCGGGCCACGATCCTCAGGCGCATGGACGGCGCGCGGTGGCTGAGGGAACGCCTCGGGGCGATCTCCGGAATCCCGGTCGCGGCTCCACAACCGGAGGCTCCACCGCCGCCACCGGCTCCAGTTCCCGATCCCGCGCCCGCTCCACCTGTGACCGTGTCCGAGCCGGCCCCGTCAGCTCCCGGACCCGAGGACGAGATCGAATAGCGGCTCCGGGTCGATGCCGGCGCCGCCGGCCACGAGCGCGACTCGATCGGCTCGGACCTCGAAGCGCAAGCCGGCATCCGGATCGAGGGCGCTCGCGAACTCCTCCGCGTCGCCCGGGCTGTCCCACAGCGAAGACAGCACCACGACACTCGATTCCCCGCTGCGCCAGATCTCCCAGCGGTCGCCGTCCCAGCCCGCGGCGGCGGCGTTCGTCCAGTCCGCGCCGTTCGGCGTCGTCATCGCCTCGAGACCCGGAGGCGTTGGCGCGCCGACCATGAGGCCGATCACCAGCTCTCCGAGATTCCCGAATGCGGCGCGCTTCCATTTCCTTCCCAGCACCTTCTTGAGGTCGAAGGGCGCGATCGCCGTGGGAGGGTCGCGTTGCTCCGGGTCCCAGAACTTCTCCGGATGGAGGATCTGCTCCGACGATTGCGGGCCTTCGCGGGAAGCGATGTCGGCGTCCTCCCTCGGGAAGCCGTCCGCGACCTTCGCGAGGTCGCCGCGAGCGAGAAAGGACATCCCGAGCACGTAGGCGCCGAGGAACGGGCGCTGCAAGGCCGGCGGCATCTCCCCGAGCCTCTCGCCGCGCGCCGCTTCCGACTCCCCCATCGCCTCCATGCTCTCCGGGGTGAGGCTGCCGTCGGTGAGGGCGCGGACGACGTACACGGTCATCACCAGCATCGCGCTGCCCTCGTGGACGGCGCCGACGGCGAAGGCGCGATCGTCGTCGGGCAGCGCGCGCTCGATCCGCCCGTCGAGATCGAAGTGCTGGTCCTCGAGCGCGTGCGTCAGCTCGTGGGCGGCGAGCATGGGCGCCGA
>Ga0302046_10002757_pt1 | contig 16256 bp, 2 predicted proteins | sample RVTome_11_FD_200261 | JGI IMG/M metagenome (GOLD analysis project Ga0302046, IMG submission 200261) | Soil microbial communities from uranium-contaminated site in the Upper Colorado River Basin, Wyoming, United States - RVT147D111 (version 2) ...
TGCAGATGCCGCTGCCAGAACTCCCGATAGTGCACCCGCTGCGGACCCAGGGCCTGCAGCCGTTCGAGATAGTCGCCGTAGGTGACGACCGCACCCAGCCGTGGTTCATGATCGAGCAGTAGGTCGCCGTAGATGCGCCACAGCTCTCGGAACAGAATGCCGTTGCTGAGCAGATCGCTGATCATGTGGTGGCCGGCCAGGCTGATGTCGTAGCGGTCCTCGGCGCACTTGACCACCAGCACCCGCCACAACGGTCGGCTTTCCAAGGTAAGCTCACCGGCCGCGGATTCCAGCAGCATGCGCACTTCCGCCTCCCGCTGTTCCGAGCTCATGTGGCTGCCGTCGTAGAAATCCACCGGCGGCGCATCGGCCGCCGGCCGGTCCCCAGTCGGCTGGACCCTCTGCACCCAGCCTCTGCCGTCGCGGCAGAACTCGGCGTTGAGGATGGGATGGCGCCCGGCAAGCACCGCCAGGGCGCGGTTGAGCAGCTCCAGATCCAGGGGCTGTCGGTAAGCGAAGCGGGTGAAACCGGCCCAGCGATAGGGGGCTGGAAAGTAGGTCAGCAGCCAGTTCTGGGCCGGGCCCAAGGGCAGCGTCGCCGGGTCCGAATCAGACTCGATCTGCGCCCCAGGCGCACAGCTGTCCATCGCGGGCAGGGCCTTGCGGTCCAGCTTGCCGTTGGAGTTCTTGGGTAGGCTGTCCAGCCAGCGTGAGGCGTGGGGCATCATGTAGTCGGGAAGGCGCGGTGCCAGCTCGGTGCGGAGGGCGCGGTGGTCACGGCTGGTGCCGGCCAACCAGGCATGGATGCGCTTCTGGCCATCCTCGCCCTCCACCACCCGCACCGCCGCCTCCCGCACCCCGGGCAGGGCGTTCAGAGCGGCCTCCACCTCCCCCAGCTCCACCCGAAAACCGCGGATCTTTACCTGGGAATCTTTGCGACCCCGGTAGTCGAGCTCGCCCCCGGGCAGTTGCACTACCAGATCGCCGGTCCGATACAGGTGCGTTCCCGGCACGGTGAAGAAGGAGTTGGCGACGAAGGCTTCACAGGTGCGCTGCGGGTCGTCCAGATAGCCCTTGGCCAGTTGCACGCCGCCGATCCACAGCTCGCCCACCTCCCCGGGTGGCAATTTGCGCATGTGCTCGTCCAGCACCAGCAGGTGGACGTTGCTCATGGCCCTACCGATGGGGATGCGGGGAGTGCCGTCCGCCGGGCGGTGGCGGACGATGTGAGCGGTGACGTCGATGGACGCCTCGGTGGGACCGTACAAGTTCGCAAGACCTACCCGGTTACCGAAACGGTCCATCCAGCGCTGCACCAAAGGCACCGGCAGAGCCTCGCCGCTGAACACCAGCCAGCGTAGATCCGGGAAGGGGCGGTCTTCCTCGAGAGCGGCCAGGAACTCGCCGAACAGAGAGGGCACAAAGTGCATCACGTTGATGCGCGCGTGGGCCATCCATTCCGCCAGCCGCCAGGGGTTGCGCACCACCTCGGACTGCACGGGACAGACGGTGGCGCCGTGCATCAGCGGCCACAGCAGCTCCCACACGGAGATGTCGAAGCACACCGACGTCTTCTGCGCCACCCGCTCGCCCGGCTGGAGCTGGTACAGGTCCTGGTGCCAGCGCAGCCGGTTGGCATAGCCGCGGTGGCCCAAGGCCACGCCCTTGGGGGTGCCGGTAGAGCCGGAGGTGTAAAGCACTACCATCAGATCGTCGGGGCTGTGTTCGCACGGAGGATCAGTCTCGGCGCAGTCGGCCAGCACCGCGCTGCCCACCAACCTCACCCCGCCCAGGTCGGCCCCCGCCTGCTCGACGTCCACCAGCAGCACCGAGGACAAGGGCAGTGGGTCGTTGAGCACCGCCGTCAGCGTTCCATCCAGCGTAGCCTCAGAGACCAGAAGGTCGGCCTTCGCGTGGCGCAGCATGTAGCTCAGGCGCGATGCCGGATAGTCGGGGTCCAGGGGCAGATAGGCGGCCCCCGCCTTGAGGATGCCCAGCACCGCCACCATCAGCTCGGGGCCACGGCGTAGCATCACCCCTACCCGGTCGCCGGCCTTCACCCCCCGGGCGCGCAGGTAATGGGCCAGACGGTTGGAGCGGCGGGCCAGCTCGGCGTAGCTCATCGCCCCGTACTCCCAGGCCACCGCCGTCGCCCCGGGGGTGCGGCGGCACTGTTCCACGATGGCGAGGTAGGGAATGGCCGCCTGCTTCGCCCCCGCGGGCCCTGCCGGGACGGACACCGTGACCGGTTCCGACGTGGCGGCGGGAGCAGCGTCGACGCCGTCCAGCACCCCGGCCATCTCTGCCAGGGTGCGGCAGGCCAGCAGCGCCTGATGGTCGATCCTGCCCCGAGCCCCTTGAAGCCGCGTGACGATGCGCACCCGCTCCAGGGAATCCAGCCCCAGGTCCGCCTCCAGGTCTCGATCCAGATCGTCCGTGCCGGCTGCCCGACCCAGCACCGCGCCCGCCAGCTCGCGCAGTTGCGCCAGCGTTGCGGGCTTGGCCGAGGCCATCGGCCGCTGCTTCCGGGCTGGGACAGTTGCGGCGTCCCGGGCCTTGGCCAGATCCCGCAGCTGCGACGTCAGGGCCTCCGCCAGGCGCTGGATCAGCGCTTCGGAAAAGCTCTGGCTGTCGTAGTTGGCGGTAAAGGTCAGTCGGCCGTGCACCACCTCCGCCAGTAGGTCCACGGTGTTGGGGTTGGTGGCGGTGGCGGCGTGGTAGTCCAGCACCTCCAGCTCGCCATAGCGCGGCTCCAGCCGCACCTGGCCGATGTAGGGCAGGTATAGGTTCGACTTAACGCCACTTCGCACTACGCCGGCCAGGGGTTCCGTCAGCCGCCCGTCGGCAAGCCGCAGCCGATCGCGGGCGGTCAGGGCCGCCTGGCGGATCTGAGCATGGTCATGACCGGCGCCGATGGCGTGGCGCAGGGTTTCATCCACCCGGGCCAGCAGCACCCCCCAGTCCTCGGCGGCACCAGGGGCGGCGAAGGTCAGGGCCAGGTTTTGGGCAAAACAGCCCACCAGTTGGCTGGCGTCGACGCCGGGATAGTCGCGCCCACCGGTGGGGATATTGAGCACCACGGCTCCAGCGCTACCGCCGGCGCCGGCCGACAGCCGGTTGAGGGCGCGCAGATAGGCGCCCACCAGCAGGGTGTTCATGGACAGCCGCCAGGCCGCGGTGCCGGAGAGCAGCCGAGCGGTGTTATCGGCGTCCAGGGAAAAACCGTAACAGCGGGTGCGGGAGCGGGCGGCGCCGCTGGCGCGGCCTTGCGGGAGCCATTGGAAACGATCTTTGCCCTGGGCACGCAGAGAACTTTCCAGGGCCTGGTCCTGCTCCGGATTGTGCCAGACGTTCATCGCCTCCACAGTTGCCCGATACTGCTCGGGGGTGATGGGCGCTAGGGTCTCAGCGTTGGCATAGAGGCCCAGAAACTCCCGCAGGAGTTGCTGCATGGACAACCCGTCGCTGCATAGGTGGTGTACGGTGAGCACCAGCTCGAACAGGTCGTCCTCCAGACGGAACGCGTAGAATCGGTGCAGTGGCCATTGGGTCAGATCCCACTCCCGGTTGACGTTGCGATGGGTCTCATCTGCCAGCGCCGCTTCCCGGGCCGCCGCGTCCAGCTGGCTGAGATCAGTGAGCGCCAACTCGGGGGCCTCAACCCGCGCCGCCGCCTCCAGCCGGTAGTCCTTGAAGCTGGCGGCGCCGGCGGGGATGACGAATCGGCCCCGCAGCAGCGGGTGCCGGTCCAGCAGTCCCTGCCAGGCCAGCCGTGCTCGGTGTGGGTCGAAGGCACCGCGCAGCCGCAACCGCGAGCACAGGCTGCACGGGCTGACGGCCCAGTGGGCCACCAGGAACGGGTACTGGGCCCAGGCAATGGGCAGTTCCACGGAGGTTTCCGCCTCGGCCTCGGAGTGCGCTGCCTCCAGAACGGCGGCTTCGGCTCCGGCATCGGGGGCGGCGGCGTGAGTCTCGCCCTCCGCCAAGAGGTCGATGAGCTCGCCCAGGGTTTGCGCCTGCATCAGGGAATCCGGGCTCAGCCGCCCGCCCAGGGCCGTCCGTTCCTCGTCACTGAGGATGCCCAGCAGGGCGTTCATCAGCTCCACCATCTTGATGGAGTCCATTCCCAGGTCGCACTCCAGGTACATCTCCCGGTCCAGTTCCTCCACCCGGTGGCCGGTGACTCCGGCCACCAGGGCGAAAACCCGGAGGCTGGCGGCGGAGGTGATGGTTGTCGTCGGCATCTGGCTCATCGCTATGACTCCTCGGCGTATTCGGTTCACAGGTTGACGGTGCTAAGTTCGCGCATCAGGGCGGCGTGACTGCTGCGCCGCTCGGCCACCTTCAGGGCCGTGGGATGGGCACGGCGCAAACCCGGCGCCGGTGGGAGTGGTTCGGCCGCGGTCGGTGCGGGGCGCGGTACAGGCGCAGCCGCCGCTTCCTCGTCCTCCCCGGCTGGGGTATAGACGAAGGTCCTGCGTTCGAAGGGAAAGGTCGGCAGCGGCGTGCGGCGCACCCCGTCGCCTGCCAGCAGGCGGTAGTCGAAGGCCGCACCGAGGGCGTAGAGCCGCCCCAGTGCAGACACCACGTCGCCATCCAGCAGGTCCACCCAGCGCGGCTCGGTGCCCAGTCGCTGATGCACGCCGGCATCCGCGCCGAGATGCAGGTACGCGGTATCCCGGTGTGCCGGTTCGGGCATCACTAGGAAGCGATTGTCGTCCGCCAGCCAGCGGCCCAGCTCCGCGACCTCCAGATCCGGCTCGGCCCAGCCCTGGGGAGTCAGCAGCGGTATGCCGTCGGCCACGGTCCCAGATGGCGGCTTGCCGGTCAGCAGTGTTGCTGCCTGGTCTAGGCTTATGCGCCCCGCCAAACAGGCCCCGGCGACCATGCCACGGCCTTCGGCGAAGACGGCGGCGGGCGCGATCCCCAATGCCTGCAGTAGCCGCCCCAGGGCGTACTGGCCCGTCAACACCGGCTCCCCGCCGGCGATGGCCTCGGCCTCGGTCAGTGCCGCGGCGAACAGCGGGAAGCGCCGGACCAGCGAGTGGACGGCGGCTTTGTCCAGCGGCGAACGGTCGTCCAGCACCAGCACCACCGGTGCAGCCCGGCGGGGGTTGACCCGGCCACTCCAGCGCTGCCCGCCGGGTGCCGATTGCCCTGGCTCCAGGGTGGCCAGCTGGTCCAGCAGGTGCTCCCGGTCCCGCACCAGCAGGGCGGTGCGGTGGGCGAGGTCGCGCTGGCCGCCGTGGGCAGTGAGGCACACCGCCGCTGGGTCAACCCCGGGATGTGACTCCAGATGGCAGCGCAGGTCGCTGGCGATACGGCCGAGGCTCTGCTCGCTGCGCCCGCTGAGGCACAGCAGCTGCGGGTGTGTCTGCTGGGTTACCGGCACTTCTGGAGCCTGTTCCAGCACTACGTGGCAGTTGGTGCCTCCGAAGCCGAAGGCGTTGACCCCGGCCCGCAGCGGCCGCCGGTCGGAGTCACGGCCATCGGCGCGCCACTCCCGGCCGGCACCGTCCACCACATAGAACGGGGAGGCGGCGAAGTCGATATGGGGGTTGGGCTCGCGGTAGTTCACCGTAGCGGGCAGGTAGCGGTGCTGCATGGCCAGCACCACCTTGATCACGCTCGGGATGCCAGCTGCGGCCAGCATGTGGCCGATGGCCGACTTCACCGAGCCGATGCCGCAGTAGCCGCGCCGATCGGTGAAGCTGCGCAGGGCCTGGGTCATGCCTTCCACCTCCACTGGGTCGCCCAGGGCGGTACCGGTGCCGTGACACTCGATGTAGGACACAGTGGCCGGGTCGACGTCGGCGGCCCGGTAAGCCTTGCGGATGGCGTCCGCCTGACCCGCCGGGTTGGGTGCGGTAAGGCCCGAGGAGTGGCCGTCGTTGTTGATGGCAGAGCCTTTGATGACCGCGTGCACATGGTCGCCGTCCGCAAGGGCGCGGGCCAGGGGCTTGAGCACCAGGGACGCCGCGCCTTCGCCCAGCACCAGCCCATTGGCGGTGCGGTCGAAGGGCGCGCAGACGCCGGTGGGTGATAGGGCAGTGACCCGACTCAGGAACACGAAGGGGGTGGTGCTGAGCCCCAGATAGACGCCCCCAGCGATGGCCATTTCCGTTTCGCCCCGGCGCAGGCTCTCGCAAGCCAGATGCAGCGCCACCAGGGCCGAGGAGCAGGCAGTGTTGACGATGAGACTCGGCCCGCGCAGGTCCAGCCAGTGGCTGACCCGGGCGGCGATCTCGTTGAGGCCGTTGCCGGCCACGGCGTCGGCCAGCAGCTGCGCCGGCTGGAGCACCTCCTTCAGGGTTCCCAGCAGTTCGTTGCGCTGGGCCTCGGACAGCTCTTGCAAGCCCGGGCTGGCGACCAGACGGCGGCGCAACACCTCGTAGTGCTGACCGCTCACGAAGTGCTCGCCGTAGCAATTCTGCTCACAGCCCACGAACACCCCCACCTCCCTGCTGCGGCGGGCGCCGCCGTAACCGCTCTGCTGCAAGGCTTCCCAGGCGATTTCCAGAAACAGCCGCTGCTGGGGATCCATGGCGGCGGCCTCACGGGGGGAGATGCCGAAGAATTGGGGGTCGAAGTCGTAAGGCTGGTCCAGGAATCCGCCCCAGCGGGAGTAGCTGGTGTGGCTCTGGTCGGGGCTGCCGTGGTAGTCCGCAACGCTCCAGCGGTTAGCGGGCACCTCGCCCACGAGGCAGCGCCCGCTCTTCAGCAGCTCCCAGTAAGCATCGAGCGTGTCCGCTCCGGGCACCCGGCAGGACATGCCGATGATGGCGATGTCCTGTTCCCGAACTTCCAGAGGACGCGGGGAGTCGACGTGGACGGCCGCGGTCGAGCGCTCCGGCACCGCTGCAGTCGGCGGTACCGACGGTAGCTCAGTCGGAGTGGCGCGAAGCTCGCGATCCCTGGCCGCTCCACCCTCCGGCGTCGGGCGTGCTGAGTCAGCCCGGACGGTGGTCTCCTCGGTTACCGGAACCGGCGGCCCCGGCGGCGAAACATCCTGGCTGTCCAGATACTCCGCCAGGGCCTGGGGGCTCTGGTACTCGAACAGCAGAGTGGGATAAAGGGTTCGTCCCAGCGCCTCGCCCAGGCGCTGGACCAGCTCCACCGCTCCCAGCGAGTCCAGCCCCAGTTCCACAAAATTGGCCGTGTCGTCCAGCTGCTCCGGCTCCCGGGCTAGCTGCCGGGCCAGCAGCTCCAGCACCAGGCCAGCGTGGCCGCGGGGGCCGGTTGCCGTCTGCGCCGCCGGCAGCACGTCCAGGCCAATGCCCCGGGCGTCGGCGTCGTCCAGGGGGGCGGGCAGGCAGTCCATGATGTGCAGCACCGGCTCACGAGACAGTTCCAGGCCATCCAGCAAGGCCGTCACTGCGACGGCCGGCTGCAGCGGCAATAGCCCCTTGCTGCGCACCAACATCTTCAGGCCTGGATCGGTGCCCATGCCGCAGTCATCCCACAGCGACCAGTTCACCGCCAACGTACGGCCGGGCGCGCGGCGGCGGGCGCGCAGCTGGGCGAAGGTGTCCAGGAAGGCGTTGGCGGCAACGTAGTCGCCGAGGCTAGGGGACCAGTCCGGCGACGTGGCGGAGATGGAGGAGAAGAGCACGAAACACTTCAGCGGCTGTTGGCGGGTCAGCTCGTCCAGCAGCAGCGTGCCCTGCACCTTGGGAGCGAGTACCCGGTCCACGCTGGCGGCGGTCTTGTGGACGATGCGCAGCGCCTCTCGGTCCACCACTCCAGCGGCGTGGATCACTCCGTGCAGCGTTCCGGCCGCTGTCATCACCTTGGTCATGGCATCGCGGTCGGCGACGTCGGCGCTGTAATAGTCCACCCGCACCCCAAGGGCCTCGATTTGCCGCAGCAGGGCGACCCGCCGAGCGGTGGGGGAATCGTCCGACAGGCTGACCCACTGTTCCCGGGGCGGCAGCACACTGCGGCCGGTGAGAATCAGGTTGATGCCCCGCCGGGCCAGTTCCAGCGCCACCCGGGCGCCGATGCCCTCGGCCCCGCCGGTAATGAGGCAGGTCTCGCCGGCGGCGGGAATGGCAGCCGTTAGCGGCGCGTCGGCCAGGATGCTGTCCCGTAACCGCCGCACTAGGCGTTCTCCGCCGCGCAGAGCCACCACCGCCAATTCCGGCTGCACGCTGCGCAGCTCCCGGTACAGCAGCGCCGCCAGATCCGCCGGCGCACTGCCGTCGCAGTCCACCACCTGGGCCTGGACCCCGGGGAGCTCCTGGCCCACCACCTGGGCCAGCGCGGTGGCCATGGTCTGCTCCGGTCGTGGCAGCGTATCAGTGGCACTCACCGCCTGGCCGTGGCGGGTGACCAGCAGCAGTCGCAGGGGCAGCTGCTGTTCCAACCTCCCCTGTCGCGGCCCAGCCAGCGCCTGCCCCAGAAACAGCACCTCATGGGCAGCCTGGTGCAACGGGCCGCGGCCCTCTTGCTCGCCGTCACGGCAGTGCCAGAGGTGCACCACCGCCGCCAGCTCGACGCCATTGGCACGCACTGCTTCCAGCAGCCGGCGGTAGTCGGCGGGACTGCACGGGTCGATCAGATACCGTCCTTGCCCCAGGGCGGCGAAGCCGGAACCCGGCAGCACGCGGATCAACGGATTGATGGCCGAGGAGAACCGCTGTGCCAGCGCCTCGCCCAGCCCCTGGCAGTCGTCGAACAGCAGCACCGTGCCCGGGTCCAGGGCGGCCTCCGGGCCGAGCTCGGGGCTGTCCCATACCCAGGTGCGAAACCAGCCGGCGGGGGCGCGTTGTCGCTCCGTCGTAGTGGCAGCAGGTACCGCCGCCGGTGCCGGATCGAGTCGAAAAGGACGGTGTTCGAAGGGGTAGCTGGGCAGGCCGATCACCCGACCGGGGCCTTCGATTCGACCCCAGTCCAAGTCGGCGCCCTGGCAATACAGCTCTCCCACTGACTCCAACAGGCAGCGTAGGTCGTCCCGGCGCCGGTCCAGGGTCGACAACACCCGGGCGTTCTCGCCCAGAATGCTGCGGGCCAGGTTGACCAGCACCCGGTCGGGGCCGCATTCCACGAACACTTTGACGCCCCGTTCGGCGGCTCGGCGCATCCCCTGCTCGAAGCTCACCGGAGCCAGGACGTGCCGCTGCCAGTAGTCCCGCCCAGGAACACCCGTCATCCAGTCGCCGCTGACGTTGGACAGCAGCGGCAGTGAGGGCTGCTGAAACTGCACCTCGTCCAGCACCCGGCCGAACTCCTCGAGCATGGGCTCCAGCAGCGGGGTGTGGAAAGCGTGGGAAACCCGCAGTGGCCGCACCACGTGCCCGGCACGGGTCAGTTCTTGGCCCAGGTCCCGGAGGGCGTCCAGCTCGCCGGACAGCACCTGATGCGGACCGTTGTGGGCGGCGAACCAGAGCCGTCCCTGGTATCGGCGCAGTAGCTTCTCCAGCTCCTCCTGGGGGGCGAACACCGCCGCCATGCCACCGCGGGCCGGCAGCGCCTGGATCAGCCGGCCCCGGGCGGCCACCACCCGGGCGGCGTCGGCCAGGCTCATCACGCCAGCCAGACATGCCGCTGCCAGCTCGCCCACGCTATGGCCCAGCAGACAGGCGGGTTTCAGCCCCCAGTCCAGCAGCAGCCGGCCTAGGGCATAGTCGATGGTGAACAAAGCCGGCTGGGTCAGTTCGGTGCGAGCCAGGTGATCGGCCTTCAGCTCCGGGTCGTAAAGGGTGTCCAGCAGCGGCCGCTCCAGATAGCGGTCGAACTCCGCGGCGCACTCATCCACCCGCCGTCGGAAGGCCGGCAGTGCCTGATAGAGCCTGCCTGCCATGGCCGGGTACTGGGCGCCCTGCCCGGTGAACAGCAGCGCCAATTTGGCGGGACCGGCCTGCTTGGCCACCCGCTGCTCGGCCAGCTGCTGGGCCAGTTGCCCGCTGGACTCCACCATCAGGCTGGTGCGCCAGGGCAGGTGGGCGCGCCCCAGATGCTCGCTGCGGCAGACTTCTTCCAGGCGGCAGTTCGGGTGGCGGCGCAAATGCTCGCCCAAGCGCAGGCAGCGCTGCTCGAGCGCAGATTCAGTCGCTGCCGACAGGCACAGCAGGCGCAGCGCCGGTTCCCCGGCCGCCGCCGCGGGCAGTGCCGGGGCCTCCTCGACCACCAGATGGCAGTTGGTGCCGCCGAAGCCGAAGGCATTCACCGCCGCCCGCCGGGGTTTATTCGCGGCCGGCCAGTCCCGTGCCCGGTCCAGAGTGTGGAACGGAGTGGTGGCGAAGTTGATCAGTGGATTGGGTTGTTCCAGGTTGACGTTTGGGGGCAGGCGCCGGTGCTGCAAGGCCATCACCACCTTGATCAGCCCGGCGATGCCGGCGGCGGCCAGCAGGTGCCCCAGATTGGCCTTGGCGGAGCCGATGGCACAGTGGCCGGCAGGCACCCCGGCGTAAGCCTGGGTCAGCGCCCGCACCTCGCTGGGGTCGCCGATAGCGGTACCGGTGCCATGGGCCTCCACGTACTGGACGTCTGCCGGATCCAGTCCGTGCTCCCGATACGCCGCCTCGATGACCTTGCGCTGGCCGTCCGGATTGGGGGCCATTACCCCTAGGGAGCGGCCGTCATTGTTCACGGCCGAGCCCTTGATCACCGCCAACACCGGCAACCCTGCTGCCATCGCCTGGTGCAGGGGGGCAAGCAGCACCGCGCCGCCGCCCTCGCCCAGGGCGAAACCGTCCGCGGCGGCGTCGAACACCTTGCAGCGGCCGTCGGCGGCCAGGGTGCCGGCCTGCTGGAACAGCCGGTACGGGGTGGCAGTTACCGCCAAGCTTATGCCCCCGGCCAAAGCCATCTCGCATTCGCCCCGACGCAGACTGTCGCAGGCTAGGTGCACCGCCACCAGGGCCGAGGAACAGGCGCTGTCCAAGGCCAGGCTCGGCCCCTTGAGATTGAGGCTGTGGGAGATGCGCGCGGCGATCATGTTGAGCAGGTTGTCCACCACCGTGTCGGGGCGGGCCGGGCAGTGGCCGAAGCGCTCGCGCCACTCCGACAGCAGCGCCTGGCGCTGGTCCTCCGGCAGCGTCCTAAAGCTCGCAAAGCGCTCCAGTTCCTCCCGGCTCTGGTCGTGGATCAGGTGCTCCAGGTAATGATTGTGGGAGGCCCCGACAAAAAGCCCCACCCGTTGACCGTCGCTGCGGCGCCCGGCCACGCCGCCCCGCTCCAACGTCTCCCAGGCGATTTCCAGGAACAGCCGCTGCTGGGGGTCTAAGGCGGTGGCCACGTCCTCGGGTATGTTGAAGAAGGCGGCGTCGAAGCCGTAGGGGTCCTCCAGGAAGCCGCCGCGCACCGTTGTGCCCTCGGGACGGCCGGCGCCCCAGCGCCCGAGTGGTAACTCACCCACGGAACTGCGGCCGGCCTCGATGTTCTCCCAGTAGCGGTCTGGATCGGCGGCGCCCGGAAAGCGGCAGGCAGCGGCGACAATGGCGATGTCGCCTGCCCTAGCCTTCGGGGCTGAGCGGCTGGCGGGGGCTTGGTCCGAGCGGCGGGCCGCTAGAAAGGCGGCCATCTCCCGCACCGTGCGGCACTGGATTAGGAGGTCGTGCCCCAGTTCCTGTCCGCAGGCTGCCTCCAGCTGGCTCAGCACCTGCACCGCCTTGAGGGAGGTGCCGCCCAGGGCCAGGAACGGCCGGTCCACCGCCACTGCGGCGACGGGACACTCCAGCACATCGGCCCATACCGCCCGGATCAGCTCCTCGTGCCGGCTTGATATCCGCTCGTCCGGTGCCTCAGCCACCGTCATCGAGACGTCAGCGGCGATCAGGTCGCTGGCGGCGTAGGTGGCAGCGGCGTACAGACCGTCCTGGAACTCCTGGAGCAGTCGATAGCGCTGGATCTTTCCGCTGGTGGTCTTGGGCACCGCCTTGACCGTCACCAGATAGTCCAACGGAATGCCCAGAGTCTGGTTGACGTGGACCAGCACTCGCGAGAGCACTCCCTCCAGGGTCTCGCCCCGAGGTGGCTTCACCACCAGGAACAATGCCGTGCGCTCAGCCCCGGCGGCGGCGTCGTGCCAGCCGCAGGCGGCCACCTTGCCGGGCTGCACCCCCGCCACCGCCTCGGCGTGGTGCTCGATGTCGTGGGCGAAGTAGTTCTGGCCGTTGACGAAGATGATGTCCTTGGCGCGGCCAGTGATGCACAACCGACCGTCGAGCATGAAGCCCAAATCGCCAGTGTCCAGCCAACCGTCGCGCAGAGCGGCGCGGTTGGCTTCGGGATTGCGGTAGTATCCGGCGGTGACGTTGACGCCGCGCATCTGCACGTGCCCCACTCGGCCCTCGCTCACCACCACGTCGTGCTCGTCGGCGATGCGAATCTCCATCCCCGGCACCGGGGTGCCCTCGTCGGCTACCGCCAGCGCCTGGGGATGATCCTCGGCTAGGGGCTGGACGCGGCCCTCCCGGGCCAGCGCCCGGCGGTCCACGCCATGGATCAGCGGCAGCGTGCCACGGGGCGGAAAACTCGCCCCCAGGCAGGCCTCGGCCATGCCGTAGACTGGGTACATGGCGGTGGGCGCGAGGCCGCAGGGGGCCAGAGTGGCCATGAACTTACGCATCACCGGGGCGGAGATGGGCTCGGCACCGTTGAAGATCAGCTTCAGGCAGCTCAGGTCCCAGCGCGCCAGCTGGGCCGGCTTGAGCTTGGCCATCACATGGCGATAGCCGAAGTTGGGGGAGCCGGTATAGGTCGCCCGGTGTTGGTGGATCTTCTCTAGCCACAGAACAGGCTTGAGTACGAAGCGCAGCGGCGAAAGGTTGATCTGCGGCACACCCAGCGCCAGGGGGGTGAGATGGAAGCCGATCAATCCCATGTCGTGGTGGTACGGCATCCAGCTCAGGAAGCAGTCCCCGGGCTTGAACTCGGCATGCAGGATCATGCCTTCGATGTTGGCGAGCAGGTTGGCATGGGTGAGCATCACCCCCTTAGGCTTGCCGGTGCTGCCGGAGCTGTACTGGAGAAAGGCGAGATCGTCGCCGTGCCCAGGGCTGTAGTCCTCCACCGCGGAGGACTCGGTGAGCTCGTCCAGGGCGTGGGCCGCAAACGCCTCCAGCCCCAGCACCATGCGCACCTCGTCCAGGTGTTCCACGAAGGCCGCATCGGTGAGCAGCCAGGGCCGCTCCAGCTGCTCCCAGACCGTGTGCACCTTGGTCAGGGCATGGTTGGGGGTGTTGAAGGCGGTGGGGTAGGCCATGGGCACCGGCACGATCCCGCCCAGCAGGGCGGCCCAGAAGCTCACCACGAAATCCTCACTCTCCCGCAGGCAGAGCATCACCACGTCGCCCCGGCACAGCCCGGCCCGGCGCAGGCCACCCAGGCGGCGACCGGCGCGCTGTAGGATTTCGGCGTAGGAGCAGAAAGTCTCCTGCTCTTCACCCTCCACGAAAGTAATGCCGGTTTCCGTGCCTTCGGCGGCGCGGATCAGCAATTGGGCGAGGCTGCCCTCCTGACACAGGGTGCCGGGCAGGGGCCGGCCCACGGCGTGGGACAGGCGCTGGGGCTGTTGGGAGGAGTGGGTGCTGGCAGTCATCGCTCGTCTCTCAGGTGGTGGTTAGCGGGGGCGCGAACTTAGCGGGATTCGCCCTGCAGGGTTGGCAGGGTGCGGACTTCCAGGGGCTGGCACTCCGGCGCGGACTGGTCAGGGGTCGCGCTCCTGGCTTTGCGGCTCTCCAGCCAGTGAAGCATGCTAGGAGTAAGGGTCAGATCCGCCGCCAGGGCGAACACCAGCAGAAGGCTCAACAGCAGCCCGAAGTAAAAATTGGGCATGAAGTCAGCCATCAGGAACACCAGAAAGGCAGTGGCCAGGACCAGGGTGGTGGCGCTGATGGGAATGCCGATGCGCTCCAGGGTCGCGGCCACCGCCGCGCCCGTGTCGCTACCTGAGTTGCGCTCGGCCCGGTAATGGGTCAGGAAGTGGATGGTGTCATCCACGGCAATGCCGAAGCCGATGCTGGCCACCATGATGGTGCCCACGTCCAACAGGATGCCACCGAGGCCCATCAGGCCCAGTATCAGCACCAGCGGCAGCGCGTTGGGGATGAGGCTCACCAGGCCGATGCGGACCGATCGGAACAGCACGGTGATGACCAGTGTGACCAGGGTGATGGTGAAGGCCAGGGAACGCAGCAGACTGGTGCTGACGTTGTTCCCCATGTTGGTGTAGAGCACGTCGCGGCCGGTGAACTCGATGCTGACGTTTCGCAGGTTGTCCGCGGCCCACGCGCTGATCGCGTCGATATTGCGCCGGCTCTCCTGGGTGGGGGTGAGGGCGCGGATCACGGTGAGGCGCGAGGCGGAGTAGTCCACATTGATGCGGTCGTTGATGTCCTGGCCGACCGGTACCGACAGCGTGTAGAGCAGCAGGTATTGGGCGATGGCCTCGTCGGAGGTGGGTAGGACGTGGAAAGCCGGGTCGTCGTCGTGCAGGGCGCGGTTGATGTTGCGGAGCACCGTGGACAGGGAATACACGTTGGCGTACTCGCCGGGGGCTTCGGTGAGCAGGTAGCGGGAGAGGCGATCCAGGTCTGCCATGTAGTTCACGCTCTTCACCGACTCGGGACCCTTGCCTCGTACCGCGATTTCGTAGACGGCACCCCCCGACCCCTGCTCCTCCAGGAAATTCACCGACTGACTGAACCAGTAGTGGGGTTTGAAATAGCCCACCGGGTTGGAGTCCACTGCCGCCAGGGGCAGACCCGCGATGGCAACAAGCCCCACGCCAGTCCACACCAGAATGATGGGGCGGGCGTGGCGGACTACCCACTGACCGAATCCATGCAGCCGCCGCCGCGCCCCCAGGAAGCGATCCAGGGAACGGCGCGGACGTTCCGGATAGAAGCTGAGCAGGGCCGGCACCGCGGTGAGGGCCAGGACCGCGACTACCAAGGTGCCCAGCCCCGCCATGAAGCCCAGCCGGGTCACCGGCACGATGGTGGCGAAAAGAAAGCCGAAGAAGCCGATGGCGGTGGTGACGGAGGTGAGCACGATCGGCACCAGGTTGGTGGCGAGCGAGGCCTGCACCGCTTCCCTGGAGCCGAGTCCGCGGGCTTTGGCGGTGAGGAAGCTCGAGAAGACGTGCAAGGTCGTGGCCACCGCAATGCCGGTGAGCAGATGGGGGATGGCTACGGTGATCGTGTTCAGCTTGAAGCCGAAGGCGCCGGTCAGTCCCAGGGTGGCGGCAATGGCCAGCAGGGCAGTGCCGATGGTCACCCCTACCCCCCAAAAGCTACGAAACAGCACGCCCAGCAACACGATCATCACCCCCAGCACCAGCGGCACCAGGGTGCCCATGTCGCGCTGAGCCACCAGGTCGAAGGCCTGGTCGGTAAGAGGTCCGCCGGCCATGTAGAAGTGATATCCGCTGCGAGCTTCTTCTTCGGCCAGAACGGCGGTCAGTTCACCGTAGATTTTGGCCGGCAGGCCGGGGTCGATGGCGGTGGGGGCAAACTTGGCACGGATCATGGCCACCCGCCGATCCGGGGTGATGAGAGAGCCCACCAGCAGCGGGTCCTGGTCCAGATAGGTCGCCGCCGCCACCAACCGCTCCTCGGTCACTGGCTCGTCAGCGGGAAACAGCTCGTTGACGTCGATGCCGTCCGCCGCGCCCCGCACCGCCTGGAAGTTGGTGAGGGAATCCACCCGGATCACCCCGGTGAGCTGCCAGAATTGCTCCGTAAGCCGCTGCACGGTCTCCACCGGTGCTGGGCGCAGGATGCCCGCCTCGTCCTTGAACGCCACCGCGATCATGTCGTCGTTGCCGAATTCGCGGATGAAGCGGTCGTAGCTCACCAGGTAGGGGTCGTCCTCCTCGAACCAGATGCGGTAGTTGGCATCGAAGGCCAGGCGCGAGGCGAAGCTCGCCAGCAGCACCACCGCCAGCACCGTCCCGGCCAGTACCCATAGCCGGCGCCGAACCAGCCAAGCGGCATAGGCAGCGATCCACGTTTGAAGTGTCATGTTGATCTCCGTCAGAAGTTGAAACGCAGAGCCAGGGACACGGCGCCGTCGCCGTCCTCGTCCCGGGTGGGATCAAAGAAGAAACCGAAGGAGTTGGTGTAGCGCGCGTCTAGGGTGATGTTGTTGGTGAGGTCGCGGCTGTAGGTGGCGCGCCATACGAAGGAGTCGCTGTCCTCCACGTCGAACAGCAGTCCTGCCTCCAGCTGCTGGCGGGACTGGTCATTCAGCATCCAGCGTGCCCCTAGGAACACGTCGTTCTGGAGCTGCGGAAAGTCACCCGGGTTGCC
>Ga0302046_10002758_pt1 | contig 16256 bp, 15 predicted proteins | sample RVTome_11_FD_200261 | JGI IMG/M metagenome (GOLD analysis project Ga0302046, IMG submission 200261) | Soil microbial communities from uranium-contaminated site in the Upper Colorado River Basin, Wyoming, United States - RVT147D111 (version 2) ...
GAGCAGCACGCCCAGGAACACCGCCCGCGTCGTATCGCGGAGCAGATCGAAAACCCCGCTCTTGTCCTGATCGGAGAGCGGCAGGAGCCGGCGCACCATGTCGGCGAGCCGCGGTCCCTCGTGGAACAGCACGATCATCGTCACGAGGAGGACGATCAGGGTCAGCAGGGTCGAGACGACGTTCTTGAGAACCGCGGCGGTCTTGCCCACCAGGGCGTTCCCCAGCGTCTTGAGCGTCGAGGTGGCCGCCTCGCGCAGGTCGAGGGCCTCGAGGTCCACGAAGCGGTCGACCCACTGCCTGAGCGCGGATCCCTCGGGCGCCTGCTTCTGCAGCCCTTCCCGCACGCGCTCTTCGAGCTCGGCGGTGTCCGTGGGCGCTCCCCCCGTCTCCACGGGCTCGGTCTTCTGGACCTCGAGCCACTCGTAACCCTGCAACAGTCCCTGGCTGACCTTCACCACCACCACCACGGTGGGCACGACGACGACGGCAGCGACGAGCAGCGAGAGCACTGTCGCCGCCGCCCAGCTGCGCCCCCGGAACAGCGTCTCCAGGCGCAGGTAGAGCGGATGGAACACCACGGCGAGGACGATGGCCCAGACGATGCCCGGCAGGAACGGACGGAAGATCAGGTACATCAAGTACAGCGTCAGCACGAACAGGGCGACGAAGATGGCGCGGCCGGCGCTCTGCGATCGCATCGACACCTCTTGGTGGGGCCGGGGGGGGCGTCGAACGGAGTCCTGAAAAAGCGGGCTCCCCGGGCCGAGAGGCCAAGGGAGCCATCCTGGGTTCAAAACTGACTCAGTCGAGCTTGTTGCCCTTGAAGGTGTAGGTCAGAACGGATCCGTCGCTCTTGGTCCAGATCATCTTACCCTCGACGTTCTTGTCGTGGATGGTCCCTGTCCAGACCGAGCTGCCTTCGCCCGCGCTCGCGCGCTCCGCCTTGAAGGTCCAGTCCTTCTCGCCGGATTTCGTCACGGAGTAGGGCGACGCCTCGAACCCGACTTTCGGAGCGCTCAAGGAGACGTTTCCCTCCGCGAATGTCAGACTCTCCTTGAACTGCTTTTCTCCCATGGTCTGGGCCATGGCGTCCGGCTCCACTTCGACCTTCCAGATCGTTCCGTCGAGAACCCCGACCTCGTGGCCCGCGATGGCCACCGTGGAGAGGATGATTGCGAACACTGCCAGCCATGCGATCTTTCTCATTCCAGCCTCCTGTGTGTGAAAACAAATGGGCGCTTCGCGAGAAGCTCCGGGAACTGCGAGAACTCCTCGATCTCAGTGACAGCCGCGAGTCGCGTCGACGGTTCCGGCGCACTCGAGGCGGCGCCAGGCGTCGCTGGCGGCGAGCTTGGCCTGCTTCCAGGCGAGCTTGGACTCTCCCTTGGCCATGTCCCAACCGCGCTCGAGGTCGCTCTCGACGTCGCGGAAGGGTCGGTTGCCCAAACGGGCGCGCGATTCCCACCCGTACCGATAGGCGGGCCGGTAGTCCGTGTATGGCCGGTCCCGGTCGACGTAGTCGCACTCGAGGTAGTGGGCGCTCCAGTAGGCGTCTTCCACCGTCGGGTTCACCACTTCAGCCACGCTCTGGCCGGCCAGGGCACCCGTCGCAGCGCCGATCGCGCCGCCGACGACCGCTCCGACGGGACCGCCCACGGCGGTGCCGATCGCCGCACCGGCCACTGCTCCGCCGGCCGCGCCGACGCCGGTGCCCACCGGGTGGGTCTCGAGCTTCGGATCATGGTCCTTGTTCATCATCGGACATCTCCTTCATGAAGCATGGCGCCACATCGCGTGACGCAGTTGGTAAGCCGCGAGCCGGCCAGATCTAGCCACTCGACCGGAACGCGCTAGGTCTTGTGGAGCGTGAGGTTCGCTTGGACGTCTCGCACACCCTTCGCATCCCTCGCGAGCTGGATGGCCTTCTGTCTCTCCTCGTCCGAGCCGACTGCGCCCGTCAGGAAGACGACCCCGTCGCGCGTATCGACGTCGATCTTGAGACCCTTGACCAGGGGATCGTCGAGCAGCCGGCCCTTCACGCTGATCGTGATTCCGGCATCGTCAACGGCTTCGCCGACCGTACGGTCCGGGTCCGGCGCGTTCCCGTTGCCTGAGGCCCCTCGAGCCGCGATCATGTCGACCACGTTCACGGCGCCTTCCGTGTCTCTCGCCAGCTCCAGCGCCCGGGTTTTCGCTCCCTCGCTGTCCACGTTCCCAGTCAGCGTGACGACCCCGCTTGCCGTCTGCACTTCGATCTGCGACGCCTTCACGACGTCGTCCGCGGCGAGCTTCGCCTTCACCTTGGCCGTGATTCCCATGTCGGTCGATGCACACGACATCACGAGGGCAAGCCCCGCCACTAGGACCACGAGCGACCCTGCATTCCGTATTCTCATCCCCTGTCTCCTTGTTTTGGCTCGAGGTTCCGGTCCTCCGGTGATCTTCGAGTCTTGGTTCTGGTTCATGGAGCTGCATCACGCGAGACAACTCGGGTGTCTTGCGATCTGACTCCGAAATCGATGGTATTTCGTGGACAACTCCGCATCCATGGGGTGAAACCCCACCGAGAGAGGCTGCCGACGCCCCAGTCGCCGACCGGAATCCCACGATCCGCGTAGGGTTACACCCCATGGTGGCGGTCCGGCGCTACCCCTAACATCCTCGTTACATGGCGAAGGTATCGACGCGCCGATGCACGATGCATCGGACGCATGCCGGACAAGGAGAGGAACGATGTTGTGGACGATCGCCTTGGTGCTCGCAATCCTGTGGCTGCTGGGGATGGTGAGTAGCTACACGATGGGTGGGCTGGTCCATCTCCTGCTCGTGGTCGCTCTCATCATGATCGTGGTCAGGCTCTTTCAGGGGCGACGACTCACGAGCAGCTAGTTCGGACCGACAGACTGTTGACTGACGCAGAATTCAGGAGGGTTCGATGAGAATCAAGCTCGTAGTTGGGATCCTGCTGGTTGTTCTTGGCATCGTGGCGCTGGCCTACCAGGGCATCACGTACACCAGCATGGGGAAAGGCTTCGATCTCGGCCCGATGCACGTGGCGACCGAGAAGACCCACCATATTCCGCTGTCGCCGATCCTCGGAGCGATCGCGCTGGCCGGCGGGATCATCTTGCTGGTCGTGGAGCGGAAGCGCTTGGGTCACGCGGTGGCACGATGATAAACCGACGAGAAGGAGATGAGATGACTTCGCTCTATACCGGCAGAAACCGTATCGGACTCCTCATGGCGACACTGCTGGTCGCCGGCCTGCCCGCGTGCGGCCTTCAGCCACCGGCTCCCGAGGAGACCGAAGCCGGGCAAGTCCCTCGGTCGGCCGAGCCCAGCGCCCCCGCAGTGGTTCGGGTCACCGTCCCCCAGGGGACGGAGGTGCACGTGACCCTGTCCACGCCCGTCGGTTCCGAGACGAGTCAGGTCGGAGACTCTCTCACCGCCACGACCACGGCTCCCGTGGTGGTAGGGGATCGGGTCGCCATCCCGATGGGCAGCACCATTCACGGCCGGGTGACGGAAGTGCTATCGGGCACGAAGGGGCTGGACATATCGGAGAAGGGTGGAGCCGTCGTCCTGTCCTTCGATGAGGTGACGACGCCCCAGGGCTACAGCACGCCCATCTCCGCTTCCATCACGAGCATCGCCAAGTCCAAGGGGAAGACCGCCGGCATCATCGGAGGCAGCGCCGCCGGAGGGGCCCTGCTCGGGAAGATCCTGGGCGGCAGCTCCAAGGACGCCGCCGTGGGGGCCGTGGTGGGGGGCGGCATCGGAACCGCCATCGCCGCGGGCACCAAGGGGAAGGAACTCAAGATCCCTGCCGGCACGGACCTCACCATGATCCTGGACCAGGCCCTGACGATCACCGATAGGTCGTAAGGTCCTGCAACCATGTCGTTCAGGAAGGTGGCGACCCTCGGCCTGCTGGCTCTCGGGACGGCGCAGGGCACGCTCTTCGCCGCTCCGATTCCGGTGCGCTTCGCCGAGGGCGTCACCCACGGTTTTCTCCTCCTGCGCTCGCTCGACGGTGCTCTCCTGGCAACCGGCGATCTCTTCCAGATCGTCCGCGGTGGAGAAGTCCAGAAACGCATGGTGTTCCACTTCAAGGACGGGTCGCTCTTCGAGGAGTCGGTGGTCTTCACCGAGCAGGGCGTCTACACCCTGCTGAGCTATCGCCTGTTGCAGCGCGGGCCCGTGTTCGACGAGGACATCGAGATCTCCCTGGAGTGCGCCACCGGGAAGTACCGCGTGACGACCACGGCCCATGAGGACGGGCGGGAGGAGACCCTCGAAGGCACCCTCGAGCTGCCCGCCGACGTTTACAACGGCATGATCCTCACCGTCGTGAAAGACCTCCCCAAGGGAGCCACCGAGACCGTGCACTACGTGGCCTTCACCCCCACCCCCCGGCTCATCCAGCTCGAGCTGGCACCGGCGGGCGAGCAGACGGTCCTGGTCGGCGAGCTCGCCAAGACCGCGGTGCACTACGTGCTGAAGCCCCAGCTGGGGATGTGGCTCAAGCTCTTCGCCACGGTGCTCGGGCGCGTGCCGCCGGACTACCACGCCTGGTTCGTCACCGACGAGGTCCCGGCGTTCGTGAGGTTCGAGGGGTCGCTCTACACGCCGGGGCCCGTGTGGCGGATCGAGCTGACGAGTCCTCGCTGGCCGGATTGACCGGTCCTACCTGAGAGGCAGAACCTCCCTCAGGGGCCTCGGCCGGCCGACGTGGTAGCCCTGTGCGTAGTCGACGCCGCTCTTCTCGAGCAGGCGGCTGGTGTCCTCGTCGGGCACGAACTCCGCGATGGTCTTCTTGCCCATTCCCTGGGCGATGCCGACGATGGCTTCGACCACGAGTTGGTCCGTCGGGCTCGCGACGATGCCGCGGATGAAGTCGCCGTCGATCTTGAAATAGTCGAAGGGCAGGCTCTTCAAGTAGTAGAAGGAGCCGAATCCCGCACCGAAGTCGTCCAGCGCAAACCGGCACCCGCGAAGCCGGAGGCGGTGGGCGAAGGCCTTGGCGTCTTCGATGTTGGTGATCGCCGTCGTCTCCGTCAGCTCGAAGATCAGACATGCCGGATCGATGCCGGCGCTCGGAATCGCCTCCTCGATGACCTCGGCAACGCGGGGGTCGCCGATCGACTTTCCCGAGAGATTCACGTGGAGCTTCAGCCTCAGGCCCGCGCGGCCGTACTCGGCGATCAGCTCGATCGCCTGGCGCGCGACCCAGCAGTCGATCTCCTGGATCAGGTTGAAACGCTCGGCGACGTACAGGAACGAGCTCGGCGAGAGGGGCTCGGCGCCCGCGTCGGCACGAAGCCGCAAGAGCAGCTCGTACTGGCAAACCTCGTTCTCCTTGAGGTCCAGGATCGGCTGGCAGTACAGCAGCATGCGGTCCTCTTCGAGGGCCGTGCGGATCAGCTCCACCTCGGTCCGCCGCGAGACCTTGTCGGAGCGTTCTCCGGAGCGGTGCGCCGCGACCCGATTCCGGCCCGCCGCCTTCGCCGCGTACATGGCGAGGTCGGCGAATTCCAGCAGCTCCGCGGCCTTGAGGCCGTCGAACAGGGCGAATCCGACACTGGCGGTGATGTGGATGGTCTGCTCGCCGAGCACCGCGACCTGCCGGCCGAGCGTCTTCACGATGCCCTCCGCCACGATCTGCGCCTGATCGGCATCCGTCTCGGGAAGGAGCATGGCGAACTCGTCTCCGCCGACGCGCGCCAGGACGTCGGTCTGGCGCATGCGGTGCCGGAGCGCTCCCGCGACGCCCCGGAGGAGATCGTCGCCCGCCTTGTGGCCGAAGGCGTCGTTGACGTTCTTGAAGTTGTCGAGGTCGATCATCAGAACCGCACCCTCGGTTCCGTAACGCGACATCCGCTCCACCTCGCGGGCCAGCTCTTGCTGGAAGCGCCGGCGGTTGAAGAGGCCGGTGAGGAAATCGTGGTCGATCACGTACTCCAGGCGTGTCGCCAGCTCCTTGCGCTCCGAGATGTCCTGGACCTGCGACACGAGGTACAGCGGCTCGCCGCGTTGATCTCGGACCAGCGATACGGTCAGGAGCACCCAGAGGTGGTGTCCCCAGGCATGACGGTAGCGCTTCTCGACCTGGTAGCTCGGGAGCTTGCCGCGGAGGAGGTCGTTGAGGGAGCGTTCGTCGCGGTCGACGTCCTCGGGGTGCGTGATGGCGTGGAGAGTCGTCGCCTTGAGCTCGTCCCGGGTATGGCCGACGATCCGGCACAGAGCGTCGTTCACCTGGAGCCAGCGGCCCCCCATTTCGACCAGGGCCATGCCGATCGGCGCGCCATTGAACGCGCTCTCGAAACGTGCCTGGACATCGTGGAGATTCTCCTCGGCGACGCTCCGTTCGCGCTCCAGCCGATCGCGCTCCGCCATCTGGCGAAGGAGGTCCTCGTTGGCCGCTGCGAGGATCCTCTCGGTCAGCTCGTGCTTGGCGAGCTCTTGCTCGAAAGCCCTCCGGGCTGCGGCGTGCGCGAGAAGCTGTTCGTCACGCCCCGGTTCCGCCTCGGACCGCTTCGGACCCGACATGGGTTACGGCGGACCGGCCGCTCGCGCGGGTTCATCGAGACCCACGGTGGGCCCGGCTGCCGGCGGGGGGGGGGAGGGACTCGTGCCGTGGGCGATCGGCTGGACACTCGGGAGCGGGAGGGCTTGGCCCAGATCCGGCGTGCGCTCAGCGTGGGACAGGAGCGAGGCATACGCGCCGAGCCGCTTTTCGTACACTCGGTGGTAGTAGTCCGGCAACGCGCCGGAACGACCCTCGTGAAACGAGCGAAACCCGGCATCGGTCCTGAGCAGGTTCCCGACGCGGCGGAACCCGGCGAGGAACTTCTTCATGGCCAGGCTTCGCAGCACGTGCAGCATGCGGAGCGCCGGCGGCCCTTCCGTGGACACGCGGCTCAGCATCATCGGGCCGGAGGTCATGACGGAGTAGAGGTCGGTCAGCTTCTCGTAGTACTCGATCGGGTGATAGTGCGGGAGCGTGGTGACCAGGTAGGGGGTGTAGTAGAAGCTGAACGGCATCGATCGCAGGACCCGGTCCTCCCCGAGATACTTGTCGTAGAGGGGCGTTCCGCCGAACGGGGTCGGGACGTTGATCGTGGGCCAGACGAACGGGAGCCGGCGCATGAACTCCTTCGTCAGCTCGACCGGCTCGTCCCCGCGGTCCACGTCGCTCCCGAAGATGAAGTTCGCCTGGAGGCCCTTGACGTGCTCTCCGATCTCCTCGAAGTGCGTGACCACCCGCTCGAGCTTGTCCCTTCCCACCGTCCCTCCGACACCGGACTTGAGGGAGTAGTTCTCCCAGGACTCGACGCCCGGCGCCACGTAGACGCAACCCGTCTCCGCGAGTCGCTTCAAGCGCGGCCCCTTGAGCAGCGACAGGGAGCTTTCCATGATGTAGGGGTTGCGCGCCGAAGGGGGGATCTTCTCGATCACGGACAGGACCTGATCGAACCTCACCCCGAAGTTCGGGTCGTGAAAGGCGACCAGGGTCCCCGGGAATCGCCGGGAGAGATAGGTCAGGTCGGCCTCGAGCCGGTCCAGCGGGAGAAGCGCGTAGGGGTTGTTCCAGTCCACGCAGAAGTCGCAGGCGTACGGGCAGCCCACGCTGCTCAGCAGGGGCACGATGCTCGATCGCACCGGCCTGCCGAACGCGAAGGCGGAAGCCCTGATCTCCGGCATGCGCTCTTCCACGCTCGGGATGTCGCGCAGGGGACGGCCGCTCGTGACGATGGAGCCGCGGTCGTAAGCACCCCCGAGGAGGTCGTCGATCAGCTCCTTGTCGCATTCCTGGACGACGAAATCGAAGAACCGCAGGCAGTCCACGGGGAAGGACTTGGCGTGAGGACCGCCGATCACGGTAAGGATCCCCTCGCTGCGATACAGCTTGGCCAGGGCATAGGACAGCGCGCTCGACTGCGTGTAGGTGGCGATGAAGACCACGTCCAGGTCGCCCGGAAGCAGGCGCTTCGGGTCCCCCTGCCCGTAGTACCCCGCGTAGGAGACCTCGTGCCCCAGTTGCCGGCACCAGGCCGCGACCGCCTGGGGCGCGATGCTCGCGTACTGCTTCTTGAGGACGGTCCGGTATGCGAAGTTCGCCCACGTGCGAGGCGAGTCGACGAGGATGTCCAGGATGCCGATTCTCATTTTCGCTCGGGAAACATAGGCGGCGAGCCTAGCACAGATCTATGGGGTGAAACCCTACCTGTAACCGCAGGGTGGCGCCCGGAGACGGCGTGGAGCGGCTCCGTTCGTTGTGTCGGAATGCGCATGCTGCTAAGATCGCGAAACACTGATGGAGGCAGCCTGATCCTCGGCCCGAGCAGTCGGAGCGGTCCCGCCCGCCGGAAGAAGCACCTCGAGTCCGGAGGAGAGGCCGGGGAGCCTTCCTCGTGAACGATCCCGTGGGGAGAAGCTCCGAGATTCGACGGATCGCGTTCCTGGGCGATCACGTGCCGCGCAAGTGCGGCATCGCGACGTTCACCTCCGACCTGCTTTCCGCCGTGGCGGCGGAGTATCCCCGAAGCCAGTGTTTCGCGGTGCCGGTCAACGACATCGAGGGCGGCTACGACTATCCGGACGTCGTTCGCTTCGAGATCGAGGAACAGGACCTGACGTCCTACCAGCGGGCGGCGGACTTCCTCAACATCGGCAACGTGGACATCGTGTGCGTGCAGCACGAGTTCGGGATCTTCGGTGGGCCCGCCGGCCGCCACCTGCTGGCGGTGTTGCGCGAGCTGCGAATGCCCGTCGTCACGACGCTCCACACGATCCTCCGCGAGCCGAACGCCGACCAGCGGCGCGTGATGCAGGAGCTGATCGCGCGCTCGACCCGCCTCGTGGTCATGGCCGAGCGCGGACGACTGATGTTGCAGGAGGTGTACCAGGCGCCCGCGGCCAAGATCGATCTCATCCCGCACGGCATTCCGGACATACCGTTCGTCGATCCGAACTACTACAAGGACCAGTTCGGTGTGGAAGGACGGACGGTGCTGCTGACGTTCGGGCTGCTCTCTCCGAACAAGGGGATCGAGCACGTGCTGAACGCGCTCCCCGCCATTCTCGCGGAGTTTCCCGAGGTGGTCTACGTCGTCGTGGGGGCCACGCACCCGAACGAGCTGCGCGAGCAGGGCGAGGCCTATCGCCTCGGCCTGGAGCGCCTCGCGAAGAAGAACAAGGTCGACAGCGCCGTCATCTTCTACAACCGCTTCGTGGAGCTCGAGGAGCTGAAGGAGTTCATCGGCGCGGCGGACCTGTACATCACGCCGTATCTCAACGAGGCGCAGATCACCTCGGGAACGCTGGCGTACGCCTTCGGCGCGGGGAAGGCCGTGATTTCGACCCCGTACTGGCACGCGGCGGAGCTGCTGGCGGAAGATCGCGGCGTGCTCGTGCCGTTCGGGGACGCCGATGCCCTGGCGCGCGCAGTGACCGGACTGCTGCGCGACGACACCCGCCGGCACGCCATGCGCAAGAACGCCTACAGGCTGGGCCGCGACATGGTGTGGAGCAACACGGCGCGGATCTACTGGCGCTCCTTCGAGCTGGCGCGGCTCGAGAGGGCCGCGCTGTCCCGCAAGTCGTTCGCGACGAAAACGCTCGACCAGCAGCCTCGCGAGCTGCCGGAGCTGAAGCTGGAGCATCTCTCGCGGATGACCGATTCGACGGGCATGTTCCAGCACGCGATTCTCACCGTGCCGAATTTTTCCGAGGGCTACTGCACGGACGACAACGCCCGGGCCTTCATCCTCGCGGTGCTGCTCGACGAGCTGGAAGAGGAGCAGCAGCGCGCGAGGACTCTGGCCACCACCTATGCGGCGTTCCTGAATCACGCTTTCGACCCGGCCACGCGTCGCTTCCACAATCACCTGAGCTTCGATCGCCGGTGGCTGGATCCACAGGGCTCGGAAGACTGCCACGGTCGGGCGCTGTGGGCCTTGGGCCTGGGGGCGGGGCGCTCGCCCTACCGGAGCTTCCAGGTCATGGCCGGCCAGCTGTTCTTGCAGGCACTGCCGGCCGTGACGGAGTTCACCTCGCCCCGGGCGTGGGCGTTCGGTCTCCTCGGCATTCACGAGTATCTGCGGCGGATGAGCGGAGACCGCCAGGTCCACCAGAGCCGCGAAGCGCTCACCGTACGGCTCATGGAGCTGTTCGACAGATCCGCGCAGCCGGACTGGCCGTGGTTCGAAGAGGAGCTGACCTACGACAACGCCAAGCTCGCCCACGCCCTGATCCTGAGCGGACATGCCACCGGGCAGCAGGCGGTGTTCGAGCGAGGGCTCGACGCGCTGCGATGGCTGGCGGAGGTCCAGACCTCCGAGAACGGCCACTTTCGGCCGATCGGGAGCAACGGATTCTACCGGCGGGGCGGCGCGCGCGCGCGTTTCGACCAGCAGCCGATCGAGGCGCAGGCGATGGTGTCGGCCTGCCTCGCAGCGTACCGCGACACCTCGGATCCCTCGTGGTACGACCAGGCCCACCGCGCCTTCGATTGGTTCCTGGGCTGGAACGATCTCGGGTTGGAGCTGTACTCCCCCAGCACCGGAGGCTGCCGCGACGCGTTGCACGTGGACCGCGTCAACGGGAACCAGGGCGCCGAATCGACCCTGGCCTTCCTGCTCTCGCTGGCCGAGATGCGGATCATGCAGAACGCGGTGACCGTGTTCAACGAGCCGGCTCCCTAGCCCTGCCCACCCGATGAGAAACGTCACCGTCACCCGCAGCGACCTCGTTCTTCATCCGGATCGCACGCGGGTGCTGGCCAGGCCATTCCATCCCACGAGCCGACAGCGCTCCGCCAAGATCTGTGCCCAAGTCATGACATTGCCCGAGAGCGAGGTCCGAACGCTGCTGCAGCAGGTGGAAGCCGAGTTCGAGGAACGGCACGTGAGCATCCGTGAGTTCCTGAGGCGGCGTTTCGAGCAGGTGCGACCCTGGTTGCGCGCCGGCCAGGAGCTCTCGGTCGAACGGCAATTGCTGCTCGGCGCGTACTTCACTCATGAGTATTCCCTCGAGGCGGCGGCGCTGTTCAACCCCTCCATCGTGCCGCACCCCGACCAGTCGGATCTCTCCCCCGGCTCGCTGCGCTTCATCCTGAGCCTCAGGGCCACGGGCGAGGGGCACATCTCGTCGATCACGTTCCGCACGGGATACCTGGACGACCGGGGCGCCATCACCATCCACGCGCCGACCCGTTACAGTCTGGAGCCCGCACAGGTTCCGAATGCGTCGTACGAGAAGGGGCTGTTCGCACGCAAGCTCCAGGAGCTCGGTCTCGTGGGCGACTTCACGCGGCAGGTCTTGGAGGGCATGGGGGACGCGTTCACGCTGGACGAGCTGCGCACCGCCATCCGCCTTGCGTCGGAGCGACTCGGAGCACGCGACCAGGAGAGCACCGCGGTCGCCAGAAAGACGCTGGCGCTGGCTCAATCGAATTACGACGTGCAGTTCGCGCCGGAGTCGCGCCTGTCCGAGCGCGTGCTGTTCCCCGTCACGCCGTCGCAGAGCAACGGTATCGAGGACGCGCGCTTCGTGCAGTTCGTGAACGACGACGGCACGCGGACCTATTACGCCACGTACACCGCCTACGACGGCAAGCTGATCCTGCCGCAGTTCATCGAGACGCCCGACTTCTGCCACTTCAAGTTCATCACGCTGAACGGTCCGGCCGTACGCAACAAGGGCATGGCGCTCTTCCCGCGGAAGATCGGCGGCGTCTACGCGATGCTGAGCCGGCAGGACTACGAGAACATCCACGTGATGTTCTCGGACCATCTGCACTTCTGGCATTCCGCGGAGCTCGTGGTGAAGCCGACGTTTCCGTGGGAGTTCATCCAGATGGGCAACTGCGGCTCACCCATCGAAACCGAGGCCGGGTGGCTCGTGCTCAGTCACGGCGTGGGGCCGATGCGGAAGTACTGCATCGGCGCGTTCCTGCTCGACCGCGACGACCCGACGCGGGTCCTCGGCCGCCTGCGTGAGCCGCTCATCAAACCGAGCGAGAACGAGCGGGAGGGCTACGTTCCCAACGTCGTCTATTCCTGCGGCAGCCTCGTGCACGGCGGGCAGCTCGTCATCCCGTACGCGATGTCCGACTACGCCACGACGTTCGCGACGGTGTCCCTCGACGACGTGCTGGCGGCGATGGAGTAGCCCGGAGGGTCGCCGAGGCTGCCGGCCACGCGTGCATTCCCCTACCGAACCACGCTCTCCAGATCGTCGAGCACCCGGCGCTCGGCCGCCGAGATCGCTTTGAGCCCCAGGAACCCGCCCGCCGCCTGGGCCACCTCGCGTGTCGCCTCCAGCAGGTTGTGCCGCATCTGCTCCCGTTCCTCGGGCGTGAACTGGTCCCACACCTGGCGGATGTACTCCTTCCACATGTCGAGGATCCGCTGGTCGGGCTTGCGCACGAGCCAGTCCCCGAGGAGTTGGTGGGCCATCTCCTCGGCGGCGAGGCCTTGCTTGGCCGCGGCGCGCAGGATCGCCTCGCGCTCGCTATCGTCGATGCTGCCGTCGGCCCACGCGACGAACACGAGCGGCGTCAGGCGCAGCACCATCGCCCGCTCGGGCCCGATGCCGAGGGCGATGAGCCGATCGAGGAACGCGTCGTCATTGATACCCACGACGCTCCGCAGCATCTCCCGACGCTGCGTGTGCTCCGCTTTCCTGCGCATCTCTTCGAGCAACCGGGCGTTCTCCCGAGCGAAGAACGCATCCTCGAGGCTCTGGCCACGGTCGTTGCGCTCCATCTTCTCCCTCCTGTGTTCGCGGTCCGCGAGAGAGCGACACAACATACTAACGCGGATCACGGCGTGATGATGACTTTTCCTTGGGAGCGCTTCTCGCCGAGACGCCGGAGCGCTTCGCCAGCCTCGCCGAGCGGGTAACACCGATCGATCACGGGAACGACCTTGCCGGCCTCGAACAGCTCGATCATGAGAGTCAGGTCCTCTCTGCTCCATCCCGCTGCCAGCAGGGCCACCCTACCGTTCCCGGTCTTGGAGATCAACGGCCCCAGAAATGCAGATTGCCACGTTGCGGTCCAGGACCCTCCGGCCACGAGATAGATGCCGTTGGGCGTCAACGAACGCCTGCTCTCGGAGATCGTGCGGTGCGCCGCCAGGTCGAGAATCGCGTCGTACCGCTGCCCGTTCCGGGTGAAGTCTTCTCGCGTGTAGTCGATGACGTGGTCGGCGCCGATCGAGCGCAGCATGTCCAACTTACTCGGGCCGTCCACGCCCGTCACCTCGGCCCCGTGCGACTTGGCGATCTGCACCGCGAACGTGCCCGCGCCGCCCCCCGCGCCGTTGATCAGGACCTTCTGCCCCGGCTGAACCCGCGCCTTGTCGCGCAGCGCCTTCAGGGCGATGAAAGCCGCCTGCGGTATGGCCGCCGCTTGCTCGAACGTCATGCGGGCCGGCTTCGGCACCAGCACCGCCTTTTCGGGAACACACACGTACTCCGCAAAGGCGCCGAACCCGCTGATACCGCAGTCCCCGAAGACCTCGTCGCCCGACCGGAACTGCGTGACGCTTCGACCCACGGCCTCCACGTGCCCCGCGATGTCGGAGCCGAGGATCTCGTACTTGGGCTTGAAGATCCCTCGCTTGCGCTCGGACGAGGCGACGTCGCGACGCGGCTTCGGAGCGAAGAGCTGGGCGAGCACGGTGCAGTAAAGGGGCTTGCCCGTCAGGAGCTCCCAGTCGCCCAGGTTGACGGAAGCGGCATGGACTCGGATCAACACCTCGTCGTCCCGAGGAGTCGGCTTCGGGACCTCCTCGATTCTCAGGACGTCGGGCGGCCCGTATGCATGACGGACGGCTGCTTTCATTGGGGTCTCGTCGGGTCCGGCAGGCCCGGGCCCACCCCGGCGGTGACACCACCCGGATAGTACACTGGGGCGGGGAGAGATCAGGAGAGTCCTGGTCTCGACCACGGGCAACCGCCCTTGGACTCAGGACTCCGGAATGGGACCCTCCCCCCAGGAAATCCAGGACGCCATCAAGCGCCTGCTGGTCGACGACCTTCAAGCCGACTCCGCCGTCATCGCGGGCGCGGATTTGACCACCGGCCTCCTTGGGCGTGGCGTCGGCCTGGATTCGGTTGAAGCCCTGCGCCTCGCATTGGGTCTCGAGCGGACCTTCGATATTCGAATACCCGATGCCGACCTCACCGCCGCGCTCTTCGCGACCCTGGGCGCGTTGACCGAGTACGTCCACCGCAAGACAAGAGAACGCGAGGCCAACCCCTGATGCGCACGCTCCCCGAGCTATTCCTCCACAACACCGCCGCGTACGCGGCCCGCCCCGCCCTCGTCACCCCGGAGCGCACCTTCACCTACGCCGACCTGCGCGCAGACGTGCTCGCGCTGGCTGCCGACCTCGCCCGGCGGGGAGTGCGCCCCGGCGACCGCGTGGGCGTCATGCTGCGCAATGGCCCCGAATTCGTGACCGCCTATTGGGCCATTCTCGGTGCGGGCGCCGTGGCCGTGCCCCTGAATGACGAGTACCGCCACAACGAGATCCTCTATTTCATTGACGCGTGCGGCCTGTCGCTGATTCTCACGAACGAATCGCATCGCGAAGTGTGTGACGCCGTTCTCCCCCAGGCCACGACCCCTTGCGCGTTGTCGTTCAGCGAGACGTGGCAGGCGCTACCTCCCGTCGACGCGTGGCAGCCCCCCGCCGTCGACCCCGCAGCGCCCGTCATGTTCCAATTCTCTTCCGGCTCGACGGGCCGTCCCAAGCGTATCGCCCGCAGCCATGCCAAGATCCTGTGGGAGCTCGATGCCCTGGCGGATGCCTTCGCCTTGACTCCCGACGACCGCTTTCTCGGGGTTGCTCCGTTCTCCCACGTCAACGGGTTGATGCGCTCGATGATGGCGAGCTTTCGCGCGGGTGCTTCGCTCTATCCCGTTGCGCACTTCGATCGCCAAGTCGTGGCCGAACTCATCGAGCACGAACGTCTCACCGTCTTCATCGGCGTCCCGTTCATGTTCATCGTGCTGGCTGAAACGCGCTTCGACCCGGCGCCGGACTGGCGTTCCCTGCGTTGGTGCATCTCGGCGAGCGCGCCTCTTCCGATCAAGTACAACCGCGCCTTTCACGACAAGTTCGGCACCCATGTTCGCCAACTGTACGGCTCGACCGAGTCCGGCAGCATGAGTGTCAATCTCTCCGACGACATCGCGCAAACGCTCGACTCCGTCGGAGCGCCGCTCCCCGGCATCGCGTTCGGCATCGTGGATGACGGCGCCCGGCCTGTTCCGGCCGACACCGTCGGTGAGGTCATCGTGTCGAGCCCGGGCGCGATCGAAGGCTATGACGGCTTCCCCGAGCTGAACGCGGAGGTCTTTCGAGACGGCTTCTTCCATACCGGTGATCTCGGCCGCCTCGACGCACGGGGACGCCTCTACCTGCAGGGGCGACTGAAGTTCCTCATCAACAAGAGCGGCTTCAAGATCGACCCGCGCGAGGTGGAAAGCGTGCTGGAAGACCATCCGGGCGTGGACCAGGTGGCGGTCGTGGGCGTCCCGACTCCGTACGGCGACGAAAAGGTGAAGGCGGTGATCGTGCGGCGCGGCCCGTGTACCGAGATCGAGCTGGCCGAGTTCTGCCGGGGCAAGATCGCCGATTTCAAGATTCCGAGCGTCTTCGAGTTCCGCGATGCGATGCCGACGAGTCCCACGGGCAAGATCCGGCGTGGGTTGCTGACCTCGTGATGCGTTTGCCTCGCATCGGGCGCGACGAACTCGGCCTGATCGCGTTGCTGGCGGTCTTCCGTGCGGTCGAGCTGGCCCGTTCTTCGGAGGTTCGTCGCCGATCGGCTCATCTGATCACCCACGGCTTCCACGCGGTTTCGCGTGCCAGGCGCCGCGCGATCGACGCCCAGCTTCGCGCCACATTCGGGGTGCGCTATTCGGACGCCGAACGGGAGCGGATCATCGAGCGGACGTCTCTGACGTTCTGGGACGATGCGCTGTTGTTGTGCAGGTTGCCGCTTCCAGGCGAGCTGCGAGCTGCGCGGCTCGAGGGATTCGAGCGCATCCGCGCCGCGCTCGACCGCGGTCGCGGTGCCATCCTCCTGGAGAATGCGTACTTCGGTTATCGCAACGCACAGAAGCGCATCATCCACGCCCAGGGCTGGACGGCGCACCAGACCCACGATGGGGAGCACATCGGTGGGTTCGGGTCGTGGAATGAGACGACCATCGCCTCGCGGCTGATCCGTCCAT
>Ga0302046_10002759_pt1 | contig 16253 bp, 19 predicted proteins | sample RVTome_11_FD_200261 | JGI IMG/M metagenome (GOLD analysis project Ga0302046, IMG submission 200261) | Soil microbial communities from uranium-contaminated site in the Upper Colorado River Basin, Wyoming, United States - RVT147D111 (version 2) ...
TTGCCCACGCAAAAATCCAACAATCCAATGCCCGGCACCGAAGTAGACGAAGTAGACATTTTTCATGGGGCTGGCTACTTTAGATGCCGATCCCGGGCCGGCTCCGAGGTGAGCATATGCGAAGCATTCTGGTGACCAATGCCAAGGGCGGCTGCGGCAAGAGCACGCTCGCAACCAATCTCGCGGCGTTCTACGCCTCCGAGGGCTACGAGACGGCGCTCGCCGACTACGATCCGCAGCAGTCGGCGCTGGCCTGGCTCGAGGACCGGCCCGAGGAGTACGGCCCGATCACGGGCATCGCGGGCTTCGAGGAGGGCCTGAGGCGCGTGCCGCGCAACACCGAGTTCCTCGTCATCGACGCCCCGGCCCGCTCGCACGGCCGGGAGCTGACCGAGCTCGTGCGCCGCGCCGAGTCGATCCTCGTTCCCGTGCTGCCGTCGCCGATCGACATCAAGGCCGCGCACAAGTTCGTCGACGAGCTCATGCACGTCCACAAGGTGGCCGACCGCAAGGCCCGCGTCGCCGTCGTCGCGAACCGCGTGCGCGACAACACGCTGATCTTCGAGGAGCTCGACGAGTATCTCGACAAGCTCAAGGCGCCCTACATCGCGTCGCTCCGCGAAGCGCAGAACTACATCCGGGCCTATCAGCGGGGCCTCGGCATCCACGAGCTGCCGCCTTATCTGGCCTGGCCCGACTGGGACCAGTGGGACCCGATCCTCGAGTGGCTCGACTCGCGCCGCTCGCGCGCGATCAACTGAGCTAGCCGTCGGCCTCGCGCATCGCCGGCGCCTCGAGCGCCGGCAGTCCGGTGCCGGGCGCGACCATCCGGAGCCCGTCCTGCCAGGCCTTCGCGGCCTGATCGTGCTCGCCGAGCCGTTCCAGCAGCTCGCCGTAGAGCGCGTACGAAGCGGGCTCGGGAGCGATCGCGAGGCTCGACTCGAGATAGCTTCGCGCCTTGCCCCAGAGCTCGTTCGCCATGCAGAGCTTCGCCGCCGTCATGAGCAGCACGGCATTCTCGCCATGCTGCTTGAGCCAGGTCTCGGCGCGGCGGAGCTGCTTTTGCGCATCGGCGCCCTTGATCTCGCCGTAGGCGATCACGAGCTCGCGGTCGAAGCCGCGCTTTACGGCCTGCGCGATCGCCTTGACGGCTTCCTCGCCGTGGCCGAGCTTGTCGAGCAGCAGCGCGCGGGCGCGGATCAGCGGCGGCCGGCGGCGAAGCCCCATCGGCAGCGGCGACCAGACGGCGTTGAGCCGGGCGCGATCGAAGTCGGGCACGCGGCGCATCGCGTCGAGCGCCGCGGCGAGGAGCGGCGCGAGCCGGGCGGGATCGAGTTTCGAGCCCGCGAGCCGCGGCAGGATCGCGGCGAGCCTGGCGCGGTCGCCGAGCGCGAGCAGCGTCTCGGCCTTGAGCGCGAGGCAGCCCGCGTGACCGGGCTTCAGCTGCTCGACCCTCTCGAGCGCCGCGAGCGCCGCCTTGTGCTCTTTGGCGCCGAGCATGAGCTCGGCCTGCGTCAGCAGCACCGCGATCCCGGCCTTCGGGTCGGCCGCGCGCGCGAGCTCGAGCCACTCGTCGCGGCGCTCGGGCGAGCCCTGCGCCTCGGCCGCGCGCGCCGCGATCAGGTAATTGACGACCCTGGCGTCGTTGCCTTCGAGACCGTCCGTCAGCAGCCGCTCGCCGCGGCGGAAGTCGCCTTCGGTCATGTGGATCAGGCCGCGCGCGAGCCTTGCGCCGGCTCGGCGCGCGCGCTGCTCCGCGAGCGCCGCGCCGAGCTGCCGCGGCGCGCGCCAGATCCGCACCAGCAGCCTGACGCCGGCATAGAGCAGGATCAGCGCGAGCGCGAGCACAGGCACCGACATCTCGACGTTGTAGCCCAGGAAATTGATCAGCACGTAGCCGCGATCCTGGAGCAGGAAGTGCGCGCCGAAGGCGCCGATGACGAGCGCCGCGAGGGCGAAGATGCCGTAGCGCATCATTCGCTTCCGGGCAGCGTCCGTAGCAGCGTCAGCGAGTCGCTGATGTCCGGCAGGCGCGGGGCGAGCGCCATGCTCTGCATCGAAGCGATGAGCCGCCTCGCCTCGACGACGCCCTGAGCCTCGCGGGCGAAGTCGCGCTCGAGGATGTCGTCGGCCGCGTCGAGGCTCGCGCGCAAGGCCTGCTCGCGCCGCTCGAGCACGGCGGTCCGCGCGATCGTAAGCTCGAGCGCGAGCTGGCGGCGGACGATGCGCCGCTCGGATTCGGTCAGGAGCTGCGCCACGGGCTCCTCCTGCCGCTCGATGCGGACGATGCTCGTCACGGCGCCGCGCGTCCTGGCCCAGAGCCGGCCGAGTCCGGGCTCGACGTCGGCGAGATCCTCCTCGCTCGCGCCGAACCTCTCGGGTGCCGCGGCCCGCATCGGCAGCTCCGGCGTGCGCTCGATCAGCCCGCCGAGATCGGCGGCGAGACCCTCGAGGTCGGGCAGCTCGACCGAGCGCAGCGCCTGCAGCTCGGACGCGACGGCGATGCGAACGTCGGTCAGCGCGGGATCGGCGAGCTCGCGCAGCACGTCGTCGGCGAGATCGAGCGCGGCGATCGCGCTCCCGACGTTCCGGCTCAGGTTGAGCTCGGCGTTCGCGAGCACGAGGTAGTACTCGGCCTGCTCGCGGAGCCAGCTGTCGCGCGCGTCGAGGCGGCCGCCCTGCAGGGCCTCGACGCGGCGCCCGAGCGCGCGGAGCTCGGCCGGCAGCACCTCGAGATCGTCGCGCAGGCGGACGATCTCGGCATCGCTCTCGCCGAGCCCCGTTTCGAGACCCTCGACCGTGTCGCCGAGCCGGCGCAGGCTCGCGCGCGCATCCTCGAGATTCTCGAGCAGCGCCTGATCGGCCTCGTCGAGATCGGCGTAGAAGGCACGGTACTGCCACCAGAGCGAGCCCGCGATCAGGATCGCGACGACGGCGACGAGGATCGCGAGCCGCGGCACGATGCCGGTCATGAGCGAGATGCCGGACCGTGCCCCGGCTTCGGCACCGGCCGACGCGCGCTCTGCGGGCGCCGCCGCTTCGGTCTCCGTCCCGGGCCGGGACGCCTCGACCTCGTCCGGAGCCTCGTCCCGGCCCTCGGCCGGAGCGCCGTCGACCGACTTGTTAGCGTTTCCTGCCGACATCGTGTCTCCCACAGCGCGCAGTCTAGCGCTTACGCGTCGCAAACTCAGCGTCCGCGGCCGATGCGCGCCTTCAGATCCGTCACCTGGCGCCGGCTGACCGCGAGCGCGGGGCCGCCGCCGCGCAGCCGGACGTGATAGCCGCCCGCGGCGTCCTTCTCGAGCGCGTCGATCGCGCTGACCGCGACGAGCACGCTCCGATGGATGCGGACGAAGAGCTCGGCGAACTCCTGCTCGAGCTGCCTCAGCGACTCCTCGATCAGATCCTCGCCGCCCGTGTGATGCACGCTGACATACTTGAGCTCGGCGCGGAAGTAGCGGACCTCGCCGAGCGGGATCAGCCTGAGCTCGTCGCGCGCGCGCGCGGCGATGTGCCGGCGCCGCTCGAAGCTCCGCGTCTCGCGGCCGAGCTCGCCGAGCAGCGCGTCGCTGAGGCGCGCGGCATGGGCCAGCGCGCTCTCGAGGCGCTCGCGCCTGACGGGCTTCAGGAGATAGCCGACGGCGCGCGAGTCGAAGGCCTCGAGCGCGTACTCGTCGTAGGCCGTCGTGAAGATCACGGCGGGCGGCGAATCGAGCACGCACAGATGCCGCGCGACCTCGAGGCCGCTCATGCCCGGCATGCGGATGTCGAGCAGCACGACGGCAGGGCGCTCGCGCTCGACTCGCCCGATCGCCTCGGCGCCCGAGGCCGCGCTGCCGAGGCTCCTCCAGCCCGGCAGCTCGGCGACGAGGCTCTCGAGCCGCGCCCGGGCCGGCGCCTCGTCGTCGACGATCAGGAGCGACCGCGGCTCGCTCATTCGGTCACCGGGAAACGCACGGTCACCTCGTAGCGGTTGTCGGACTGCTCGACCGTAAGGCCGCCCGCGCCGTCGAACGCGAGCTCAAGACGCTCGCGGATGTTGTCGATCGCGATGCGATGCCCCTGCCGGCCGCCGTTCGCAGGCGTCGCGCTCTTCGGATTGCTGACCGAGATCTCGATCTGCCGGCCGTTGCGCTTGCCCCGGATCGTCACCGTGCCGCCGCCGCCGAGCGGCTCGATGCCGTGATAGATCGCGTTCTCGAGCAGGGGCTGTATCGTCAGCGCCGGCACGAGCGCGCGCATCGGCAGCTCCCCGACGTCCCAGCGAACGCTCAGGCGCTCGCCGAGCCGGAGCATCTCGATGCGCTGATAGATGCGCGAGAGCTCGAGCTCCTCCTTGAGGCTCAAGAGCCTCCCCGAGTCGCTCAGCGACGCACGGAACAGATCGGCCAGATCCTCGACGGCCTCCTCCGCGCGGCGGGGATCCGTGCGTGTCAGCGATGCGATCGTGTTCATGCTGTTGAAGAGAAAGTGCGGCCTGATCCTCGCCTGCAGCGCATCGATGCGTGAGCGCGCCTCGGACTCGACGTGCTGCCGCCACTGGTGGCTGACGAAGAAGTAGCGGAGCAGAAGCGCGGTCACGATCAGGCCGATGCCGAGATTCCGCGCCGCAAACGGCCAGAGCGCGGCCGGGAAGATCTCGGCCGGGATGGTCTCCACCGGTCCGCCGCGGCCGAGCCAGCGCCCGATCAGGACGACGGCGACCGAGAGGACGAAGAGGTTGGCGAGCACGAGCGCGAGCACCGATACCGTCACGACCGGCGTCGACGCGCGCCGCAGCAGATTGCGCGCGACGCAGATGAGCGCCGCGCTCGTCAGCCCGAGCCACTGCATGAGGACGGAGACGCGGGCGAGCTCGGTCAGGAAGCCGAGCCCGGCCGGCCTCGCGAGGCTGAACACGAGCGCGAGCAACTCGGAGACCAGCACGACCCCGAGCACCATGCGCGGGTCGCAGAAGTTCGGGAGGAAGAAGCGGTCGGGCGGTTGCGCGTTCGCGGCGCTAGTCGCACCAGGCGGCGACATCGGACTCGGCCTTGGTTCTGGCCGCCGTGAGCTCCGCATCGGTCAGGTATTCGCGCTCGCCGTCGGGGCCAGTGCGGTAGAGGCGGTGTGACACCGAATAGGTTTGCTGCATCTGGCGCGCGTACTCGCAGTTGCGGGCCCGATCCGCGGCGATCTCCTCGGGCGTCGATTCGCGCGGGATCTCCGCCGCGAGCGGCGAGCTGGCCGGGGCATCGTCGTCGGCGCGATCGTCGGCCGGCCTGCTCGTCTGGCGCGCGGGGGCCGAGGCCAGCGACACGGCGATCGTGACGAGCTCGGAATCGGCGCTCGGCTGGTCGCTGTAGACGACGACGCCGTTCTCGTCGACCGAGCGATAGACATCGCCCGCGAAAGCGCCGAGCGGGAAAAAAAGCGCGATGGACCAGGCTAGCCGCGTCATGATCACCTCGTGGGCTTCGCGCGGAGTCTAGCACGCACCGGCTTCGCCTCCGCGTGACCCGGGTCGCCTTTTTGGCCGGCCCGCAGCCGATTAGGTAAAACCCGGCAGGCCCGGGGGCCGATTTCTCGAGGCTTCCACGGGTAATATCGCTGTCCTGAGACCGCGAGGAGAGTGTTCAATGAGCGACGAGCCGAGACGCCCGGAGATCGAGGAGCTGGCCCGCCAGCTCGCGTCGGCCGTGCCGAAACGTCTGCGCGCCCTGGGCGACGACCTGGAGCGAAACTTCCGGTCGCTGCTGGCGGCCGGCTTCGAGAGGATGGATCTCGTCACGCGTGAGGAGTTCGACTTGCAAGCCGCCGTGCTCGAGCGCACGCGCGAGAAACTCGAGGCGCTCGAAGCGCGGATCGCCGAGCTCGAGGCGCTCGTCCCCGCCGACCGGACCTAGCCCCGGGGCGCCGCCGCGCCCATTGCCGCCGTGGCGCTCGCGCGGCTGATCAGCCGCGGCCAGGCGGGGCTCGACGCCTACGAGGTCAGCGTCGAGGTGCACATCTCGGGCGGCCTGCCGGGCTTCGCGATCGTCGGCCTGCCGACGCCGGCCGTGCGCGAGAGCCGCGAGCGCGTGCGCGCGGCGATCCTGAACTCGGGGCTCGAGTTTCCTTCGAGCCGGATCACGGCGAACCTCGGGCCCGCCGACATCCCGAAGGACGGCGGACGCTTCGACCTTGCGCTCGCGCTCGGCATCATCGAGGCGGGGCGCAAGGAGCGCCGCCGGCGCTGGCAGCTCGACGAGATCGAGTTCGTCGGCGAGCTCGCGCTCGGCGGCGAGCTGCGTCCCGTGACGGGCATCGTCCCGGCCGCGCTCGCGGCACGCGCGGCCCGGCGCCGTCTCATCGTGCCCGAAGCCAACGCCGCCGAGGCCGGTCTCGTACCCGGCATCGACGCCTCCACGGCGCGCCGCCTCAACGACGTCGTCGCGGCGCTCGACGGCGAGGGCACGCTGTCGGCCGTCGAGGCGCGGCCGCTCACGGCCGGTCCGGTGCCGCTGCCGAGCCTCGACGACGTCAAGGGCCACGCCGGCGCCAAGCGTGCGCTCGCCGTCGCCGCGGCCGGCGACCACAACCTGCTCATGATCGGCCCGCCCGGCAGCGGCAAGAGCATGCTCGCGGTCAGGCTTCGAAGCCTCCTGCCCGCGCTCTCCGATGACGAGCTCCTCGCCGTCGCGAGCATCGCCTCGGTCGCGGGCGACGACTCGGTGCTCAAGGGCGGCCGCGCGCGGCCTTATCGCGCGCCGCACCATACGACGCGGGCCGCGGCGCTCGTCGGCGGCGGCCAGCATCCGAAGCCGGGCGAGATCAGCCTCGCGCATCACGGCGTCCTGTTCCTCGACGAGCTGCCCGAGTTCTCGCGCGCCGCGCTCGAGGCGCTGCGCGAGCCGCTCGAGACCGGGCGCGTCGCGATCTCGCGGCTCGGTCACCGGATCGATTTCCCGGCGCGCTTTCAGCTGATCGCGGCAATGAATCCCTGCCCCTGCGGCTTTCTCGGCGACGGCACCGACCGCTGTCAGTGCGGCGCCGGCCGCGTCGGCCAGTACCGCTCGCGGATCTCGGGGCCGCTGCTCGACCGCTTCGACCTGCACATCGAGGTGCCGCGCGTGCCTTACGCCGAGCTCGCGGCGGAGCCCTCGGATCCGGGCGGCGAGGCGCTCGGGCTCATGGTGGCGCGGGCGCGGCAGCGGCAGCTCGCGCGCGGCGAGCTGAACGCGAGGCTCGGCGAGCGCGCCGTCTTCGAGCACGTCGAGCTCGACCGCGCCGCGAGCCGCCTGCTGGCCGAGGCACAGGAGCACTGGCAGCTCAGCGCGCGGAGCGTCGTCCGGATTCTCAAGGTCGCGCGGTCGCTGGCCGATCTCACCGGCGCCGCGCAGCCCGGTGTCGCAGAGCTGTCCGAAGCGTTGCAGCTTCGCCGGCTCGATCGCTCGCGATGAGGCAGGCGTGCCCGGCCGGAGCGGCTGCTCGCCCGAAGACCGGTACGCTATAATCCCGGCGCCTCCTCAGCCGGGACCATCAATCGTGCGCGATCACGACCAGCAATTCTTCGACAGCTTCATGCTCGTCGTCGGCATCCTCATCGGCGTGGCCGTGGCCCTGTTCCTGATCGTCGGCAGGATCGCGAGCGACACTCAGGGCGAGTACGTCCTCGACGACCCGACCGTCCAGGCCGAGATCGAGCGGCGCATCGCGCCGGTGGGGCAGGTCGTCCTGCTTGGCTCGGACGAGCTCGCCGCGGCCGCCGAGGCAGCCACCGCCGCAGCCGAGCGCGCCGATGCCCTCCCGCTCACGGGTCCGCAAGTCTACGAGAGCGCCTGCTTCGTCTGCCATATGCCGCCCGGCGTCCAGGGCGCGCCCGTGCTCGGCGACCAGGCCGCCTGGGCCGACCGCGTCGCCCAGGGCATGGACACGCTGACCCAGCACGTGATCGAAGGCTTCGGTCTGATGCCGCCGAAGGGTGGCCGCACCGATCTCGCCGACGAGGAGATCGTCGCCGCCATCGAGCACATGCTGGATCAGCTCGAGTAAGGCCGAGGCCCAGGCGCAGGAAAAAAGCGTTCCCTACCGCCGCACGAGCGCGAGCGCAGTCTCGTGCACGCGGCCGTTCGAGAACATGCCGCCGCCGCGCGCGAGGCTCGAGCCGCCGTGGAGATCCGTGAACGTGCCGCCGGCCTCGGCGACGACGATCGCGGGCGCCGCGACATCCCAGGGACCCGCGACGAAGAAGGCGGCGAGATCGAGCTCCCCGGCCGCGACGCCGAGCGCCGGATGATCGTCCGGAATGACGAGCCGCGCGGCGGCGCCGAGCGCTTGCGCGCGGGCCCGGTCCGCCTCGGGCAGCCAGTCGGCGCCGGGCACGAAGCAGCGTGATCCCTCGAGCTCCCCGGTCTCGCTGACCCGGAGCCTGACCGGAGCGGCGGCGCCGTCGGCGCTGAACGCACCCTGGCCGCGCGCGGCCCAGTAGCGGCGGTCGATAGGCGCCATGTCGCAGACGCCGACGGCGACCTCGCCCTCGATCTCGAGCGCGATCAGCGTGCCCCAGTGCTCCGAGCCCGCCGCGAAGCTCGCCGTGCCGTCGATCGCATCGACGATCCAGCGGCGCGGACCCCGGCCCGATTCGCCGAACTCCTCGCCGAGCATCGCGTCGTCCGGACGCTCCTGGCCGAGCCGCGCGCGGATCGCGCGCTCGACGGCCTCGTCGGCCGCCGTCACGATGCTGCCGTCGGCCTTCCGGCGCTGCTCGAAACGCCCGCGGAACATCGAAAGCGAGATCGCGCGCGCCTCGTCGGCCAGACGATGCGCGAGCTCGAGGTCCGCTTCGAGCGCTGCCGCGCTCACGGCCGCCGGTGCAGCCAGGGCGCGAAGCTCAGGCCGATCAGGAGACCCTCGGGGCTCATGAGCCGCGCGAGCGTCTGGCCCCAGGGCTCGAGACGCGCCTTGTGCACGAGCGCCTGCCCGGCTGCCTCGAGCTCCCCGACGGCCGCCTCGACGGCGGCGACGCTCGCGAGCTCGTACTCGATCGTCGCCTGCGGCACGGGCACGTCGTCGGGCCAGGCGTCCGTGCCGAAGCACGATCGGGCCGCAAGCCTGAGCGGCCAGACGCCGAAATGCTTCGCGCCCTCGAAGCCGTCGACGTAGAGATAGTCGTCCTTCTGCACGAGCGGCAGCCCGAGCCGGTCGCAATAGAGCGCTCGGCTCGCGGCGGGGTCCGCGGTGATCGCCGCGAAGCCGGCTATGCTTTCTATCTTCATCGAGTCCTCCGTCGGGGCGGCAATTCGAGGCTTCTCGTCACGACGCGTTCAGTCTCGACTCGAGGTCTCTGAGCGCGTCCGACCACGAATCGAGCTCGTCGGCATCGTTCCAGAGCTCCTTGAGCTCCGAGTCGCTTTCGATGCGCTGGATCGCCGTCAGCGCGAGCGCGACGAGATCGGAGTCGATGTCGGTCTCGTTCTCGTCGACCCAGGCCGCGACCTCGGCGGGCAGCGACTCGAGCGGATGCCCGCGCAGCGCCGCGATGACCTCGGCCGCGGCGATGGCGACGTTGCAGTCGGGCGCCTCCGGGTAGTCATCCGGATCGATGGCCTCGAGCGCCGCTTCGACGGCGTCGGTCCCCGAAGACTCCTCGAGCTCGTAGACCCAGTCCGCCGCGTCGTCGTTCTCGAAACTGCCGGTGCCCCAGGCGCTCATTCCCGACCTCCGCAAAAGTAACGCATCAACTGCGAAAGAGATCGCCATAGGTTTCACGCAGCACGTTCTTCTGCACCTTGGCCATCGTGTTCCTGGGCAGCTCGTCGACGATCAGGATCCGCTTCGGGATCTTGAATGCCGCAAGCTCCTGCTTCAGTGCCGCGATAATAGCGCCTTCGTCGGGATCGGCGCCGGCCTCGGGCACGACGACGGCCACGACGCACTCGCCGAGGTCCGCGTGCGGCACGCCGATCACGGCCGACTCACCGACGCCCGGCAGCTCGTCGATCGTGAGCTCCACCTCGCGCGGATAGACGTTGAGCCCCCCCGTGATGACGACGTCCTTCGTGCGGCCGACGATCGAGACATAGCCGTCATCGTCGACGAGGGCCGTGTCGCCGGTGTCGAAGAAGCCGTCCGCGGTGAAGTCCTGGGCCGTCTTGTCCGGCAGCTTCCAGTAGCCGGCGAAGACGTTCGGACCGCGCACCTGGAGGTTCCCGATCTCGTTGGCCGCGAGCACGCGGCCGCCGTCGCCCACGACGCGCACCTCGACGCCGGGCAGCGGCGGGCCGACGGTGCCGGGCTTGCGCTCGCCCTCGAGCGGGTTCGACGTGTTCATGTTGGTCTCGGTCATGCCGTAACGCTCGAGGATCGCGTGGCCCGTGCGCGCCCGGAAATCGGCGAAGGTCTCGGCGAGAAGCGGCGCCGAGCCCGAGATGAAGAGACGAACGCTGCGCGCGACATCGGCCGTGAACGCGGGCTCCGCGAGGAGGCGCGTGTAATACGTCGGCACGCCCATCATGACCGTGCATTCGGGCAGATGCCGGATCGCCTGATCGGCCCTGAAGGCCTTGAGCCAGCGCATGCTCGCCCCGCTTGCGAGCACGCAGCCCGTCGCGACGAAGAGGCCGTGCACGTGGAAGACGGGCAGGGCGTGCAGCAGGCGATCGTCCGCCGTGAAACCCCAGGCTTCGACGAGCGTCTCGGTGTTGCTCAGGAGATTGCCGTGGGTGAGCATGATGCCCTTCGGCACGCCCGTCGTGCCCGAGGAATAGAGCAGCGCCGCGAGATCGTCCTTCGCCCGCGGCAGCGTCGCGAAGCCCAGGTCGGCGCCGGCGGCCCGCTCGCTCAGCGTGCCGCTGCCGTCGGCATCGAGTGTCAGGAGATGGGTCGCGCCGGCCTTGCCGGCGAGCGGCGCGATCGATGCTTCGTTCCGTCCGTCGCAGATCACGGCGGCCGGCTCGGCATCGGACAGAAAATAACCGAGCTCCTTCGTCGTGTAGGCCATGTTGAGCGGGTGGTAGACGAAACCGGCCTTCAGGCACGCCAGATAGAGCGCAAGGCCCTCGGGCGACTTCTCGATCTGGACCGAGACGCGGTCGCCCGGGCCGACGCCGAGCGCCGCGAGGCAAGAGGCCATGCGCGCGGAGAGCTCGCCGATGTCCCGGTAGCGATACGAGGCGCCCTCGCCGGTCACGAGCAGCTCCTTGTCGGGCGTCCTCGCGAAGCCGCGATCGAAATGCGCATGGAGATTGAAGTCGGCCCGGCTCATCGTTCTGCTTTTCCGGTTCTTGCGGCATGATACAACGCACCGGGCGCCGGATAACTCAAGGAGAACAACGATGGTGATCTACGGCGTCGCGCTGCTCTCGTTCTGCATGCTGGTCGGGATCTTCGCCGGCGACATCCTCGGGCGCCTGATCGGCGCCGAGGCCAACGTCGGCGGCGTCGGCATCGCGATGCTGCTCCTGCTCGTGCTGTCGAATCTGACGAAGCAGGAGTTTCGTCTCAGCGAGCCGACGGCGAAAGGGGTCAACTTCTGGAGCGCGATGTACATCCCGATCGTCGTCGCGATGGCGGCGAAGCAGAACGTGATCGCGGCCGTCTCGAGCGGCTGGATGGCGGTCATCGCCGGCGTCGCTGCCGTCGCGGTCAGCTTCGCCGTCATTCCGCTGCTCGCCCGGGTCCACGTCGGTGAGGACGGCCGCGATGATTCTTGAGTCGCTGACCGACGTCCTGACGGCGAACGGGCTCATCGTCGCCTTCGTCTTCGTCGGCGTGCTCGTCTGGCTGTCGTACTTTCTCTCGAACAGGCTGACGCGCGGGCGCATCCACGGCTCGGCCGTCGCGATCGCGATCGGTCTCGTGCTCGCTTACGTCGGCGGCAGCGTTACGGGAGGAACCCAGGGCCTCGCCGACTTCACGCTGCTCGCGGGCGTCGGTGTCATGGGCGGCGCGATGTTCCGCGACTTCGCGATCGTCGCGACTGCGTTCGGCGCGAGCCTCGACGCGCTGAAGCGCGCGGGCGTCGTCGGCGCCGCCTCGGTCGTCATCGGCGTCGTGCTCTCGTTCGCGACCGGGGCCGTCGTCGCCGTCGCCTTCGGCTACGCCGACGCCGTCTCGATCAGCACCATCGGCGCCGGCGCCGCGACCTACATCGTCGGCCCGGTCACGGGCACGGCGCTCGGCGCGACCTCGGACGTCATCGCGCTCAGCGTCGCCGCGGGCCTCACGAAGTCGGTGCTCGTCATGGTCGGCACGCCGCTCGTCGCGAAGCGCATCGGTCTCACCACGCCGCATGCCGCGCTGATCTACGGCGGCCTCATGGGGACGACGAGCGGCGTCGCGGGCGGGCTCGCGGCGACCGACCCGAAGCTCGTGCCCTACGGCGCGATGACGGCCACCTTCTACACCGGCGTCGGCTGCCTGCTCGCGCCCTCCGTCCTCTACCTCCTCGTCCGCGCCCTCACCTGAAATAGGGGTCAGCCGTGAAGTCGAGGCGCTGCTGACCGGCCTTGAGGTCAAGAGCGCTCGCCACGCATCGCCGCGCTTTCGCGGACAGTACGCTGCCCCGACCGCGAGCCGGGACGAGCCTTCCCGGTCTTACGCTTCAGACGGCGCTTTGCCATGGTGCACTCCGTAGTCGAAGCCAGACAGCGAAGCTTGGATCTTCGCTGCCTCTTGCATTCGGCCACTGGAATCTATATCTTACCAACGTCTTACCTATGGAGACGGCGCAATGGCCGATCCCGAAAAACTGACGACGGTCATATCGACGAAAGGCCAGGTCATCCTTCCGAAGACGATCCGGAGCCAGCGTCGCTGGGATACGGGAACGCGGCTTCTCGTCGAGGATACGCCTGAGGGCGTACTGCTCAAAGCGGCTCCGGTCTTTTCCCGCACACGGCCGGAAGACGTATTCGCATCGCTGCCTCATAGGGGCGCACCGAGAACGATAGAGGACATGGAGGCCGGGATCGTCGCCGAAGCGAAGCGCCGCCATGCTCGCGGTTGATACCAACCTGGTCGTTCGCTACCTGACCGGCGACCATCCGAAGCAATCGATCCGGGCGCGAAAGCTCATCGACGCTGGCGGCGTCTATGTTGGTATTACCGTCATGCTCGAAGCGGAACGGGTGTTGCGTAGCGTTTACGAATTTCAGTCAGGGGACGTGTGCAGAGCGTTGCGCGCTTTCGCTGGCCTTCCCGGCATAACAATGGAGGACGAGGCGCTGGTGGCCACGGCACTCGATCGTGTCGAGCGCGGTATGGATTTCGCGGACGCCCTACACCTCGGGAAGGCCAGCCATTGCGAGGCGTTGGTCACGTTCGACCGCAAGTTCATCAAGGCGGCCAAGGCCGTCGGTGTTGAGACCGTGCGGGAGGCGTAATAGGAAGTCATTCCAAACCCCGAGCCGGGCGGATGCCGTCGTAACGGCGAGAGTGCGCGGTCTCGTCGTCGGCAAGCGAGGCGAGCGCGGCGTTCTGCGATCTCCACGGGGTGGCAGACGCAAGGCGGCCGGGCCGTTTCGAAGATGCGCGTGAGACAGGCGCGGACGGTCCGATCCTGTTCGCGTCCCATGTGTCCGGTGAGATAGTGACCGTCGTATTGTCAGTTTCTGGCCGCAGCTCTATACTTTTTGCCGACGTTTTATCTCAGTGCGTCCCCCTCAAGGAGCCGACAATGAACAGAAATTCGGGTTCGCTTGTGCTTGCCTTCTCGCTGATTTGTCTGTTGATCCCGCTAACGGGCAACGGCCAGTCGCTGTCGGCTGGCCTCGGTGCGACCGACCTTCGCGGCCTGGATCGCTGGAACGAATGCCAGCGCAGGGCAACCGGCTACCTCGAACGGATTACCGCAGAGCGGATGCAGCGAAAGCTCGACATTTCGACGGCACTGACCGCCGAAGAGAAAGCTGTCTGGGCGGCGGACATTGCGGCGCTCGCGGCAGTGACGGTGGAGCAGCCAGGCTTCAAGGGTCCTGACCCGAACGATCCGAATCATTACCTCAAGGGACTGACAGAGGCCGAATTTCACGCGCTCAATTCGATGAATCAGCGCCGGCAGCAGGAGAACAATCTCGACTGCGAGTCGACGATTGGCGGCATGGCGCGCCACTCCGGCGGCGCCGGTCAGGCGAGCCAGGATGCGTACGAGGCCAGACTTCGCGCCGAAATGATCACGCCGATCGATCTCGCCTCGATTCCGCTCGAAGCGCTGCCGAACCCGTTTCCGAAGACGGCCGCCGAGCTCGACGCTGAGCGGCGCGCCGCCGAGGAAGCCTCGCGCCAGGCGTTCAATAACCGGGCAAGCAACTGCATGGATGCGACGAAGGGGCTGAGGCTCAAACTGATGGCCGATCGCCTGCAGGCGGTTCTGGACAGCTCCACGGGTCTGTCGGCCCAGGAGCGCGCGGATTTCGAGGCGGACATCGCCGCGACGCGGGATGCGGCAGCGAAGGGGCTCGAGATGGTGGAGCCCGTGGATCCGGCGAATCCCTACCGCGTCATGACGCGGCTGTCGGTGCAGGATCAGACGGATATCGCAATCCAATCCGGGCAACAGATGGCGGCGATCATGATGACCTGCTCGCGCTGATGCGGTGACGGGCGCAAACCGACCCGGCCACCGCGTTATAGGTGCGCGACGCCGTGCTCCATGACCGGCCGCCCGATCCCGGCAGTACCGCGGCGGCCCCTCGACTCGCCGAGGCTCGACCTCACAAGCGCGGTGCCAGGAAGCCTCGATCCCAGAACAGGCCCGTTACGGTGCCGGTGTCGTCCTCGACGAACTCCATGATCCACCCTTGGGGGCTGAAGAAGAACGTTTCGGATTGCGCGGTGAACGGCACCTTGCCGAGCGAGCCTTCCAACACCTCGACGTGCAGCCGCCCGCCGTCGAGCGTCACCACCATGGTCGGCGCCACGTCGGGCGGAAAGCCCGCGAGGCCCTTCGGCAACCGATAGCGGCCGACGTACTCGGCGAGCACCGCCGTCGAAACCTCGATGGCCTCGCGCTCGGGCGGCTGCCCGGCCGGCACGCGGCTCACGAGCGCCGGATCAAGCGGCACAGGTTGGACGGCGATGTGCTCTTTGATATAGGCATCGACCGTTGCGAACGCCTCGGCCGCGGCGGGTGACGTCCCGCCGAACGCAAAGCAGTGCGGACCTGGATAGCTTGCGACGCGCAGGTCTTTGCCGGCCGCTTTGAGATCAGGTATCAGAAACTCCGCATTGAAGCTGTTCTCCACGGACTGGCCGTCGCCCTGAACAAGCAGGATCGGCGTATCGATGCGGGCGATCGATTCGCGGAGCACCTCGCTTCCGCCGGCGGCTCGCTGGAGTGCGACCAGGTCTATGGTCTCGCCGTCCGTAAACCGGTCTACGAGATCCTGCGTGATGAGGTGGGTCATGAGAGGCGCGGGCTCTTCCGCAACGACCGCCGGCAGGTCGGTGCCGGCGGCCAACCTGAGCGCAAGATCGCCGCCGCTGCTGCAACCGTTGACGATGACGCTCGGTCCGTTCACGAAAGGCAGATCCCGCACATAGTCGACGGCCGCCCTCACGTCCGTCAGAGAGGGCTGCGCTTCGAAGTACGGCTCGACGCGACTGCGATAGGTGACGACTGCCGTCACGTAGCCGGCTTCGAGAAAGCGCGACGGGTATGCGCCGAGCGCTGTGTCTCGAAGCGTGTCGGGCGGGTACTCGATGAGGCCCCCATGCACGAGAACGACTGCCGGAAACGGGCCGTCTCCGGGGGGCTTGCGCAGGTAGCCGAGCGTCGCGTGGCCGTCTTCCGCCACCGGCGCCATCCTCTGCAGGGGAGCCACTTCCTGCGAGATCAGTGGTCTCGCGACCGAACCTTGTCCGCAGCCGGCCACCGCCAGCGCTAGCCCGAGCGAGCCCGTGAGCGTGGCGAGACCGGACCTTCCGATGGCGCGACATAGCGCGACCGAAAGCATCGCCGCGCACACCGGCGCGTAATCGCGCCGAGGCGAAGATAGGAGCTTGAGCAGAAACATCGAAGGTTCTCCCGTCGCGGTGGTGACTCGGTGAGCCTGCGGAGCGCGAGGTGAAGATGCGTTGGCGGCCCGTGAATTGCGGTTAAAATCGAGCGACATCAACCGTGGAGCCCTGTGTCGTGGACCCTCCAGCACCGGTACGGTTCGTGTTCGGCCGATTCCGGCTCGATCGCAGGCGCCGGTCACTCGTGGACGACGCAGGCGCGGCGGTGCCGCTGACGGGCAAGGCCTTCGACGCCTTGAGCTACTTCCTCGAGCATGCGGGCCAGATCGTCGAGC
>Ga0302046_10002760_pt1 | contig 16248 bp, 10 predicted proteins | sample RVTome_11_FD_200261 | JGI IMG/M metagenome (GOLD analysis project Ga0302046, IMG submission 200261) | Soil microbial communities from uranium-contaminated site in the Upper Colorado River Basin, Wyoming, United States - RVT147D111 (version 2) ...
TACCCACGATCGCTTCGAAGGCGATCGGATCGCCGCCCACTCGGATCCGACGCGCCCTGGGGTCGTCGATCGACGGGAGGGCGGGCCGCGGGGTGAGTCCATGCTGTCTTCGCACCCCGTCATCAGTCAGCTCGCGATCCGATTGATACCCGATGGCCGGCAACCAGCTCAGATTCGTGAAGTACGTGCCGTTGGCAACGACGGAGGCGTCGGCTCCACCGTTCGTGAAGCCATGCGGCTCGAAACGCACCTCGAAAGTCAGTTGCAGGGTCTCGCCGGGCCGGAGCGGCTGCTCCAGGGTGTAGATCCGGTAGTCGAGTTCCTCGTCCTCCAGCACGCGAGCAATCCGCCGGTCAAAAGACACTGCTCTGGTGCCGACCTGAGGGGCCGTGGCGAGATGGATCGTCTCAATAGCCACGGCGCTCTCGTTCACGAGGCGGTAGGTGCCACGGACCTCCGCCTGCCGTCGCTCCGGATAGATCTCGACGCGCAGCGTCGTCGCCGTCAGCCGGGGCTGCGGGATTCCGACGTACCGTCCGAAACGCCTCTCGTACTCGACGGCGCGGTTAATCCGATCGGCCGTCGTTACGTAGGCATGCAGCACGTTTGTGTTGTAGAAGATGAAACCGCCCACCGACAGGATGAGCGCCAACGCCATTGCCGCGACACCCGCCACGCGACGGGTGAACCGCCCACGGGCCGCGTGGAACCTCGCGCTCACGCTGCGTTCCGAGCCGCGCACCCAGAGCAGCGTCGTCGCGACGACGAACAACAGCGCGAACGCTGCCCAGTAAAGCTTGAACCACACCCACGGCCGCAGCGACATGCCGAAGCCACGCATGTCCGTGTACGTCCAGCCCGGATCGGATGCATAGACGAGCAGCTTGTGCTCAATCCCGAGCCTCAAGGCGAAGGCCATGCATCCGTAGGCACCGATTGCCACGAGGTAGCCGACGTGCTTCTGATTCACCACTGCGTGGATCGCGAAAACGAGCACTGCGAAGAGAAGGTAGTCGACGAGTTGAATCCCAAACAGGATCCGCAGGTACAGTCCGATCTCGAAATCGAAATAGCCCATGCGCATTTGGCCGAGCACGCCGGCCATCGCCAGCAGGGCCATCCATAGGACCAGCACGAGACTGAGTCCGAGAAACTTCCCAAGGAAGAAGCCCCATTCCGGCACCGGAGCCGCGTCGGCAATCCCGCTCAGCCGCGCGTCCCGCTCCTGCCAGACCAACTCCCCGGCGTAGAACACAATGAGCAGCGGGGCCAGCGCCCAGGGCAGCCGTGGAATGCCTGCCACCGGTGCGGTCAGAAGGGCTATGACATCCGCCGTTCGTGCGACCAGCGGAACGCCCCTGAACTCCATGAGCGCAGGCATGAACAGAACGATGAGCATCGCGATGGCTGCCCACAGCACGAGGCCGGCCGCGCTCTTTGCGATCGCTCCGAACGAATTCGATGCGATGGCGAACACTTGTCGCATGTGCGTCGCGAAGCCGAACGTCCGCTGGACCCGGACCCGGGTCACGGACGGCGGGCTGCCGCCCATCGTCGCCGTACTCACAGGCCACCCCCTGCGCGAACCGTGCATCACGTCCTCCTTCGCGCGCCTCGATCGCGTTCCGGCTGCAGGTTCACCAAAACGGAAGCGGAGATAGGTGAAGACGAGCACGCTGAGAGCGATGCCGATCCACAGGATTCGGCTCGCGAGCATCGAGCCCTGCATTCCAACCAGCAGTGTGTTTTTCTCGATCGGGGTCCACGCCCACGACAGGACGTTCAGTCCCATGGGATCCAGCATCCGTCCCAGCATCGGCATCCCGAGAAAGTTGGTCACGGCCCCGGACGCGAATACGGTAACCAGGAGGAGAAGCACGCCGGCGAGGTAGCTGACCGCGGCCCGGCGGCTCAGTGCGGCCACCGAGAACTCGATCGCCGTGACGGTGAAGGCCGTCGGCAAGGCCAGGCCGACGTAGGCGCTGAGGTAGGAAGCAGCCCGGAACGGCCCAAGAATCTCGGGCTCAGCGCCAGGCACGAGCAGCGCGAGCATGATGCCCGCCGGCACTATGAGCAGGATCAACGCATTGAGCACGAGCGCCGCGACGAATCGCCCACCGAGGTAGTCGGCCTTACTGACGGGAGTGGTGTAGACGAGGGGATGCATCCGCGTCTGCACGTCGCGCGCCGCCGCACTGCCGGCCACTGCCTGGGCGATTAGCATCCACAGCACGTTGCAAAGGACCGTGGTGACGGCGATGCCGTAGGGCGAATTGGCGAAGATCGGGGCACTACCGTGACGTGCGCCGTCGATCCCGCCCCTCGTCAGCAGGTACGCGGCGACCAATACAACCGCGAAATAGAGCCACGTGTGGATGCGGCGTGTTTGGTACGCGAGCTCGTAGCGGAAGATCTCCCGAAGCTTCATGACGCCGCCTCCGCGCCCGCCTCCACACGGCGCCGACCGTGGTGGCCGGCCATGACGCTGAAGTACACGTCCTCCAACTCCGGCTCGACGGGCTCGAACGCCGCGCCCGGCGACGACTCCGCGTAGACGTGCACGAGGGTCCGCCCCGCCAGTAGCTTCGTGGAGATTACCGGCAGCTCCGCCTCTAGGGCGGGCAGCTCCTCCCGGCTCACCGCCCGGCGCCAGATCCGGCCCCGCATCTCGTCCATGGCGCGCAGCGGCTCCGCTTCGAGCAGGATCTCGCCCCGGTCGATGATTGCCATGCGGCTGCACAGCTCCTCGACGTCCTCGACGATGTGCGTCGACAGGAGCACGACACTGTTTTCGCCGATCTCGCTCAGCAGGTTCAGGAAACGGACCCGTTCAGCCGGGTCCAGACCCGCCGTCGGCTCGTCGACGATGATCAGCTTCGGATTGCCCAGCAGCGCCACGGCAACGCCGAAGCGCTGACGCATGCCGCCGGAGAACGTGCCGAGCTTCTGCTTGCGTACCGGGTACAGGTTCGTCTGCCGGAGCAGCGATTCGACGACCTCCCGTCTCGTCTCCTGCTCCGTGATGCCCTTCAGCACGGCGAAATGCTCAAGCAGCCGTTCCGCCCTCGCCTTCGGATGGAAGTCGAACGACTGCGGCAGGTAGCCGAGCGTCCGGCGTACCTGGTCCTTCTCGCGCAGCACATCGATATCGCCGAGGCGGACGCTGCCTTCATCCGGCTCTTGCAGCGTCGCGATGATGCGCATCAGCGTGGACTTGCCGGCACCGTTGGGCCCGAGCAGGCCGTACATGCCCACCGGAATCGTGAGGGTCACATCCTTCAGCGCTTGCACGCCGTTGGAATAGGTCTTCGAGACGTCGCGGATTCGGAGTTCCATAGTTGCCTGCCGTTGGTGCATGGTGCCCGCAGCTGATGAACTACTTTGGGAGTCGGTCAACCCTCCAGCCCTGCGCCCGCGGGAGATTGCTTCTGCGCAGCGTACCGAAACAACAACGCCGATGCGGCAAACAGCATGGCGAAGAACGAATTCAAACCAAAAACTGGCGCGACACCTGGGTGGAACGGCGGGTGGGGTGAGTTAGGATGAATTAGCACTTCTTGCCAGCCGGCTTTCCAAATCAAGAGCGCGATTACGGGCACCAACATTTGAGCGAGCGCCGTCGCGAACAGCGCCCGCGCCATTCCATGCGGTTCGAGGCGCGCGATGAAGGCGCCGATGATTCCGATGGCGAGCACCCCGAAATACATCAAATTGACGGGGCCGTCTCCGATGATGCCGACAGCGGCGGTTAGCCAGACGAGGATGAACGCTGCCGCAAGCGCAACGCCGACGGCGGCTCGGTACGCGGTATCGCCCGTTTTTGTCGTTTTGTGGGATATACCAAGTGATGCCATAAGAATTACCTCGGTTTGTTACCGTTATCGATTGGTTGTTTGGCGTGGACTTGCCGGCGCCGTTGGGGTCGAGGAGCCGGTACATCCCCGCCGGAATCGTGAGGGTCACATCCTTCAGCGCCTGCACGCCGTTGGCATAGGTTTTGGACACGCCGCGGATCTGTAATTCCATGATATAGGTCTTGGCTTTGCTGCGAATGTGGAGTTCTATGCGTGTCGCCGCCACGGTCAGGGGACCTTCGGGAACGTGCCTTCTCCGGTCTGCTCGGCCGTGACTCGCTCCGTATCGAGCTTCCAGAAGGTGTTCGTCTAGCGCCCGCCGACTGGCGGATACATCGCCGGCGGGCGGTCGAAGTCGACCCGCTCGACGTCGGTCCAGGGCACATACTCGGGGCGCTCGCGGCCGTCGACGAAGACCAGCATGCCGGCATTTCCATCGCTGAGGTCACCGCTGCGCTCTAGCTGCAGCTCCTCGCCGCTCTGGAGGGTCACCCTGGTGCGACCGGCGCCACGCTCTTCGCGGCCGGGGAGCACGAGCGAGGCGACCAGGCCGAAGGGGATGGTGTAGTCCACGCCCTGGGACGGGGCATCGAGCGTCTCGGTGGTCTCGCTCTCGTCGAGGTCGTAGACCAGCCGGCCGGCGAGGCGGCGGCCGGCGCGGGTCGTGACGCTGCCCGTGAGCGGGCGCCCCGGCGGGAAGTCGCCGTAGGAGGGGCCGCTGCCGCCGGGGCTGAACTCGACGCGCTCGAAGGCCTCCCAGGAGACCAGCACCCGGCCGTAGCGCCGGTCGTCGACGTAGATCCCGCGGTTGCCGTGGCCGACCTTGCGGGTGTCGGAGAGCACGATCTCGCGGCCGTCGCGCAGCGTCACCAGCGAGCTGCCGCGCGAGTGGCGAGTGATGGAGCGGATGGTGTCGAAACGCAGGCCGAGCGCGCCGTCGGCGGTGTGGCCGACGAGCTCGTCGCGACCGACGGCCTCCTCCCGGTCCCACTGGAGGAAGCCGGTGAAGTCGCCCTGGCGGGTGCGCACCGTACCGTGGAGCCGGTCCGGGACGTCGCCGAGCCGGGCGGTGGGCAGGAGCTCGATGGTGCGGATCTGATGCGGCCCGAGGTCCACGACGCCGCGCCTGCCGTCCCACACGCGCACGCCGTCGTCGAAGTCGCCGGCTTCGAGGCGGTCGAGGTCGAACACGGTGCCGCTCTTGAGGGTCACCCGCACGTCGGGGTCGAACGCGATCCCGCTCTCGAGAACCCCCCGCAGGCCGAGCTCGCCGCGCGCCTCGATGCGCGCGATGTCGCCGAAGCGCGCCATGAAAGGCCGGCCGAGGTCGATCTGGCGCTCGCCTCCCGGGATCTCGAACCCGAAGATCTCGATCGGGCGGCGCTCCTTGGTCAGCCGCTCGAGCGGCGCCAGGGCGACCCAGGGATTCTCGTCCTTGAAGCCGTTGAAGTAGTGGCCCCAGAACGCCTCTTCGTTGCCTCCCCAGCGCAGCCGCCCCTCGTAGGTGACGCCGTCATAGGTGGTGATGCGGCCGTAGAGGAAGCTCGGGTGGGCCTCCCCTGCCGCCGCGGTCGAGGGGGTGATCGCGGGCCAGGTTGCCGCGGCGGGATCGACGTCCTGCTCGAGGGCCCGGTAGCCGGCGACGAGGGCGAGGACGGTAAGCACGATGGCGGCCGCGCGTCCGGCGATAGTGGCTTTATTCATGTGGTTCTGTTGTTTTTGCTGTAGCTGCAGGGGCACGGTCGCGTCTACTCTTGCTGTGCATCGTCAGCCGTCAATCTCCACCCGCTCGATGTTGTCGTCATCCTCGCGCTCCTCCCAGTCGAGCAGGCGGTACGGGTCGATGCCGGCGAGGACCGGCTCGCGCGGCACCGTCACGGTGATCGTCTGCTCGCCGAAGCGGATGCGGTGCTGCTGCACGTAGAGCGGCGCGCTCAGTTCGTCGCCGCCCTCCTCGGCGCGGCCGAAGATCCCGATCTCCACCCATTCGTCCATCGGCACCTCGGTCTCGACGCCGGCGCTGTCGGCCACCACCTTGCGCGCCCGCACGCCGAGCGTCACCTGCCACGTGCCTGCTCCGGTCTGCTCCGCCGTGGCACGCTCCGTCTCGAGCGCCCAGTACGTGTTCACCTCGAAGAGATCGTGCAGCAGGTACTGCAGTGAGTCCGGCGTGACCACCTGGAGCTCGCGGTACAGATCGAGTGTCGTCGCCAGGGGAGCACCTTGCGGTTCATGCTTCTCCAGCAGGCGCCGCAGCGCGCTGTTTACCCTCTCCTCGCCGACGTACTCGCTCAGCGCGTACAGTGCGAAGGGTCCCTTGCGGTAGGACAGGTACGGGTCGAGGCCCCGGAGCAACGGTTCACCCAGGCGGATCGGCGCGCGTGACCCTCGCATGAAGTTCAGAAGCCGCCGAAGCTGCCCGGGCCCCCTGGCGTTCTCCACGGCCTTCATCGCGTAATACCAGGCGACGCTCTCGGACATCACCGGCGCTCCCTCGACGTTTGCGTACGGCACCGTCCACTGGTGGGCCACCTCGTGGGCCATCACCGCGAAGGGGTGATCGAAGCCCCCCGGATCATCCTCTGGATTCAAGAGGGAGAACCCCTCTTCGTAGACGAGCATGCCGGGCACGGCGTGTACCCCCGTGCCGTCGCCGTCGCCGGGATGCTCGACGAGCGTGATGTGGCTGTACTCGTAGGGACCGAACTGCCTAGTGTAGTAGTCCAGGGAGGCCCGGATGCTCCGAACCATGCGGTCCAGGTTCGCCGTGTGCCCCGGGTGATGGAAGATCCGGATCGCGACGACTTGTCCTGAGCTTGTCGCAGGAGCCTGCCCCGACGAGTCGGAAGCCTGTCCCGCGCCGTCGGGGGCCTGCCACCGTGCTTCGTGCACCGCGTAGTCGGCGGAGAAGAAGAAAAGGTCGGTCCCGATGGGAGCATCGGTGGCATAGCGGAAGTAACGGCGCTCCCCTTCCGTCCACGTCCGGCGCAGCACCCCCGGCGCGACGGCGACCTGGTCCTCGTGAGTGCCCACCACCGCTTCGAAGTCGATCCCCTCGCCCCGATCCTTCCGCGCTTCGACGTCGTAGAGAGAGGCGATCAGGGGGCGCGGGGCGAGCCCGTGCTCCCGCCGGTCGCTGGCCATCATGAGCTCACGACTCCTTTGGTAGCCGATGGCGGGCAGCCAATCCTGATTCCTGAAGTAGGTGCCGTTTGCCACCACCGAGGCGTCTACGCCGCTCTCGCGGAAGCCATGCGGCTCGACGTGCACCTCGAAGTCGAGCCGCAGCGAATCGCCGGGCTGGATCTGCTGGGGCAGCGCATAGATCCGGTGGCCAAGCTCCTGGTCGGCGAGCACGCGGGCCGCCAGCCGGTCGAACTTCACCTCCCCGGTCTCGACGACCGGGACGGTGGCCACATGGACGGAGTCGATCGCCATGGCGCTGCGGTTCACGAGGCGGTACGTGCCGCGGATCTCCGCCTTCCGCTGATAGGGATAGATCTCGACGCGCAGGTTGACCCCCGTCAGCCGGGGCTGCGGGATGCCGTCGTACCGTCCGTAGCGCCGCTCGTACTCGGCGCGCCGCTCCGCGACGTCGGAGGCGGTGCGGTACTCGTTCAGCACGTTCGTGTTGTAGAAGATGAACCCGCCCAGCGTGAGGATGAGCCCCACCGCCGCCGCGGCCGTCCAGGCCGTGGGACGCGTGAGACGACGGCGCGCCCCCTGGAGGCGCACCCCGAGGCCCCGCTCCCTGCCGCGCACCCAGAGCAACCTCGCCACGACCGCGAGCAGCAGCGCCCACGCGGCCCAGTAGAGCTTGAACCACACCCAGGGCCCGAGGGACGGGCCGAAGCCGCTCATCTCCGTGTAGGACCACCCCGGGCCGGCGCCGTAGACGAGCAGGTTGTGCTCGATGCCGAACAGGGAGGACAGGGCGATGAACACGTAGGCGATGATCGCCACCAGGTGACCGACGTACTTCTGGTCCACCAGCACGTGCACCACGAGGGCGAGCAGCGCGAAGAGGAGATATTCGGGCAGCTGAAGCCCGAACAGGATTTTCAGGTACAGCCCGATCTCGAAGTCCTGATAACCCAGTATCACCTGAGCAAGCATCCCGGCCGTCGTCAGGAGTGCCATGAACACGGCGAGCACGAGGCCGAGCCCCAGGAACTTGCCGAGGAAAGGGGCCCATTCCGACCCCGGCAGCGCGTCGGTGATCTCGCCCAGGCCGGCGTCCCGTTCCCGCCAGACCAGCTCGCCAGCGAAGAAAACGATGAGGAGCGGGATGATCACCCAGCGGCTCAGTTCAGCAGATAGAGGGGCTGTCAACTCGCTGATGACGCGCGCGGTCGCGGGGACCAGCGGGGCGCCGCTGGATACCATCTGATCGAGCACCACGGGGAGCGCCAGGAGCGGGATGGCTGCCAGCAGGGCGAGCCCGACCCAGCTCGTCGAGATCGTTCGGAACGACGTCCACGCGATGGCGAGCGTCTGACGCGCGTGCATGGCGAAGCCGAACGTCCGCGGGACCTGCGGGACGGAGATCGGCGCGCTCGCCGTGACGCCGATGCCGGCAGGCGTCGACGCCGGCGGCGGGGCGTGCGCATCCCGACGGCCTGCCTTGAGCCTGCCGAGGGGTCGCATCCTGCGCCTCCACCAGCCTGCCCTGAGCGAGCGAATCGAATCGAATGGGGTGCGCTCGGTACGATGGGTGAAGCGGAAGCGCAGGTAGGTGACGGCGAGCGCCCCCAGGGCGATGCCGAGCCACAGGAGGCGGTTCCTGAGCACCGTGCCCTCCAGCCCGATCAGGCGCGTGCTCTTCTCGGTCGTCGTCCACAAATGCGCCAGATCCTCTACGATGAAGCGGATACCGGTCGGATCCAGCAGCGTCCCCAGGCCCCGCTTCCAAAGCAGGATGGAGGCGACGAAGAAGGCCATGAAGAGGAGGAGCATACTCCCGGCGTAGCTTGCCATGGCACGGCCGCTCCGCACCGCGAACCAGAACTGGATCGCCGTGGCGACGAAGGCGTTCGGCAGCGCGATGAAGGCGTAGGCGGTGAGATAAGCCGCCGGCCGGAACGGACCAATCAACTCGACATCCACGCCGGGCGCGTAGTAGGCCAGCAGGATGCCCGCCTGCACGGCGAGCAGGATCAACGCGTTGAGAACGAGGGCGGCGAGGAATCGCCCGCCGAGGTAGTCGGCCTTGCTGACGGGGGCGGTGTAGGTGAGGGGATACATGCCCGTCGCCACGTCCCGCGCCGCCGCTTCGCCGGCTACGACCGCGGCCACCAGAAGCCAGATCAGACCGCCAAATACCGTGGCGCCCGCGATGAGGAATGGCGCGTTGAGAAAGAAATCGGCGTAAAGCGCGTCAGCGATATAGTTTACTCGTACGAACAGGAACGCGAACACGACCAGGGCGGCGAAGATCAGCCAGGGCCAGGCACGGCGTAGCTGGTAGGCGAACTCGAAGCGAAAGACTGCCTGGAACTTCATGCCGCCACCTCTGGCTCCGGCTGCTCGCGGCGCCGGCCCATGTGTCCCGCCATCGTGCTGAAGTAGACGTCCTCGAGGTCCGGCTCGGCAGGCTCGAACTCCGAGCCGGGCGACGTCTCGCTATAGATGCGCACGACGATGCGCCCGGCGAGGAGCTTCGTCGAGATCACCGCGTGCGCGCGCTCCAGCTCTGCCAGCGCGCTCTTCTCGATCACGCGGCACCAGATCCGCCCCCTCATCTCCTCGACCGTGCGCAGCGGCTCGGCCTCAAGCAGGATCTTCCCCTGGTCGATGATCGCCATCCGCGTGCACAGCTCGGAGACGTCCTCGACGATGTGCGTGGAGAGGAGGACGACGCTGTGCTCGCCCAGCTCGCTGAGCAGGTTCAGGAACCGCACACGCTCGGCCGGGTCGAGGCCGGCCGTCGGCTCGTCGACGATCATCAGCTTCGGGTTGCCCAGCAGCGCCACGGCGACGCCGAAGCGCTGCCGCATGCCGCCCGAGTAACCATCCAGCTTCTGCGTGCGTACGTCCCACAGGTTCACCTGCCGGAGGAGCGCCTCGACGACCTCCCGGCGCACCCGGCGCTCGGCGATGCCCTTGAGCAACGCGAAGTGATCGAGCAGCTTCTCCGCGCTCACCTTCGGGTAGACGCCGAACTCCTGCGGCAGGTAGCCGAGCGTCTCGCGCACGCGGTCCTTCTGGCTCAGCACGTCGAGAGTCTGCCCCGGACCTGATCCGGGGTCGCCGAGGCGGATGCTGCCTCCGTCCGGCTCCTGCAACGTGGCCAGGATGCGCATGAGCGTGGACTTGCCCGCGCCGTTGGGGCCGAGCAGCCCGTAGATTCCCGCCGGAATCGTGAGCGTCACGTCCTTCAACGCTTTCACGCCGTTGGAATAGGTCTTGGATACCTCGCGAATGTGCAATTCCATAGCTGCCTGTCGTTGGTGCACGGTGCCCCGCGGCGGATGAACTCCTTGGGGAATCGTGCTCTGTAAATATCAGTAAGATAAAGCACTTTGCATTACAAAGTCAAGAATCATGGAATTGGCGGGACGCGGCGCCATCGTCTTGCGCGACACGGCGCTCTCGGCGCACCCGACCGGCAGCGGATTCGAGGTGCGGACGACGGGCGGAGCGGTCTATCGGGGCCGACGGCTCCTGCTTGCCACGGGCGCCTATACCAACGGGTTCGACCGGCTCCACCCCCGGCTCGACCTCGACGTCCGGGTGGAAACGGTGTGGTTGGAGCGGGTGTCTCCGCCCGACGTGGAACGCCTGCGCACAATGCCGGCGATCTGGTATGATTTTGAGGAATACCCGGCGTTTCCCTACGCCTACCTGCTGCCCCCGGTTCGGTATCCCGACGGCCATCACTACGTCAAGATCGGCGTCGACCGCGACCCCGATGCGGAGCACGACGCACCCGCCGGGATCAATGCCTTCTTCCGATCCGGCGGCAACGCGCAGCGCGGGCAGGAACTACGGGCCCTCCTGCATACCCTTCTGCCGGACCTGCCGCTTGCCGAAGGCCTCACCAAACCCTGCATCCTGACCTACACACCGCACGGCCGCCCGATGGTGGATGCGGCCCGGACAGCCGGGGTTTTCGTAGCCGTAGGGGGCTGCGGCGGAGCCGCCAAGTCGTCCGACGAGATCGGCCGGATGGCGGCGCTCCTCGTCCGCGAAGGTACCTGGGCGCACGACTTCGACGCGGGGCTGTTCCGGGCTTGCTACTGCTGACCGGGTTTAGTTCCGCCCGTCCCGTCCGATTCCCTGGGTAGTGTTTTTCTCAACCCTCACCCTGCGGAAACCTTGAGCCGGATGCATCCTCTACCCCTGTCCCTGTTGTTCCTTGTGATGCTCTCCGGGAGCGGCTGCGGGCCCAATCGCGCCTACGTGGAATACCTCAAAGGCAACGAAGCCTTCGAATCGATGGACCACGAGAAGGCGATGGCCCACTACAACGAGTCGCTGGCGCTGGACTCCAGCAATGCCGAAGCCTACCTCGGGCGCGGACGCATTCACTGGCTCTTCCTCCAACACAAACAGGTCGTGCCCAACATGACGCGCGCCCTGGAACTGGACCCGAACCTGGCCTGGGCCTATTATTTTCGCGGGATCAGCTTGATGAACCTCAACGACCTGGAGGCCGGCATCGACGACCTGACCGGATCCCTCGCGACGAACGCGTTGCCGGACGACTTTCGCCTCCGTGCCCTGCACTTTCGGGGCATCGGATACATGAACCTGGCCCGCTACGACGCCGCGATCAACGATCTGGACGCGTGTATCGCGCTCGACCCCGACCAGCCGCTCTACCGCTTTGAGCGAGGCACGCTCTACGAGGCATCAGGCCGCGCCGACGCGGCTATTGGCGACTATGAAGCTTTTCTCGCGCAATCCTTCGACGAGAACGAGCGAACCGAACAGGTCCGGGCAAAGCTGGGCGTGCTTCGCGGGACGCTGGAATAAGCCGCCCGGGTGGTGCTCGCTTTGTGTCGATAGGCTTTTGAACGCCTCCCTGGAGGGAGGTAGTTCCGTAGGGCCGGAGGGTGTACGAGGCCGCGGCGGACACCCCCCGTCGCCTGCGGCGCCAGCCCCCTCCAGGGGGCGGTTGGCTTTCCCTTACCGAAACAAGTACTCAAAGAGCATAAGAGGGTGGTTGTTTCTGCTCATCCACCTATCTCGATCACGAACATCGCCAGAACACCTAACGCGCCGCAGACGCTACACCCGTGCCAGGGCTTGATCCAGGTCTTCGATCAAGTCGTCGACATCCTCGATGCCGACCGACAGGCGGATCAGCGTATCCGATAAGCCTGCCGTGAGGCGTTCCTCACGGGGGATGGACGCATGGGTCATCGTCGCGGGATGCACGATGAGGCTTTCGACGCCGCCGAGGCTTTCCGCCAGGGAGAAGACCCGCGTGCCGGAAAGCACCTGCAGGGCCTTTTCCATGGTGTCGTCGGCGAGGGTGAACGAGATCATCCCCCCGAAGTCGCGCATCTGCTGCCGCGCCAGCGCGTGGCCGGGGTCCTCCGGCAAGCCGGGATAGTTGACGTGGCCGACGCCGGGGTGATCCTCCAGGAAGTCCGCCAGGCGGCGGGCGTTGGCACAGTGCCGCTCCATGCGCAGGTGGAGCGTCTTGATGCCGCGCAGCGTCAGGAAGCAATCCATCGGCCCCGGCACGGCGCCGCTGCTCTTGATCTGAAAACGCAGCTTCTCTTCCCAGTCGGCCCGGTTCGTGCACACGGCACCGCCGATGACATCGGAATGCCCGCCCAGGTACTTCGTGGTCGAATGCACGACGAGGTCGGCGCCGAGCGCCAGGGGCTGCTGCAGGTAGGGCGTGGCGAACGTGTTGTCGACAGCGACAGCGACACCACGGGTATGGGCGAGTTCGCAGAGCCGGCGGATATCCAGCACATGGATCAACGGGTTCGTCGGCGTCTCGATCCACAGCAACTTCGTCTCGGGCCGGAGCACCCGCTCCACGGCGTCCGTATCGTTCAAATCCACGAAGGAGGAGGTTATTCCGAAGGGGCCGTAGATCTGGCGAAAGAGGCGGTACGTGCCGCCGTAGAGGTCGTTCGACGCGACGATGTGGTCGCCCGGCCGCAGCGCTTTCACCAGGGCATCGGTGGCGGCCATGCCGGAGGCAAAGGCGATGCCGCAGGCAGCGCCTTCGAGAGCCGCGAGGTTTTCTTCGAGGGCCGTACGCGTCGGGTTCGTTACCCGAGCGTACTCGTGGCCCTGATGCTGTCCCGGCGCCGCCTGCACATACGTCGAGGTCTGATAAATCGGCGTCATGATCGCCCCCGTCGAGGGATCCGGCGCCTGGCCGGCATGGACGGCCAGCGTCCCGAACCGGTGCGTCTTCTCTACCGTTAGCGATTCCATACGTCAAGAAAGCAAATGGGACACGATGTGAAGGGGCACCTTGCCCATGGCGCGTGCTGTGCTTCACGAAGGGCTAAACACAAACAAACCCGGATCTCATAATCGAGGTCCGGGTCTGTTTCCCCATACGTTAAATTTTTTCGCCATAAATAATTCAATTGAGGCTGTAGCCGGCGCACTCGGAGATCCCTTCGGCCTTGTCGGTCTGGTTGGTCTGGACGTAGGACTGGAAGAGGGCGACGCAGATATCCCGGAGGCTCGACGTATCCGCCTCTTCCATCTCGGCCAGCGACTTGGCTTTCTCCAGCGGGGCGATGGCTTGCTGGAACAACGCGCGGCGCTCGTCCGCCTTCTGCTCCATCTGGGTCTCCATCTGCCGGATCTCCGTCTCGGACATCGACGCCCGCTTCTCGCGGAGTTCATCGTCCATCTTGGTCACCTCGTCGTTGAGGATGACCGCTTTGTTGACGTACGCCGCGCCGAGGTTGTAGTGGGCATTCCCATATTCGGGGTCGAGTTCGATGGCCTTCGTGAGTTGTTCGACGGCCCCGTCATAATCCTCCATTTGCAGCAGCAACGCGCCGTAGTTGTAGCGGTAGAGCTTGTTGTCCGGGTCTTTTTGAACGGCGTCCTGGTAGACCTGCAACGCCTCGTTCTCCCGCCCGGCTACGACGTAGAAGTTCATCAGCTGGGTCTGGATGCTTTCGTTCTCCGGATAGAGTCCCCGGGCCTTCTCCAGCAGCGCGATCCCTTCGTCGTACTGCTCGTAGGTCCGGTAGAGGTCGGAAAGATAGACGAAGGTATCCTCCGAGGTATCGCCTTTTTCGATGGCCATCTCGAACGGCTTGATCGCCATCTCACTGTTGCCGCTGCTGAAATAGGCGAACGCCTGGTTCATGTAGGCATCCGTCGAATCCGGGAAGATCATCGCTGCGTTGCCGAAGTACGTGGCGGCATCGTTGAATTGCGCCGCCTTGGCGTCGTCGGCGGCCTGCTGCCCCCGGTTGAACGTCTGGATACCCCGCTGGAACTCGTTGAAATACGCCGTCCGGAGCTGGTTTTCTACGGCCTCACTCTTCGTGGGGTCGAGTTCCATGGAACGGTTGTAGGCTTCCATCATCTGGTCCAGCAGCATCGTGTGCTCTTCGGCGTCGGTGACGGCGAACGCCTGCTCCTGGAGAATCTGGCCTTTGAGCTGATGGGCATCGGCGTTGTCGGGGTTGGTCTCCAGCGCCTTACCGATATTTTCCAGGGCACGGTCGTAGTCCTTGTTCCGGAGGTCCAGCTTGGCGCCTTCAACGTTCGGATCGCTGGAGCACCCGTCGGCGCCTACCAGCATCAATCCGCCCAGCAGGATCACGAAAAAGAGAGAAAGTCGCTTCATGGGTTCGGTGGGCTATGCCCGGAAAGGGTTTATTTATACGTACATGGGGGATCAAGCTATTAAGTGCAAATAGCTATTGAGGTTAAAAGGTACAACGGGCCGAAAGTTCTTACAACCCATATCGCTGGATTCTGCTTAGATTTTCCCATTCCAGTCGGACGGAGCCTGAAGCCTGGATGCTGGCCCGCTTTATCATCCCCACGAACCGCCCCGTAGACCTCGCGGCCCATGCCGACCTGCTCGCCGAGCATCCTCCGTTTCGCTTCTCCGTCCTCGGCCCGCGCTGCGTTGACGCCGCCGACTTCCTCCGGGCTTTTGATACAGCAGCGCAGGCCATTTCCTCTACCGCTTAACCTGTCGACCTGCAACCTGCCAACCTGTAACCTGCTAACCTTAAACAGATGTCCTACGCTACGACCGATCCGTCCCTTCGTTCTTTCATCGAGGTCGCGCCGGCCTCGCCGTTCCCCATCCAGAACCTGCCCTACGGAGTCTTTAAGCCGCGCGCCGGCGGTGCCCCGCGCATCGGCGTAGCGATTGGCGACTTCGTGCTCGACCTCGCCGTGCTGGAGGATAAACAGTTCTTCAAACGCCCGGAGGTATACACAGAACGCCCTTTTTCTCAGGCTTCGCTCAACCGCTTCATGGCGATGGGCCGCCCCGTCTGGACGACCGTACGGGAGACCCTCAGCAACCTGCTCCACGCCAACACATCGACCTTGCGGGACGACGCCGCCTTACGCCGGCAAGCCCTCCACCCGATGCGGGACGTCGACCTGCTGCTGCCTGCCGAGATCTGCGACTACACGGATTTTTACTCGTCCCGCGAACATGCCACCAACGTAGGCACGATGTTCCGGGGCAAAGAAAACGCCCTGCAGCCCAACTGGCTCCACCTGCCCGTCGGCTACCACGGTCGCGCCAGTTCGGTCATCGTCAGCGGCCGAGAGGTGCGGCGGCCCTGCGGACAGACTAAGCCCGACGACGGCCCGCCGCAGTACGGCCCCAGCCGCCTGCTCGACTTCGAACTGGAGGTGGGCTTTTTCGTCGGCCCCGGCAACCCGCTCGGCACCTCGATTCCCATCGAAAACGCCTTCGACCATATCTTCGGCCTCGTACTCGTCAACGACTGGAGCGCGCGTGACATCCAGAAGTGGGAATATGTGCCGTTGGGACCGTTTCTGGGCAAAAGTTTTGCCACCACCATCTCGCCCTGGGTCGTCACGCTGGAGGCCCTCGAACCGTTCCGCTGTGCCGGGCCGGTGCAAGCGCCGTCTCCGCTACCCTACCTGCAGTCGCCCGGTGATGCAGCCTACGACATCCATCTGGAAGTGGCACTCCGGACGGCCGCGCAGGAGACGCCGCATGTGATCTGCCGCTCCAACTACCGCTACCTGTACTGGAATGCCGGCCAGCAACTGGCCCACCATACCTCGGGCGGCTGCAACGTGCAACCCGGCGACCTGATGGCCTCTGGCACCCTCAGCGGGCCGACGCCCGACAGCTACGGCAGCCTCCTCGAACTGACCTGGCGGGGCGAGAAAAAGATCGAACTACCCGGCGGCGAGACGCGCACCTTCCTCCAGGACGGCGACCACGTTGTGA
>Ga0302046_10002761_pt1 | contig 16244 bp, 11 predicted proteins | sample RVTome_11_FD_200261 | JGI IMG/M metagenome (GOLD analysis project Ga0302046, IMG submission 200261) | Soil microbial communities from uranium-contaminated site in the Upper Colorado River Basin, Wyoming, United States - RVT147D111 (version 2) ...
CCTGCTCTTCCTGGAGATGAGCTGTAAGGACAATCTGCTGATCCGTGAACCTGGCGCCCCGAATCCATCCTTCGACAAATCCCGTTCTTCCGGGCGGCGTCCCTATCTCGGTATCCACGGTTGCACGAACGACAATCTTACCTCCCTTTGTTCGCTTTCCGGTGGCAAGAAAATCCTGTTCCTGCTGTGTCTCAAGGATCTTTTTTAATGCTTCACCGACTCTTGGCGGAAGGACAAAGGCGAACGTTCCGGATTTCCCTTCCGGGGGGGTTATGGGAATCCGATTCCAGCCGATCTGGTCAGGGAAATCCATCGGATTGCGGCCCTCAGCGGTTTGAAAGGTCACGACTCCCAGTGCCCCCTTTCCCCATACCGCGTTGACAACAGCCGCCGACGGCGATCCGTTTGTGAGGACAATCTTTCCTTTTATATCAACGGCTTTCAGATCTTCCGCCGTCGTACCATCGATCCAAACAAGCTCTGCGGTCACATTTGCATCGTGACTACCATCGGCCAGGTGCGTGGCGTGATCACCAAGGTCGGCAAGCTTCACTTCCACGGGCTCCACCATCCACAATTCGGCGGATTTTGGTGTGTAGTTCGGGCCGCCGAGCGGCTGTTCGACAAACCGTACGTCCACAAGCCCGGCCTCTTTCGCCGCTTCCATGACATAGTCCGCGGCCTTGAAGTACCCATCCATTCCGGAATTGCGATGCCAGCGCGTCAAGACTCGAATATGTTCAAACGCCCTGTCACCCGAAATTTCGTTCGACAGCATCCGGGTTTCATCATCCGTGAGAAACGGTGTTGCCTGGGATAACGCATGCGAACCCAAGAGTCCTGATGCCATTAAGAGCGCGGCGAGCGCCCGGGTAAGCTTCTTCATGAAATTCCCTCCTTTAGCCCTTTGAAGATTGTCTATTTTGTGAATTGATCGATCCAATCCAAAACAGTCCTGTGCCATAATTCCGCATTGGCCGGCTTCATCACCCAGTGCCCTTCGTCCGGGAAATAAAGCATTCGTGAAGGGGCACCATTGCGTTGGAGTGCCGTGAAAAGCTGAAAACCTTCACTGACATCCACACGGAAATCAAGCTGGCCGTGAACGACAAGCGTCGGCGTCTTGAAATTTTTTGCCAGATTCAAGGGGGACCATCGCTCAAACAACTCCGGATTGTCATACGGCGTCCCCCCAAACTCCCATTCGGGGAACCAGAGTTCCTCCGTCGTCCCGTACATACTCTTGGGATTAAACACTCCGTCGTGGCTGACAATTGCCCGGAATCTGTCCGTCTTCCCGGCCATCCAATTCATCATATAGCCTCCATACGACGCCCCCGCCGCGGCCACCCGTTTCCCGTCCATGAACGGAAACGCGGCCAGTGCCGAATCGAGCCCGTTCATCAGGTCGACGTACACTCTGCCGCCCCAATCCTGCGTGATTTCATCGGTAAATTTCTGGCCGTACCCCGTGCTCCCCCTTGGATTAACCATGAGCACGACATACCCGCGCGAAGCGAACATCTGAGCACTCCACCGGTAATGGAATTGGTCTCCCCACTGGCCCTGTGGGCCGCCATGCACCAAATAAATCACCGGATAGCTCTTTGTTTTGTCAAATGCGGGAGGCGTAACGATCCATCCATGAACGCTGGTTCCACCCGCCCCCTTGAACCAGTAGTCAATTTTTGGGGCCATGTCGAGCATCGCGGTCCTGTCGCTATTCAAATTCGTTATCGCCCGAACATTCTTTCCGCTGACATCCGCCCGGTAAACCTCGGCAGGTTTGTTGGTGGATTCCCTAAGGAACACAAGCGTCTGGCCATCGGGGGAAACTCGCACCGTATGGTTGTATCCTTCATTCAGAATGGCCTCAACCGGTTTTCGTGATACCCATACCCTGAAGACACTGTTATTCCCCTTGTCGTTGGCAGTCACAAAAAGGGACCGTGAATCCGGCGACCACACCACTTCGTCAATACTGAAATCGAAATCGGGGGTCAGATTCAGATGCTCTCCTGTCGCGCGTTCGAACAGAACAAGTTGTTTGCGATCAGCTTCAAAACCTGCACGATCCATTTTCTGATAAGCGATATATTTGCCGTCGGCGGAATAGAGCGGCTGGCCGTCATTCGCGGGATTATCGGAAATTCGGCGTGCGGTCCCTCCGGAAGAGGAGACTACAAAAATATCGTTATTTGTGCTCATAGCCACCATCGGATCGGTATTTCTCACAAACGCAATCTCCCTGCCGTCGGGGGAGAAATTATACCCCCATCGGCCCCCGAGATCCACTGGAGGCGTATCATAGTCGCCTGGGGTGACATCAGTGGCCGGCCCACCCGCCAACGGCATGACGAACACATGACTGCGCTTGCCGTCCTTCCAATAGTTCCAAAGCCTGTAGGGGAGGTTATCAAAGATCTTTGCCTTGACTTTCTGAGCTGATCGTTCCTCATTCCGCTGCTTGTTGCAATCGTCCGTCACACAATCAGGAAACACTTCGGAGGCAAACCCCAGAAGCCTGCCGTCCCGCGAAAGAGCCATCTCTGACGCTTCGGTGGAAATTGTCGACACTTTGCCGGCCTCCCCGCCGCCCAGGGGGACCCTCCATACCTGTGATTCCCCATCGCGGCTCGATACGAACACAATCGATTTACCATCCGGCATCCATCGGGGGTTGTTGTTGCCCTTCGGAGCAGACGTCAACTGCTGAACGGCCCCGCCCCCGATCGGGACGAGATGAATATTGCTGTTCGTGTTATTCTGAACCTTATCATGTCGTGTGACGACAAAAGCCACAGTTTTTCCATCGGGTGAAATCTGAAGGTCGGTGATGCGATCCATCCCGATAAGATCATCGAACGTGATGGGCCTTTTTGTCTGAGCGTCAACAATTCCAATTGTCAACAGCAGCAGGAGGAGCAGAATGAGTCGTTTCATGTCATGGATTCCTTGAAATACTTTGTTGTCACGTGGATTGCGCGGGGGTTTCCTCGTGATACAGGACAGTGTGAATAATCGGCCTGAATTGCTCCGGCATCGATTCAAACGCATGGTCCCAGCAGAGGTTGTTGGACAGGAACCACGTTGCCAGAATATTCCCGTTATCGCTTCTCCAACGATCCCAAAAACCGTCCCCGGGCCGCTCGATTTTCCACACGAATTTTTTACCGCATTCTTTACAAGTCGCATCCTTGAGATAGGCCATCGCCACTCCTTTGTTACGGTTTACGATTTACGGTTTACGATTTACAATCTTTTTAATCGTTGATTTTCGCTCTACACCCATCCCCGTAATTTGCACGCTTCCGCCACTCTCGCAACGCCCACCACCATCGCCCCAAGGCGCGGATGCACACCCTTTTCCTTCACCGCTTCATGCACTGCCCGCGAAGCGTCTGTAATCTTTGCGTCGAGCCGTTGGTGGACAATCGATTCGTCCCAGAAGTACGAATATTGATCCTGCACCATCTCAAAATACGAAACCGTTACCCCGCCGGCGCTTGCCAGAATGTCGGGGATGACATGAACACCCTTGGAGTGAAGGATTTGATCGGCCTCCGGCGTGGTTGGGCCGTTCGCCAGTTCGCAAACAATCCGCGCCTTGATCTTCGCCGCATTCTCGCTGTTAATCGCATTTTCGAGCGCAGCCGGGTAAAGGATGTCGACGTCAAGCTCGAGGACACGCTCACGCGGAATCGGCTTACCGCCGGGAAATCCTTCAAGCGACCCTTTCGTGAGTTTGTACGTCACCAATTCCTTCGGCTGAAGTCCGTCAGGATTGTAGACCCCACCCCGGGAATCGCACACGGCGGTCAATTTTCCTCCGCCGAGGAGCTCACCATGAAGAAGCGCAGCGCGCTGGCCGGCATTTCCGAATCCCTGAATCGCAAACGTTCCGTGGGGGTCAACACCAAGCACCCTGCACGCCTCGCGAACACTGATAACGCCGCCCCGTGCCGTGGCATCACGCCTCCCTTCCGTTCCGCCGATCTGTTTCGGCTTGTCGGTGAGCACTCCGGGCTGATGCATTCCGAGAATCGTCTCGAACTCGTCCATCATCCAGGCCATGGTTTGCGGATTCGTGTAGACATCGGGTGCGGGCACATCCTTCGTCACCCCGATCGTATGGGCAATGGCGCGTATATAACCCCGGGCAACGCTTTCAAGCTCCCTCATTGATAATTCCCTCGGATTACACACCACACCGCCTTTCGCCCCACCCAACGGAAGATCCACTACGGCGGTCTTCCATGTCATCCAACCCGCCAACGCCCGTATGGTATCCACGGTCTCGTCAGGATGGAACCTGATGCCTCCCTTTGCGGGGCCGCGCGCAAAGTTATGCTGAATGCGATGTCCGTGAAATACCCTGACTTCACCCGAATCGAGTCTGACCGGAATGGTGACCTTGAATTCACGTTGAGGCCAGAGCAACAGGTCCGTCGTGGGTTTGTCGAGGTTCAGGAGCTTCGCTGCCTCCAGAACTTGCTGTTGTTGTACTTGAAACGAATTGTACGTACCCATGACTTAATCCTTTGAGGGCTGTTGGGGATTCTTCCCGTCTTCCTGATCCTTCGACTCAAACACGTCAAGGATGATCCTGTACCAGCAATTCCTGCAGACCAACGCATGGTCCACGCTCAGGAGCACTTGCTCCCACGGACTAAGGGGCGTCCCGCAGTGTGGGCAGGATTCCGGTACAATCGTCGGATGTTCAGGAACTGCCATGTTCCGGCTTAAGAATGATACCTTTGTTTTCGTGTCCGTTCATCTTGACGACAAACGGCTGGTCAAACCGCAAGTGTCGGACAAAACTCTTCGCCTCGACAGCCTCCAGTCCACCGAGCCAGTCCCAGTCGACAAAATCCGTCTCGTGTGCCGACGAGACGGTGAAATATCCAACCATAAACGAAGTAATATTCTGGAAGAAATGCGACCCCTGAGATGGAGCCACTTCCATGTCTTTCAACCCCGCTTCAATAATCACGCGTGCCCCCGAAATCTGATCCCATTTCACGGGGATGCCAAGCCATGGATCAAGGGTCCCCCATCGCCCTGCGCCAATCAGAACATATGACTTTCCTTCGCCGATCAGCTTTTCATTCATCTGTGTCACCTCACGGGCGATGTCCCGGGTCTTGGACCGATCGAAGCTGTTGAGATCCACCACCACGACATCCCGAAGATCACGCATGACCCCATGTCCCAGGACGTGGCTGCTGCGACAGAGGATTTCGCTGGGGCTCACTTCTTCAATTGTCAGTTCCTCCATTTCCCGGCTCAGGACAAGCGGCCGCATCTGGAGCAATGCGAATTCTTTCTGCTTCCCCGCGGACATGGTCACAGCAAATTCGATTTCCACCGGAGTCCCCATGCCCCACGTCCCCATATCCAGGAGCAATTCGACGATTTCCGGTAACGGAAATGTCTCATGGTTCAGGAGCGGCGCGAACGTCACTACGCGCGTCCCGCTTCTGGCCAACCCCTCCGAGAGCGAGTCGTTCTCGCGTGAATAGGTGGACCCGACAAACTGAAGCGTGCCATCCTCCTCGGCCACGGGGAGGTCATATTTTTTAACAAGGGCATCGTGCGGCGAAAACGAATCCAACACGGATTCCGTCAATTCAAGGGCATAAAATTCCCGCTGGTTGTTTCGCAGGGCGTCCGTGGTACTTGAGAACTGAAGGACGTGTCTTGGATATTTCGGACAGAACCTCACGGTGATTCCGCCGTCGACGATCGTCTTTCCAAGTCCCAGAGCAACGGAGACAATCCCGTCCTGGGGTTTCTGTGGCGCAAGCGGATAGAAATTGTAGGATTTCGCCACGCCGGCGAAATCCGGATAGAACCTCTCGCGGTGTTGCGATCCCACCATTCGCTGAATAACCACCGCCATTTTCTCTTCTTCCAACCTGTACGAGGTTACTTTAAAATAGTCCTTTGCGCTTTGATAAAACGTCGATGCGTAAACACGTTTAATGGCGGAAACCAGTTCGCTCAAACGAACAAACGGATCGGCGTTCGTATTGGGAATCATGTATGTTTCGTACACACCTGCGAACGGATGATATTGGGAATCTTCTAGGAGACTTGATGACCGGACAGCCAACGGTTCCCGGATCATGCTTAAGAACGCAGCGAGACTCCCAAGAATGTCTTCGGGAAACTTTGTCGCCTGGAGAAATTTCTTTGTTATCGCCTCGTCATCCGTCGTTTTAAGGGCGAACTTGCGGAGATTGTTCTCGTCGATGAACTGATCGAACACTTCTGTCCCCAGGATGAGCGCGGGGGGGACGGTGATCTGGATTCCCTCGAACTTCTCCCGGAGCCGATAGTTACTGATTAGAATATTGACAAATCCCAGCCCCCGGGCTTTCCCGCCCAGCGATCCGCCTCCCACCCGCGCGAGACTGCTGGTCGGGTCGAACGTCTCTTTGGAGAAATCGGTGATCAGACCTTGCTGCCTCATCTTCCGATATTCGCTCATTGATTGGATCAAATGCTGGCGAAGGGCTTCAACGGAGGGGTAATCTGATACCTTGCGCGGACGCAGCTGGTATGCCAGCCAGAATTCGGTCCGTGCTTTGAGCCAGCGGGAAAAATGGTTCCGCTCCGCATGGAAGCGCACACATTCCTCCGGAACGTAGCGCAACTGATCCTCCAGGGACCTCAAGTCAGACGCCCGTGCCACCTCGGTACCATCCGGCATCCGGAAGGTGAAGTCCCCAAAACTGAAATACTGCGCCATGAATGCTCTCAGCTCAAGGAGCAATGTGGGCGAATCCTTTAAGAGGAACGAGGCACCGACTTCATGCGCCTCCGGCTCATAATCCCTCGTCGTTGATTGCAGGAGGATCGGAATGTCAGAATAGCGCTCCCTCACTTCTCTTGCAAAGACGAGCCCGGCCCTTGGTTCCGGAACTCCGTTCCGGGGGAAATCGATATCCGAAATAACGCCCAGGATGTGATCCTCATGCTCCTGGAAGTACGCCATGGCTTCTTCATAGGTCTTGCACAGAAGAATCTTGGGCCTTGCCCGCATCCGAAGGTAACGATGGGAGAGATTGATCCCTTCCAGAATCAATCGCTGTGATTGATTGAGTACCTCGGTATAGATGATGGGAAGAAAGGACGAATAGTACCGGACATTGTCTTCGATCAGGATAATCGATTGAACCCCGACAATCCGCGTATCATGCTCGACGTTCAGCTTGTCCTCGATGTGCTTGATAATACCAATCAGGAGCCGAAAATCTCCCTGCCAAACGAACACGCCGTCGAACACGGATGTGTCGTGGTACATCAGGAGGTCCTTCAGCTCGCGATTATCGTATCCGAGCAGGATGACAGGAATGTTGAGGCCGGATTCGCGGACAAGTTGGGCCAGCCGGAGGGCTGACATGTCCTCGATGTGGAGCGTGGTGATGATCAGATCAAAGCGGTTTTCTTCCTTTGCGAGAGCAATAGCTTCTCTCCCGCTGGAAACCCGCGTCAATTCCGGAGAATGACTCAGATGTAATCCCTGGTACTCATTCCGGATCAGTTCATACAACCGCCCGTCTTCTTCAAACAAATAGAGATCGTAAAGACTCGAGACGAGCAAAACATCGCGGACCCTCCTGCGCATGAGGTTCTGGAATCCCTGGAACCGGGTTCCATATCCATGCTCCACCCACATGGGATCCACAGATTGAGGATGAGCCATTCGTCGCTTCTCTCCTTCAACGGCGAAACCGCTCCGAGCCCCCGCGGTTATTCGCGGTTATTACACCAGGCCTTGATCCATCATGGCATCGGCGACCTTCAAAAACCCGCCAATATTCGCGCCATGAACATAGTTCCCCGGCGTGCCAAAGCGCTCAGCGGTGTCCATACACGTCTTGTGGATATTTTTCATGATAAGCCGAAGCCGCTCATCTACTTCTTCGCGGGTCCACGGTAACCGCATGCTGTTTTGCGTCATCTCCAGTCCTGAGGTCGCAACCCCGCCGGCATTCGCCGCTTTGCCGGGACCGTACAGAATTTTCGCATCAAGAAATACCTGAACGCCTTCAATCGATGTCGGCATGTTTGCGCCTTCGGCAACAACAGCGACACCGTTCTTAACAAGGTTCTGAGCGTCTTTTCCGCTGATTTCATTCTGCGTTGCGCTCGGGAAGGCACAATCCGCCTTGTGGTTCCAAAGCGGGTTGGTCTCTGCCGACGGATCAAGAGGAACATAGGTCGCAGATTTGAATTCGTCCGCGTATTCCTTGATTCGCCCGCGACGCGCGTTCTTGAGTTCCATGATGAAATCGAGCTTCTTGCGGTCAATCCCGGCAGAGTCATAAATATACCCGGCAGAATCTGAAAGTGTCACCGCTTTTGCCCCGAGTTGGAGAAGTTTTTCAACGGTGTACTGAGCCACGTTCCCGCTTCCCGACACAAGGCAGATCTTCCCTTCGAGGGTCTTTCCGCGTGTTGCAAGCATCTCGGCGGCAAAGTAAACACAGCCGTATCCTGTGGCCTCCGGACGAATTAATGAACCGCCCCAATTCAATCCCTTCCCTGTCAAGACTCCCGTAAATTCATTCCGCAGTTTCTTATACTGTCCGAACAAATACCCGATTTCTCTGCCGCCAACCCCAATGTCCCCGGCCGGCACGTCCGTATCCGGACCGATGTGACGGTAGAGTTCATTCATGAAACTCTGACAAAACCTCATTACTTCATTGTCGCTTTTCCCCTTGGGGTCAAAATCCGATCCGCCTTTTCCCCCTCCCATGGGCAGAGATGTAAGGCTGTTTTTGAAAACCTGCTCAAAAGCCAGGAACTTCAGAATTCCAAGAGTGACCGACGGATGAAAACGAAGCCCGCCTTTGTAGGGCCCGATCGCACTATTCATTTCAATTCGGAATCCCCGGTTCACGTGGATATGCCCCTGGTCGTCCATCCATGGCACCCGGAACATGATGACACGTTCCGGTTCCACGATTCTATCAAGAATCCTGGCTGTCCGGTATTCAGGAAACCGTTCCAAAACAAGCTTTAACGAGTCTACCACTTCCTGAACTGCCTGATGAAACTCAGGCTCGTTAGGGTTCTTTCCTTTGACATGAGCCATGAAGTCCTTTACGGGGTCAGACATAGGTTACTCCTTTTCGTAAGTAGGGAAGGGTCTTCGGCGAGACGATGATCCGTCTCTATTGTGGGAACATGAAAGCAGCGAAGGCCGGTGATTTCTAGGGAAATATTCCCAATTCAAAGTACGATGTAGCAATCTTGTCGATGGAGCTAATGAATGCCGCGGTTCGCAGATCGATTCCTTTTGTCTTTTTCCAGATTGACCGTATTTCCTGATACGCCACGATCATGGTATCTTCGAGACCAGAGTTTACAAGATCCTCTTCATCGGGGCCTTTTACAAGCATCAGACGCTGTACATCGGTAATCCTCTTCCCCGTCGAAGACTCGATGATCTCGATGACGCTTGCCATCGACCGTTCCGTGAACCTCCTGCCCATCCTCCCCATTCTTACATGCTGAAGGTTCTTCAGCCACTCGAAGTACGAGACGGTCACACCGCCGGCATTGATATACATGTCGGGAATCACCATGATGCCTTTCTTCAGAAGAATCTCTTCTGCACCTGCGGTGGTTGGCCCGTTGGCGCCCTCGCCAATAATCTTTGCTTTGATGCGTCCTGCGTTTTCTTCGGTGATTTGTTTTTCAAGGGCGGCGGGGACCAGAATGTCGCAGTCCAACTCAAGAGCAGCGCCGCTTGTTGGGAGGTTCTGTGCACCTGGAAAATTCAAAATACTCCTTGTCTCCTTGCGGTGTTTCACAACTGCATCAACATCGAGTCCTTTGGGATTATGGATGGCTCCTTCAAACTCCGAGAGCCCGACAATAATCCCGCCACCCTCCTGGATGAACTTTGCGGCATGATATCCAACGTTTCCCAATCCCTGCACAACAACGCGTTTGCCCTCCAGCCCCTTCGTGAGACCCAGCGCCTTCATATCCTCGGCAACACTGCATGCTTCCTTGATTCCGAAGAATACTCCACGCCCGGTAGCCTCTTTCCTCCCCCGAATGCCGCCCTGACTCACGGGCTTGCCGGTGACACAACCAGCTCCGTCAATCGAATCCGGACGGAGCGCCTGATAGGTATCCATGATCCATGCCATTTCACGAGGCCCCGTTCCGTAATCCGGAGCCGGTACATCGATTCCCGGCCCAATGAAGCTCTTCTTCACCAGCTCCGCGGTGTATCGCCGGGTGATTCGCTGCAATTCTTCCGGCGTGAATTTCGCCGGATTGATCTTCACCGCCCCTTTTGCGCCTCCAAACGGCACATCAACGACCGCACATTTGTAGGTCATAAGAGCAGCAAGAGCCTTTACTTCATCTTCGTTGACGTTCTCACTGAACCGTATTCCCCCCTTTGTGGGCAGCTTGTGTTGACTATGTTCTACGCGCCAGGCTGATATAACATCGTACCCCTCTTCCGTCTGTACGGGAAACTGAAAATGATACACGCTATTGCAAACCTTGATTTGATTGAGCAGTCCGGAGGGGTGATGTGTAAAGGCCGATGCTCTATCGAAGTTGTTGCACACAGTTTCAAAGAAACTGGTGGGTTGAATCGTTGCTGACATAGGATTAACTCAATTGGTCAATGAGGGGTCGGATAAATATAGACAAGGATTTGCCAAATAGAATCAAGAAATACGCCAGAAAACCTGTCCAAAGAAGCAAAAAAAACCGTGGTGTTCAACGGGTTTTTCGCCATTTCTGGAAAATCAGAACCGATCCTGCCATTCATGAGAAGCTTCGGCCTTCGGGGGTTCTCCCTCAATACTCAACGCCCATCCCAATGCGAAAGACCCTTCCAGGCATGGGATAATCGGGAAATACCTCGTATGATCGATTGAACACATTTCGAATTTCACCCCCCACTGTCACCAATGTCGCTCCGAGTGCAACTTCTCCCGCAATCCTGAGATCCGTCAGATGATGCTCCGGAAGGACGCTGAGGTGATCATCTGTGGTAAAACGCCTGCCCACCGCTGCGTGCACAAGAGAGATGCTCACCGGCTCCAGAAGGAAAGTCGCGCTTGCGTTGGCGGAGCGCTGCGGAATGAATACCAATTGCTTGCCGAATGAGGGGTCGTTCGCGGATGTCTGGTTTCGCTTGACGGCGTTCACAATGCTGTAGTTGAATTCCAACGCGACATGACCATCAAAAACAGTTCCGGCATACGTTGCCTCGATCCCCGTAGAAACCACTTTGCCGATATTCATGGGGAGAAACGTTGCAAGGTCAAACAGGATTCGATCCCGCGTTCGGATGTCAAAATAAGTGACCCCGAGCCGATGGACGGCCGACGCATCACGTATTTCCGCGACAATACCCACATCCGCCCCTGCGGAATATTCAGGACGCAAGGCGGGGTTGCTGAATCCGACATAGTACAAATCGTTAAAAGAGGGAGATCGAAAACTTCTCCCATAACTCGCCCTCAATCGCACATCCCCTTCCCGCAACACACGGACGTTGATTCCCACCTTCGGCATAAGGACATCGTCAACGTCAGAAATGGCGTCGTACCGGAGCATTCCGTACAGGGATACCAGATCCCACATGGGCCGGTCGTAAACAAAACGCCATTCGTTGGAAACATAGAAAGAACGTTGAGTCCTTCGGATAACACTACCAAAATCATTTCCCCTTAGTGATCCTTCATTCCACTCGGCGCCCAGGAGAAACCTCCCCTCGGTGCCGACTGTCCAGTTGAGTTCCGGGTTGATCGACACAAGACCGTTGCGGTATGTCGCATCAATGGGAAAGAACGGGTTGGGATCACGATACGTCTGCAAATTATAGTGATAGGAAGTCTTGAGAGCCAGCTCGATTCCCCGGAGGGAGCCGTTACGGAGGTCGACGCCCAGGTTGACATCGTCATCTGCCTGACGGGCCGAGGGGGATGGGAACGACAATGAGCCCGGTACTCCGCGATCCGACCGGACTGCCTGGGAGAAGAACCGCACAGTTGAATGCTCTTCGATTCGTGTATCAGCGTGAACATACGCATTCGTCCGGCGAAAGTCTGCGTTGGCGCGCTTGAGTGATGACGATCCTGCCTCGCCGTGGAATGGGAATTCCTCATCGCCTTCTTCATAGCTCCCGCCTGCTATCAATCCTACCGCACCAGGCCGGCCCTGCCCTTCAATCTTCCACCGCCGGTAACCGAACGACCCGGTCCCGCCTTCCGCCCGAAGTTGAAATTCCGTTCTGGCAGACCGCGTAAGGATATTCACAACGCCGCCGAGGGCATCCGCGCCATAGAGGGCGGATGTTCCACCCCGCACGATCTCAATTTTCTGAACATCATTGAGCGGCAGGAGGCTGAAGTCAACGAGTCCATTTTGAAAGCTGTTTTGCCGTACACCGTTTACCATCACGAGGAGGTGCTGGGGTGCCGTGCCGCGCAGGAAAATGGTCTTCAATGCAGCGCTTCCGCCAAGATCCTGCAGGAACACAGAATTGGTGAATTTGAGGAGGTCGCCAACATGGCCCCCGTGCAGGGACGAGGTCCGATGAGTCTTGATGATATCGACCGGTGAAGGAGAATCAAGGGCGCTAATGACAGTCTTTGTCGCCGTCACAGTGATTTCCGGCAGATCAAACGTCATGGTGGTGTCCTGCGCTGGCGCGGTTTCCCACGCGAACACCATAATGGCAACAATCGAGAATCGTTTCATGGGACCTCCTGTTGTGAAAGACAATAAAAAACCCCCATCTTCAACCATGAAGATGGGGGCCAAAAAAAGAGAAAACATTCTCTGGATTCACCTTCCCGCGAAGGACTCGAAAACAAGGTTCTGGCAGGTCTCCTGGCTCTCCCGGTCCTGAAATCTTCCCATCCCACCGACGGCAGGACAGTGATTATACAACCTCAGGAACCTGATTACGCACCGCGTAATCGGGATTACAGTTGCGGGGCAGCTTCCGATTTCCCATACATCGGGTCACGGAATTCCCTTTTCATCCCGTCTACGTTCCGGCAGCAGCCGGATCGACGGGACACCAAAACATCAGTTGGAAAAGAACGGTCAACGAAACAATCTATGCAACGAAACTGTTTGTATCAAGAGGAGATTGGATCTAGTGTCGAGTCCCAGAGATTGCGGCTCGAGACACTGAATCCGAGAAGCATTGTCAGGAACAAAAACCCCAACCAGACAACGTTGGGGTTGACAGAATCTTCTATTTAGAAAGGGAGATCGTCGGTCTTCTCGGTCTGTTGCTCTTGAGCTGCCGGCGTCTGATACTCGGGCGCAGAGAGTGCTGTTCCGCCTCCCCCGCCCCGGCTGTCGAGCATGACCATTTCATCGAGAACGACCTCTGTGACGTATCTTTTCACGCCATTTTTATCGTCGTAATTCCTGTGCTGAAGGCGCCCCTCAGCATAGATTTTGCCGCCTTTTTTCAAGTACTCTCCGCATATTTCAGCAAGTTTTCTCCAGGCAACAATGTTGTGCCACTGGGTCCGCTCCTGCAGGTTTCCCTCAGGATCCTTCCAGGATTCATTCGTGGCGATACTAAACGTCGCCACGGCTACACCGCTGCTTGTGTACCGCAATTCGGGGTCTTTTCCCAGATTCCCCACAAGAATCACTTTGTTGACACTGCGTGCCATAATGCCTCCCACAAATAAAAAGATTACAACGGGGGTGTGTTGGAAAGTAGGAGAAATGACGCTGAATGTCAAGCAATCAGCGTCCGACTTCTGTGAGGCGAAACATTATCACACGACGATTCGTCAGCACAAATAATTCTTCGTCGCGGACGATAACGTCATTGATCTCCCCATCCTCGGCATCAATGATGGGATGTTGAATGTTTATCGTAACATTCCCTCGATCATCAAAAAACCACAATCCAGCGGAATCGGCAACAACAACACCGGTGCCCGCCTCACCGAAGCCACGCGCCTGTCTGAAGGAGCCATCGCCCGCGCTTCGCACATAATTACCGGTATAATCAAATTCAACAATGCGATGTGGTTCGAGCACCATCACTCTGCCCAGTTCTCCCACCATAATGTCCACCGGCTGACGAAGCCTGCCGATTCCTGCCTCAATTCCGCCAAACGATCGCTCGAACCTCAGGCGCGCGTCAAATTTTACGACCCGATTATTCTCTCCATCGAGCACATAAAGTTCTCCTTGCCTTGAGAGCGCAACTCCGAGGGGGAATCCGAATCTGGCCGGTGCATGGGAACTGTCCCTGGTCATCAGGGCGGAGATGGCGGTCAACGACTGATCATAACGAATCACGCGATGGTTTCCGTGGTCCGCAACAAAGGTACTCAGGCCGTCTGATGCAATACCTGTGGGTCCGTCGAAGGCGGTAAGATCCCACCCAAAGCCGCCGAGGCTGGTCGTGAGCTCAAACTGCGGGGAAAAGACAGCAATGGAACTCGCCCCCTTGTCGATGACAAAGCAGCGCCCCCTGATATCGAACGCAATTCTTGTTGTGTGGTCAAAGGACCCGAAAGCTCGATCCTCAACCAGTACGGTGTCGCCAGTCGGGATACTGAGGAGAATTCCGGTGATTATTGGAGCAAGCGTTGCCAATCGTCATCCCGCAGCTCGCCGCGCTTGGTGGAATGAACCAGGAGGTAATCTCCAAAGCCTGTGCGGTCGACAAAGACAAAAACTACGCCATTCTCAACCTGATAGTACGACCAGATCTCGTGCGGTTTCCCTCCTTCACTGCTGGGCCGGCGATCAATTTCATCCGGCGCGCCATATAATGCCTGCACGCGGCCCCGATCAGTCCGCCACCCTTCACGGGAGAAAGCCCGGTACTGCTCGTTGGCGTGCTTGATTCTCCGCAGATACTCTTCCCTGCGAATCGGTGCATGCCCCATTTTTCCCGTCTCAACTTCGCTCCAAAATTTTCCAAGAAATCCGCGTCTCCCTTCTGGTGAGGAGATCTGAGAAAATGTTTTGATCTCATTCTGCGTCGCAAGGTACCGGGCCTGATCGAATTCCCGTGCCAATTCTTCGGCTGAAAGGCCTGAAAGCGAGGTTTCCTGCATCAGCGCATTGCTCATGGTCGGCTGCGACAACTGCGGATTGTATGCATAAAACACCTTTTCTGTCCTCAGTAAGGGCTCCGATGAAGAACTCAGGAGAACAGCCTGGAATCGATACTTGCCCGAGAGAAGATTCACCGCATTGGTTGTCCCGACATCGATCGCGTTCGCGATCCCGTACTTTCGTTTTCTCGAGCTCTCTTGAATCGGCACTCCTGAAGTATCTGCCAGAATCGTTTTCACCGTGTACGTTTCATCCGCGTTCAAGTTATACAGTTCCAGGTAATGGAAGATAACCGGATGATTCACACTGCCGAACAGAAGAGTCGGATTTGGGACGACCTCATGGGAATTCTTATAGAAGGGATCCGCCGTGTTCGTCGACTGCCTGATATTAGAGCAAAGCTCAAGATCGCTGACGCTTAGCCGTCCCTTCTCGGGGACGATGTCGAGATCCAGCGAAAGCGTATCGCGCCTTGAAGGAGACAATGAGTCGATAGCAATAATTTCGAGGCGATGCGACCCCGATGGGATGACATAGCCAAGCTGTCCAACAAGCGTGCTACTGTAGCTTGCGCTGGAGGTATCCCGAACCGTCACAGGGACCAGAGACCTGTTCGTCAAAACGACCTCTTCATCTTCCGTATCCTTCACCACGAGCTGGATTTCAACATAGCCGCTATATCCCTCCCCGACACGATTCAGGGTGACGAGACTCGGGAAGCAGGCAAAATACAATTCTACGTAATTTGAACTGTCATCGTTTTTGAATCGGGCATAGTCGAAATTCACAATGAAAGAAGAACGCGGTTCGATCCGCTCCTGGGCGCTAAGACAAGCGGTCACGCTCACAAAGAGAATAAGAAGTCTTTTGAAGATCATGAATACCTCTCGAAAGGTCGTGAACTCATTCTTAGTTTCGTAATATATCAATCCGCAAGGAGGTTTGCAAGGAATCGAAAGGAGCCGGGATGAATATTGAGCCATTGGGTCGGGAGGTTCAGATTGACGAATGTAATGTTGCCACGGCCAACCTTTGCACGCACAACGGCGGGAATCCGATTTTCACCAATACTAAGCAACGTATCTGCTGAGGGCGGGACGGTGATTTCGTTTGCCGCCCGGGAGAACATCCACCCATTCCAATCA
>Ga0302046_10002762_pt1 | contig 16224 bp, 12 predicted proteins | sample RVTome_11_FD_200261 | JGI IMG/M metagenome (GOLD analysis project Ga0302046, IMG submission 200261) | Soil microbial communities from uranium-contaminated site in the Upper Colorado River Basin, Wyoming, United States - RVT147D111 (version 2) ...
CACCGTGGAGAGCGAACCCGGACGGGGCACCACGTTCGCCATCACCTTGCCGGTGCTCCCGCGGCCGGCGGACGGCAGCAGGACCGCCGTGGTCGAGGCCCCGGCACCGGTCGGGTCGAAGGCGATTCTCGTCGTGGACGACGAGCGCGACCTCGCCGAGGTCCTCGTCGAGGAGCTCGAGGGCGACGGCCACCAGGTCGAGATCGCCTCGAACGGGGCCGATGCGTTACAGCGGCTGGAGCGACAGGCGTTCGATCTGGTGGTGTCGGATACGAAGATGCCCCTCATGGACGGTATCGACCTCTACCGGGAGATCGAGCGGCGATTCCCGGCGCTCCAACGCCGGATCATCTTCGTGACCGGGGATGTGCTCGATCCCGAGAAGCATCGGATCCTCGAATCGACCGGGGCGCCGTTCCTGACGAAGCCGTTCGATCTGGGCGATGTACGGCGTGTCGTCCGCCGGCAGCTGGCGCTGGACGGCGCGCCGGCCTGAGCGGACGGAATCGCTGACAACCTCCGCGCCGCCCCCGGCTTCCTCGCAACCGTGCGGCGCTCTTCACGCTGGGTGACGTAGCGACCATCGTGAAGGGTTTGGCCGGGAATGACCTGGACGCGCGGCTCGCGGGCACCGAGGCGGCTGCCGCGACGTTCGGGGTTTCTCAGGAGCCAGAGCAGGGTATCGCTTCGTCGGGCAGGGCTCGTACGCGGAGTACAGTGGTTGGTGACCCCGGCGGGATTCGAACCCGCGATCTCGACCTTGAAAGGGTCGCGTCCTGGGCCAGGCTAGACGACGGGGTCAGCCAGCGCAGTATACCCGATCGCGCGGAGGCGCTCAGCCGCGCGCCAGCAGATCGCGCAGCGTGGCGGGGTCGACCGGCTTGGTGAGGTGCAGGTCGAACCCGGCGGCCAGGGCGCGCTCGCGGTCCTCGGCCTGCCCGTAGCCGGTGACCGCCACCAGACGGATGCCGGACGTCTCGGGCTGGCGGCGGGCCAGGCGGGCGAGCGTGTAGCCGTCGAGGCCGGGCAGGCCGACGTCGATCAGCGCGACCTCGGGCCGGAAGGCGGCCAGCTTCAGCAGTCCGTTCGGACCGTCCTCGGCGGTCTCGACGACGTGGCCGGCGTGCTCCAGCATCAGGCGCAGGCTCTCGCGCGCGTCGGCGCCATCCTCCACGATGAGGACGCGGCGGGGCGGCGTCGACCCCGCCCGCCCCGCCCGGTCCATCCGATCGTGGTCGCCATGCGGGTGCGCCAGCGCGGGAAGGCGCACGGTGAACTCGCTGCCCCGGCCGGGGCCGTCGCTGACGGCGGAAACCGAGCCGCCGTGCAGCTCGACCAGCCGCTTGACCAGCGCCAGGCCGAGGCCCAGGCCGCCGCGCGCGCGGTCGAGCGTCTGGGGCTCCTGCACGAACACGTCGAACACCCGGGCGAGCACCTCGGCGCTGATGCCGCGGCCGCTGTCGCGCACGCGCAGCACGGCGTCGTTCATCACCCGTTCCGTCGTCACCGTCACGCTGCCGCCGGCCGGCGTGTACTTGAGCGCGTTGTCGACCAGGTTGTTGACGACCTGCTCGAGGCGGGCGGCGTCGCCCATGACATGGACGGGCTCGCCGTGGAGGGCGACGCGGTGCTCCTGGGTGCGGCCGGCGTGGCCGAGCGTCTCCAGGCAACGGCCGGCCAGCTCGTGCAGGTCGACGGGGTGCGCCAGCAGGCCGATCTTGCCGGAGGTCGCCCGGGCCACGTCGAGCAGGTCGTCGACCAGGCGGGTGAGGTGGCGCGTCTGGCGGCCGATGATCGCGGTGAGGTGGCGCATCGACTCGTCCGGGGTCAGCCGCTCGAGCACGCTCACCGCGTTGGTGATGGTCCCCAGCGGGTTGCGCAGCTCGTGGCCGAGCATGGCCAGGAACTCGTCCTTGGCCCGGTTGGCGGCCTCCGCCTCGTCGCCGCGGGCGCGGCTCTGCGCCTCGACGTGCGCGCGCTCGGTGATGTCGACCGACACGCTCAGCACGGCCGGAGCGCCGGCGAACGTGATGACCTCGGAGTTCACCAGGAGCTGGCGGCGCTCGCCGGCCTTCGTGCGGAAGGTGACCTCGAAGTCGCGCACGCGCCCCTCGGTGTGCAGGCGGCGGACGATCTCCTGGCGCTGCTCGGGCGCCACCCAGAACCCCAGCTCGGGCTTCGTGCGGCCCAGCATCTCCTCGCGCGTGTAGCCGCTGTGCCGGATGGCGGCCTCGTTGACCTCCAGGTGCGTCTGGTCCTCCAGGCTCGTGATCGTCATCGGCAGCGGGTTGGCGTGGAAGAGCAGCATGAAGCGGCGCTCGCTCTCCCGCAGGGCCTCCTCGATCCGGGTGCGGTCGGTGATGTCGGTCACGGCGCTGAGGATGCAGGGCTCGCCCTCGATCAGCAGGATGCCGGCCGCCAGCAGGGCCACCCGCTCCTCGCCGCTCTTCACGCGGAAGCGCGCCTCGACGTCGCGCAGCGTGCCGCCCGCCCGCAGCGTCGCCAGCCCCCTCTCGCGCTGCTCGGGGTTGATCCACAAGCCCAGCTCGGCCATCGAGCGGCCCAGCACCTCCTCGCGCGTGAACCCGGTCACGTTGAGGAACGCGTCGTTGACGTCCCGCACCCGGCCGTCGGCGACGCCGGTGACGCACATGATGAGCGGGCTCAGCTCGAACGCCGCGCGCAGCTTGGCCTGGATGTCGGGATCGGGGCGCATCCCTCTGATGGTATCCTGGCCGCGCCATGGCTCCCAGGGTCGTGTACGAGACGCCGCGCGTGGCCCCCACTCCCGGCGAGACGGTCGTCACCAGCACCTGCGGCCACAACTGCGGCGGTCGTTGCGTGGTCAACGCCCACGTGCGCGACGGGCGCATCGTGAAGATCAGCACCGACCCGCGCAAGTGGACCCCCGAGGTGCCGCCGCTGCACGCCTGCGTGCGCGGCTTCGGCCAGCTGGAGCGGGTCAACCATCCCGACCGGCTGCGCCATCCGCTGCGCCGGGTCGGGCCGCGGGGCAGCGGACGCTTCGAGCGGATCGGCTGGGACGAGGCGCTCGACGAGGTCGCGCGCCAGCTGCGCCGCGTGCGCGACACCTACGGGCCGGCCGCCATCCTCGACTGCTCGCGCACCGGCAGTCTGTCGATGCTCCACGGCCGCGGCCCCGTCCAGCGCCTGCTCCACATGTTCGGCGGCTGCACCGAGCTGTGGTCGAACATCTCCGCCGAGGCCGAGGTGTTCGCGGTGCGCGCCACCTACGGCGCCCGGGCCGAGTACAAGAGCGCCGGCCGGGAACCGGGCGACTACGTCAACTCCCGGCTGATGCTCCTGTGGGGGTGGAGCCCGGCCGACGGCACGTTCGGCACCGGCACGCTGCAGTACCTCAAGCTCGCCCGCAAGCACGGCGTGCGCATGGTCTGCGTCGACCCGCGGGTGACGCGCACCAGCCACGACCTGGCCGACGAGCACGTCTTCATCCGCCCCTCCACCGACACCGCCGCGCTGATCGCGATGGCCTACGTGATCGCCAGCGAGGACCTTCACGACCGGGCCTATCTCGACCGCCACGTGCTCGGCTTCGACGAGGCGCACCTGCCGCCCGGTGCGCCGGCGGGCGCGTCGTACCGGTCCTATCTCATGGGCGCCGCCGACGGCGTGCGCAAGACGCCGGAGTGGGCCGCGGAGATCACCGGCATTCCGGCCGCCACGCTCCGGCGCCTGGCGATCGAGTTCGCCACCAGCAAGCCCGCCGCGCTGCACTGCGGCTACGCGCCGGGGCGCACGATCCACGGCGAGCAGTTCCACCGCGCGGCCTACGCGCTGGCGGCCCTGACCGGCAACGTGGGCATTCCCGGCGGCAACTCCGGCACCAGCAACGGCGCCACCGGCCGCGGCGGGATCCGGCCGATGCCGGTCGGCCCGAACCCCGCCGGCGCGCGGGTGGCGTCCTCGCTGCTGGCCGACCTGCTCGATCGCGGCCGGGCGGGCGGCTACCCCGCCGACGTCAAGATGATCTACTCGGCGGCGGGCGACCTCTTCAACCAGCTCCCGAACGTCAACAAGATCATCGCCGCCGCCGAGCGCCTGGAGTTCATGGTGGTCCACGACCACTTCGTCACGCCGACGGCGCGCTACGCCGACATCGTGCTGCCCGCCACCACCTTCTGGGAGCGCAACGACGTCCACACCCCGTGGGCGGGCGCCGGCCACTACGCGATCTTCATGCGCCAGGCCATCCCGCCGGTGGACGAGTGCCGCAACGACCTCGACATCTGCACCGCGCTGGCCCGCCGGCTCGGCATCGCGGGGTACAACGACCGGTCGGAGGAGGAGTGGCTGCGCGAGCTGACGCGCGAGGCGATCGACGACTTCGACACCTTCCGCGAGCGCGGGCTGGCCCGGCTGCCGGCGCCCGACGACGCGGTGGCGTTCGCCCGGGAGATCCGCGACCCCGCCCGCCACCCCTTCACGACGCCGTCCGGCAAGATCGAGATCTACTCGATGTCGCTGGCCGCCGACCCCGATCCCTATGGCCTCGGCACGATCCCGCCCATCCCGACGTGGATCCCCGACGCCGAGGACCGCCACCCCCTGCGGCTGATCAGCCCCAAGTCACGCGCGCGGACGCACTCGATCCACGGCAACCAGCCGATCCTGGCCCGCGCCGACCGCGACGACGTCTGGATCAACCCGGCCGACGCCGCCGCCCGCGGGATCGCCGACGGCCGGCCGGTGCGCGTGTTCAACGACCGCGGGGAGACCGTCCTGCCCGCCCGGGTGACCGCTCGCATCGCGCCCGGCGTCGTCTCGATCAGGGAAGGCGCGTGGTTCACGCCCGACGCCGGCGGACGCGACACGCGCGGCTGCGCCAACGTCCTCACGCCCGACCGGGCCTCGCCCGCGGGCGCCAGCCCCTTCAACACCTGCTTCGTCGAGGTCGCGCCGGCCGGGTAGCTCAGGCGCCCCGGAGCTCGACGGTGATGCGGTTGCGATCGCCGGTCCGGGCGTAGTCGCAGCGCGCGGCCAGCGCGGTGATGAGGAACACGCCGAGGCGACCGACACTGCGCGCCTCCAGCGAGGCCGCCGGATCGGGGATCTCCACGGCGGCGAAGGGGTCGAAGGGCGGGGCGGCGTCCACGTAGCTCAGCACGACGCGGTCGTCGTCGACGCCGACCGTCACCTCCACCGGCGCGTCGGTGTCGCCTCCGTGGCCGTGGGTCAGCGTGTTGAGGAACAGCTCCTCGATCGCCAGCCGGAGCTTCGTGACGAGCCGATCGTCCATCCCCTCCACCGCCGACTCGACGAAGGCCAGCACGTCGGGCCACTGGCCGCGGCGGGCGTGAAAGGTCTGCGTCCGCGTGCTTCGCATCGGTCTCAGTATAGGGGCCGGGCGGCCGGGATCACCGTCCGTCCGCTGAGAGGCCGTTCGCCGTCCCAGCGCAGCACCATGATGGCCAGGTCGTCGGCCGGCTCGGCGGCCCCCACGAATCGCTCCACGTCCGACCGGATGGCGGCGGCGAGCGCCTTGACGCCGGGCCGCGCGGGAGTCGCCGCCAGCAGCGCCTCCAGCCGGGCGCGGCCGTACCGCTCGCCGGCGGCGTTGGCGGCCTCGGTCACCCCGTCGGTCACCAGGCACAGCGTGTCGCCGGCTCGCAGGACGAGCCGCGCCGCCTCGTACTCGAACCCGTCGATCACGCACAGCGGGGGCCCGCCGCCTTCGGTCAGCCGGGAGGCCGGCCCCCCGTCCCCGGGGATCACGTAGGGCGGATCGTGGCCCGCGTTGCAGTACTCGAGCGTGCCGGCCCCGAGGTCGAGCACCGCGGCGAACATGGTCACGAACAGCGACTCGGAATTGTCCCGCGAGATCTCGCCGTTGGCCTCGCGCATCATCGTGGCCACCGAATCGCCGCGCCGCAGCGCCGTGCTCTTGTAGAGCGCCTTGCTCACGGCCATGAACAGGCTGCCGGGCACCCCCTTGCCGGAGACATCGCCCAGCAGGAAGAAGAGGCGGTCGCCACCCAGCCGGAAAAAATCGTAGAGGTCGCCGCCGACCTCGCGGGCGGGCTCCAGCACGGCCTCGAGGTCCAGGCGCGTCTCGCCGGCCAGGACGTCGGCGGGCCTGGGCAGGATCCCCATCTGGATGCGCCGGGCCGCCGACAGCTCGCCCTCCAGGCGCGCCGCCGCCTCGCGCTGCTGCTCCACCTGTCGCCGGAGCGCGCGCCGCTGCCGTTCGGCCTCCGCCAGGGTCGTGCTCAGCATGGCCGTGAAGAGCAGCGTCAAGCGCACGGACGGCGTGGCGGCGTCGAAGAGCAGGAAGCGCCAGGCGAACAGGGCGAGACCGCCCCCGGCAGCGAGCGCGAGCAACGGCAGGAAGACGACGAGGGTGGCCCGGGCGCGCCAGACGGGAACCGTCAGGACCACGACGATACCGCCGACGAGCAGGAACAGCCGCTCGACGCCCCAGGCCCAGCCCGGTCGGACGAGCAACGCGCCGGTCAGGATACTGTCGATGAGCTCGGCGTGGATCTCCACGCCGCTGCGGCTGCCGACGCCGGCAATCGCCCGGCGGTCACCCACGGCCAGCGCGGTGACGCCGATCAGCACCAGCTTGCCCTCGAGCGCGCCGCGGCCAACGGCGCCGTCGATGACGTCGACAGCGGACACGAACCATTCCCGCGTGGGGCGTGCGTACCGCACCCATACGGAGCCGTCGGGGCCGGTGGGGACGACCAGGTCGCCCACTTGCACGCTCGCGATGCCCTCGGGCCCGGCGGCGACGCTGAAGCCGAGCTGCCCGCGCCCCACCCGGAGCATCTCGATCCCGAACGCCGGCGTGATCAGGTCGCCGACGCGCCCGACGAGCGGCACGCGGCGGACGGCGCCGCCGTCGACGCCGACGTTGAGCAGGCCGTGGCCCTCGGCCGCCTGGTCGATCTCGTCCACGCTGCGCAGCGTGGCCTCGAAGCGGGGCAGGAACGGCATCGGATCGGAGCCCACGAACCGCGCCGGCGCGGTCCGTTGCAGCGCGCTGGATCCAACGCTGGTGCCACCCGCGACCCCCGCGACGCCGAGCACCACGGGGCGGTCCCGCAGCGCCGCCGCCAGGTGCGCCTCGTTGCTCGGCACCGCGCGGAGCCGGGCGGCGAGCTCGGCGTCGATGGTGGGGAGCAGCTCGGGCAGGCGCTGGAGAGAGAGACGGTCGCGTTCGGACATCACGAAGCCGAGGCCGATCGCGGCCGGGCCGGCGCCGGCGATCCGTTCCACGACGTCGGCCAGGTCCGTGCGCGGCCACGGCCACTGCCCATGGCGGGCAAGGCTCCTGTCGTCGATCTCGACGATGACGACCTGTCCCGACAGCCGGGAGCGCGGCGCCAGCCACTGGCAGACGTCGAACCACGCGAAGCGCAGGTTGCCAAGCCCGGGCACGTCTGGAAGGAAGTCGAGGGCCAGGAGACCAACCAGCAGCGCGCCGCCGAGCACCCGGAGGCGCGCGAAGCGCCCGGCTCCGGACTCGGGACGCCCCGGCGTCATGGACTAGAGATCGATCTCCATCCCGTCCCAGGCGGCCGAGACCCGGACCGCGTGATCGCCGCGGGTGATCTCCTCGAACCGCCGCGTCTCGGTCAGGACGGCGGCGATCTTCTCGTCGTCGTAGGTGGGCTCGTGGTGGAACATGCACAGGTGCCGTGCCCGGGCCATCTGGCACAGCTCGACGCCGACGACGTTGCTCGAGTGCCCCCAGTCCTCCTTGATCGAGATCGCCTCGGCCAGCGAGTACTGGGCGTCGAAGATGACGAGGTCGGCATCGCGAAAGAACTCGGCGAACGCGGTGGTCTGGGCGGGGTCGTCCAGCTTGTGCTCGGAGTCGGTGGAGTAGACGACCACGCGCCCCTGTCGCTCGAAGCGGTAGCCGTAGGAGTCGCCCGTGTGGTGCTGGCGCCGGGCGCTCACCCGGAAGCCCGCCAGCTCGTATGACCGTCCGGGCTCGAGGGTCACGAAGCGGATATCCGCCCCGAGCCGGGCCCACTCCACCGGAAACGACGGCGCCCCGTGCTGGCGCCGGAAGGCCTCCTCCAGCCCGGGATGACAGCCGTACACGTGGATGGTGTTGCCGGGGATGTAGGACGGGAGGAAGAACGGAAACCCCACGATGTGGTCCCAGTGCGTGTGGGACATGAACACATGGTAGACGGCCGGCACTCCGCGGCGGTCGGCCAGCACATGGTTGCCGAAGACGCGGGCGCCGCTGCCCATGTCGCACAGCACGTACTCGTCGCCCCCCCAGTCCAGCTGCACGCACGAGGAGTCGCCGCCGAAGGTGTGCCGCACCGTGAAGTCCAGCTCCCGCTCGACGAACGCCTCGATCGCAGCGGGCGTGTCGAGGCGGCGGCCGGCGGCCTGGGTGAGCGCGGCGATCAGCTTGCGCTTGATGGCCGCCCCCGGCATGCCGACCGGGATGGAGCCACGCGTGCCCCAGAACCGGACGCGCATGCCTCAGCCCCGGTCGAACGCCGCCAGCCCGGCCGGCGACGCCGCCGCCACCGCGTCGCGCACGGAGGGCAGGGTGCGGAGGACGAGCGTGAACTTGCTGATCTCGAGGATCTCGAGGACGAGGGGCTGGGCGCCCGCCACGGCGAAGAACCCCTGCTGGGCCCTGGCCTGCTTGGCGGCCAGCATCAGGACGCGCAGGCCGGCGCTGCTGATGTACTCCACGCCGCCGAGGTCGAGGACGACGCGGTCTCCGTCCGGTGCGCAGCGGGCCAGGAACGGCGCCAGCGCCTCGCGCACGCCCTCGGACGTCGCGTGGTCGATGCGTCCCGTGGGCGCGAGCACCACGACGTCGGCGAAGCGGGCGTGGTTGAGGACCATCCGGCGCCGGACCCCCCGCGCGCGGCGAAACGCCAGCGGACCGCGCGGCGGCGAGCATGGTAGCACGGCCCTGCGGGTCGGGGTCAGGTCTCGACCAGCTCGGCGCTTCGGAGTAATCCATCCACGCGGCGCGCCCATAACCGCAAGCAAGCCGGCGCACCGCGTGGCTGGGTTCAGGCGTTCCGGCCACGTTGGTTCCACGAGCGCGAGCCGCTGCGGCGGTTCGTCAGCCTCGACGCCGCGCAGACCCAGGCCGCCCGAGAGCTCGGGCTGCCGCTGTAGCGCCCGGTCAGGAGCCGGCCCGCACGGTCGTGCGGACCTGGACCGCGTCACCCACCTTGTAGCGCGCGCTGTCGGCCGCCAGCACCTGGATGGGGCCAGTCGGCGACTCCACGACCACCACGCCGCCCGGGTTGATCCCGAGGATGCGGCCGGTGACGACGGCGTGATCGCCCGGCTCGCTCGTCGGCGAGGCCGACGGCGCGGTGGCGGGCGCCGGGTTCGGCGTCACGGCGGCGGCGGCGGGCACCAGGTCCACCGGCTGCAGGCTCATCCACACCGTCACCGGCGCGCCCTTCGGCAGGCGCTGGTCGGCGCCCTGGGCGGCCCACAGGTGCAGCGGACCTCGATCGGACTGGACGGCCACCCGGCCATCGGGGTCGGCGGAGGTCACGGTCCCCCTGACTTCCACCATCTCGGCCTGGCCCTTGGGCACCGCCGTCACCGGGCCGACGGGGCCGAGGGCCACGACCAGATCGGCCGGCGGCGCCGGGGTTCCCGTCACCTGCGCCCGCTCGTGCAGGCGCAGCCCTCGGATCTGATCGGGCGTGGTCTTGACCCGCACGCGCTGGCCGCCCTGGATCAGGGTCACGGTCGACTCCCGCTCGTCCCAGCTCCAGACTTGCCCGGTGAACGTCTGCGTCCCCGCGGCCGGCGCCGGTGCTGGGGTGGTCGCGCATCCGGCCAGCAGGGCCATGGTGCCGACGGCGATGAGGATCCTCATGGCGCACCTCCCGTGTGGGCGCTCGGGTTAATCGCCCCTTGCAGGACATACAAACTCGGTGCCAGGCCGTTGACAAGCGCATGGGACAACCCGTATCAGGGAGGGCGATGGGCGCCCCCACGCTCGACGGCATGGTTCCCTGGCCCGAGGATCTTGCCCGCCGCTACCGGGAGCGCGGTTACTGGCGCGGCATACCCATCGGCCGGGCGTTCGAGGCGTCAGCGAGCGGACACCCCGAACGCCTCGCCGTCGTGGACGGGGAGCGGCGCCTGACCTACGGCGAGCTGTCCGTGCTCGTCGACCGCCTGGCCCTGCACCTGGCCGGGCGCGGGCTGCATTCCGGCGCCCGCGTGCTCTTCCAGCTGCCCAACGTGGCCGAGTTCGTCGTCGCCTACTTCGCCTGCCTGCGGGTGGGGGCGATCCCGGTGGCGTGCCTGCCGGCCCACCGCCATGCGGAGATGTCCTATCTCGCCCGCCACACCGAGGCCGCCGGCTGGCTGATCCCCGCCGACTTTCGCGGCTTCGACTACGTGGGGATGGCGGAGGAGGTGCGGGCGGAGACGCCGACGCTGCGCGAGGTGTGGGTGCTCGGCGACCGCCTCGGGCCGCGCATGACCCGGCTCGGCGACCTCCTCGCCGACCCCGTCGAGACGCGCCAGGCGCGTGGGATGCTCGACCGCCTGGCGCCACCGGCGTCGGCGCCGGCGGTGTTCCAGCTCTCCGGCGGGACGACCGGGCTGCCGAAGGTCATCCCGCGCACGCACGACGACTATCTGTACAACTCGCTCGTCTCGGCCAAGGCCGGCGCCATCGACCGCGACAGCGTGCTGCTGCTCGGCGTGCCGATCGCCCACAACTTCCCGCTGGCGTGCCCCGGCCTGCAGGCCGCGCTGCTGCTCGGGGCCCGCGTCGTGCTGGCGCCCTCGCCCGATGCCGAGACGTCGCTGGCCCTGGTCGAGCGCGAGCGCGTCACCGCCGTGCCGGCCGTCCCGGCCACGGTCATCGGATGGCTCGATCATCCACGCCTGCGGCGCAGCGATCTCTCGTCGCTGCGCACGCTCTGGGTCGGCGGCTCGCGGCTCAACCCCGAGCCGGCGCGCCGCGTGCTCGAGGCGCTGGGCCCCGTGCTGATGCAGGTGTTCGGCATGGCCGAGGGGCTGCTCTGCTTCACGCGGCCGGGCGACCCGGAGGAGGTGCTGGTCGAGACGCAGGGGCGTCCGGTCTCGCCGGACGACGAGATCCGCGTCGTGGACGACACCGGACGCGAGGTGCCGCCCGGCGAGGTGGGCGAGCTGCAGGCGCGCGGCCCCTACACGATCCGGGGGTACTATCGGGCCGAGGCACACAACCGGGTGGCGTTCACCGCCGACGGGTTCTACCGCACGGGCGACCTGGTGCGGCGGCATCCGAGCGGCAACCTGGTCGTCGAGGGCCGCAGCAAGGACCTGATCAACCGCGGCGGCGAGAAGATCAGCGCCGAGGAGGTCGAGAACCTGATCCTGGCCCACCCGGCCGTGCTCAACGCGGCGGTGGTCGCGATGCCCGACCCGGTCCTCGGGGAGCGCGCGTGCGCCTGCGTGACGCTGCGCGAGGGCGCCGGCCTCACGCTGGCCGAGCTGGCACGCTATCTCGGCGACGAGCGCCGCATCGCGAAGTACAAGCTGCCCGAGCGGCTGGAGGTGTATCAGCGGCTGCCGGCGACGGCCGTCGGCAAGATCAGCAAGGCCGCGCTGCGCGAGGACGTGCGCCGGCGGATGGAGGCGTCGTGAGCGACATCGTGGAGGAGATCCGCGCCGCCTACGGGCGCGTGGGCATCGTGCTCGACCGGCCGGCGACCTACGGCACGTACTACCGGCTGCTGTGCGGCAAGTGCGGCCGCATGGTGGGCAACGTCGGCGACCGCCTGCTGCCGGACATGGCCGGCGCCCTGGTCGAGCGGCAGTTCGACCTCTACGCGGCGGGGCTGCTGGGCTGTCCGTGCGGCCACCAGCGGGAGGTCACCCGCGACCTCGATGGCGCGCGATGGGAGGCGGCCCGGCGCCGCCACGGAGGGCCGGCATGAACCCGGACCACGAGACCAGCGTCATCGAGGACGCCGAGCGGCGCGGGCGGACCGAGCTGTGGCCGTTCTGGCGGCGCGTCTACGCGCAGGGCGACCCGCTGCCCCGGTTCACGCCGCCGGCGGGCCGGCCGTCGTACCGCTTCGACGAGGGCGAGCCGCTGCCCGCCGAGTACCGGGAGCTGCTGCTCAAGATGCTGCGCCACGAGGGCGAACGGGCGGGCAACAAGAGCTTCCTGGGCCTGATGGCCACCTGCCTCGACCTCGCCGAGGCGCTCTTCCCCGACGCCGAGTCGAAGCTGCTCAAGGCCGAGTACCTGGCCGAGGAGCTCAAGCACGCGATCATGTTCCACCGCCTGGCCGTCGGGCTCGAGCGCGACTTCGCGCTGCGGGACGTGCCCTACGTGCACTACACCTTCCACCTGCCGCGCGAGACGTGGGCCGACGACGCGCTCTTCCACTTCCTGGTCGACCTCAACGGCGCCTTCCACGCCCGCGACTGGCGCGAGTCGTCCTACGCGCCGCTGGCCAAGATGTCGGCCACCGTCGAGCGCGACGAGGTGGGCCACTCCGAGATGGGCTACCACTTCCTGCAGCGGATCTGCGCCGAGCCCCGCGGCAGGGCGCTCGTCCAGCACCTGCTCGGCAAGTGGTATCCGGCGGCGCTCGACATGTTCGGCCGCTCCGACTCGAAGAACGCGCCCCGCTTCATCCACTGGGGGCTGAAATCGGTGGGCAACGCCGAGATCCGGGAGGCCTACAAGGCCTACGTCGACCGCAAGCTGGTCGCGCTGGGCCTCGACCCGCCCGACGAGCGCGCGAACCGCCGCTTCCTCTGATTCGGCGCCTGATCTGGCGCCACGGCACCCCCCCAGGGGGCCTGACAAGTGCCCCCGGGGGGGCTGACATGTGGCGTAGCCTGTTGTTGACAGGCCGGGATTGCTGTACATTGGCGCGCAATCGTCACAGCCGTCTTCGATCCACCGTCCGCCGGACGACAACAGGGAGGCAAGACGCTATGCGCCTACGATCTATCTCCTGGCCCACGCTGCTGATCGCCGTCCTCGTCCTCGCCGCCGCCGTCGCCCTTCCGCCGGCCGACGCGCAAACGCCCAAGAAGGGCGGCACGCTCCGCGTCTCGTACGGCAACGACATCGCCAACCTCGATTTCCACACGGCGCCCGGCTACGAAATGATGTGGGTCGCGATGAACGTCGGGTGTGGCCTCATCGACATCACCCCCGACGGCAAGTTCGTCGGGGACGCCGCCGAGTCGTGGCAGGTGGCGCCCGACGGCCTCATGTATACCTTCAAGCTCCACAAGAACATCCTCTTCCACGACGGCACCAAGGTCGACGCCGCGGCCGTCAAGTTCAGCATCGATCGCCTGATGGACCCGGCCACCAAGTCGGGGATGCGCAGCTTCTACTCTTCGGTGCACAGCACCGAGGTGCTCGACCCGCACACGCTGCAGGTCCGCATGAAGCAGCCCTACGCGTTCATGCTCCACATGCTGGCGGCGTACCGCACCGGGCTCGTGATCTACTCGCCGACCGCCACGCAGAAGTACACCGTGGAGGACCGCAAGATGGGCAAGCCCGAGGCCATCCCGGGCTGCGGGCCCTTCCGGCTGGTCGAGTGGGTGAAGGGTACCCACCTGGTGATGGAGCGCTTCGACAAGTACTTCAAGCCCGGCCGCCCGCTCCTGGACCGGATCGTGATCCGGACGATCAAGGACCCCATCACCGAGATGGCCGCGTTCAAGGCGGGGGAGATCGATTTCATCGCGTCCTTCTCGCCCGAGCACGTGGACACGCTGAAGGCGCAGACCCCGAACGCCAACATCATGACGGGCAAGGAAACGACCCCGATGGTGGCGGCCATGAAGGTCACCGTTCCCAAGGACGGCAAGCCGATGTCCAAGGAGCGGGCGCCGCACCCGATCTTCGGCGACCTCCGGGTCCGCAAGGCGATCGGCTGCTACGGCATGGACCGTAACGAGATCGTGAAGATCGCGTTCAAGGGTCAGGCGACGCCGTGGGTCGCGATGGCGCCGCCCGGCACGCTGGAGTCGATCGACCTCAACAGCAAGTGCCCCTACGACCCGGCGAAGGCCAAGGCCCTGCTCAAGGAGGCCGGCTACGGCCCCGGGGGCAAGCCCCTGACCGTCGAGATCATGGCCGACACCGAGAAGTCCGTCTTCAACGTGATCGCCACCGTCATCAAGGACCAGCTGGCGCGCATCGGCGCCACCGCCAACATCCGGGTGCTCGACAAGGTGTCCTGGATGAACACGACCCTGAACGACGGGCCGTGGGACATGTACGTCGAGGATCTGCTCTCCCTGCTGACGATCGACTCCAACGGCTACCTGTCGAACTCGACGTCGACGTGGAGCCATCCGCGCCACAACGACACCAAGGTCGACGAGTTCTACGCGCGCTACGCCCGCGAGATGGACGCGGCCAAGCGGCAGGCGATCGGCCGCGAGCTGCTGGAGTACATGGTCGACAACATGTACTGGAACAACGTCTCGGGCTCGCCCTTCTTCATGGTCGCCCAGCCGTGGGTGAAGGGGTACACGTACAACGCCGAGTTCGAGGTCGACTGGGAGACCGTCTGGCTGGACAAGTAAGGTCACCACGCCCAGCCCCCGCGGCGCCCGGCCGGGCGCCGCGGGGGCGAGGTGGACCCCATGCGCACCTACATCATCAAGCGACTGCTGGAGATCGTGCCGACGATCCTCATGATCACCCTCGTGGTGTTCATGATGATGCGCTCGATCCCCGGCGACCCGGTGGTCGCGATGCTGGGCGACGCCTACACCCAGGAGGATGCCGCCAAGGCCCGGGTGACCTACGGGCTGGACAAGCCGATCGTCGTGCAGTACCTGATCTGGCTCGGCAAGCTGGTCCAGGGCGACTGGGGGACCTCGATCCTGAGCGGGCGCCCGGTGCTCCAGGACGTGCTGGCCCGCCTGCCGGTGACGCTCGAGCTGATCGTGCTGTCCATGGGCGTGGCGCTCGCCATCGCCATCCCGGCCGGCATCATCGGCGCCCTGCGGCAGAACAGCTGGGCCGACTACACGGCGACCTCGGTGGCCATGGTCGGCGTCTCCATTCCCGAGTTCTTCATCGGCGTGCTCCTGCTGCTGATCTTCTCGATCGGGCTCGGGGGCTGGCTGCCCAGCTCGGGCTGGGTGTACCTGCCGGGGACGTGCCCCTCGATGGTGTGCGGCGTCAGCTTCTGGGGCAACATGCAGCACGTGCTCATGCCGGCCCTGGCCCTCGGCGTGGGGCGGGCGGCCCTGCTGACCCGCCTGCTGCGGGCGAGCATGCTGGAGGTCATCCGCACCGAGTACGTCACCACCGCCCGCGCCAAGGGGCTCAGCGAGCGGCCGGTGGTGTTCAAGCACGCGCTCAAGAACGCGCTCATCCCGACGATCACCGTGATGGGCCTGCAGGTGGGCTTCCTCATCGGGGGCGCCATCGTGGTGGAGACGCTGTTCGCCATGCCGGGGCTGGGCACGTTCGGCATCGACGCGATCATCGCCCGCGACTACCAGCAGGTGCAGGGCTTCGCCCTCATCACCGCCTTCGCCTTCGTCGGGATGAACCTGTTGGTCGACCTCACCTACACCTTCCTGGATCCGCGGATCCGGTACGCCTGAGGGACTCATGGCAAAACCCATCAGCGGAGGCAGCCTCCGGGAAGCCGAGCTCACCGGCGCCGCCGGAGTGGCGTGGCCGGCGATTGCGGCCCGCTCGGAATCGCCGTTCGTGCAGGGGGTGCGGCGGCTGCGGCGCAGCACGACGGCGCTGGTCGGGGCCGTCATCGTCGCCGTGCTCCTGGTCGTGGCCCTCTTCGCCGACGTGCTGGCGCCGTACAATCCGACCGGCACCGACCAGACCACGACCTTCGCGGTGCCGAGCTGGGAGCACCCGCTGGGGACCGATCAGCTCGGGCGCGACATGCTGAGCCGGGTCATCCACGGCACCCGGATCTCGCTGATCGTGGGGGTGTCCTCCGTGCTGCTGGCCCTGTTCGTGGGGGTGCCGTTCGGGATGATCGCCGGCTACTACGGGGGGCTGGTCGACCGGCTCGTGATGCGGGTGATGGACCTGATCCTGGCCTTCCCGATCTATCTGCTCGCCATCATCCTCATGGTCATCTTCACGCCGACGGCGGGGCTGCTGGGCACCATGAAGGTCACCGGCGCCATCGCCATCGTGCGCATCCCGATCTACGCCCGGCTGGTACGGGGCAGCGTGCTGTCGATCAAGGAGAAGGAGTACGT
>Ga0302046_10002763_pt1 | contig 16217 bp, 13 predicted proteins | sample RVTome_11_FD_200261 | JGI IMG/M metagenome (GOLD analysis project Ga0302046, IMG submission 200261) | Soil microbial communities from uranium-contaminated site in the Upper Colorado River Basin, Wyoming, United States - RVT147D111 (version 2) ...
GGCGACCGCGATCCCGCCGATCTACGACGCCAACTCGCACGCTGGAACGCCGCGGGCAGGATTATCCAGTTGCGTCGAAACGTATACGTCCTCGCGCATCCTTGGCGGCGCGTCCAACCGCACCCCTTCCTGGTCGCCAACGAACTTCACAGGCCTTCCTACGTGAGCCTTCAGTCCGCCCTCGCCTATTACGGCCTCATCCCGGAGGCCGTCCCGGTGACCACCTCGATCACCACCGCGCGGCCGGATGATTTCGACACAGCAGTCGGCCGGTACACCTATCGCCATGTCCGACCGGAGGTCTTCTTCGGCTACGAATCGAGCCGGATGGCGCCGGATCAGGAAGCGCTGGTCGCGGACCCCGCGAAGGCACTGCTCGACCTGGTGTACCTGACACCAGGCGGGGACTCCGTCCAGTACCTCGCCTCCCTCAGGCTGGAGGATCTCGAAACCGTCTCAGCTGAAGCACTCGAGGAGCATGCCCAACGATGGGGCAAAGGCAAGGTCACGCGAGCGACCCAGACCATCGTACGAATGATGGATCGCGCATGAAGGAGATGCTGATCGAGATCGTGCGCCGTGTGGAGGATCCCGTGTACGCCCGCAATCTCGCACGCGAATACCTTCAGGCACGTGTCCTCCTGGCCCTCCAGGAGGCCGGGGCCATGATCCCATTGGCCTTCCAGGGCGGCACCGCGCTCCGGTTTCTCTACGGCCTGCCCCGCTTCTCCGAAGATTTGGATTTCGCGCTCGAACGCCCGGAGCGTGCGGGCTTCGATCTCGCTCGCGTGGGCGAGCGTGTCATTGGGCAGCTCACCCGCGAAGGATACGACGTGCAGGTGAAACAGAAGTTGGAACGGGTCGCGGCGAGTTTGCTGATTGGTTTCCCCGGCCTGCTGTACGAGGCCCGGCTCTCACCGCACGCGTCCCAACGGCTGAGCATTCGCATCGAGGTGGACACGGAGCCACCGGCGGGCGCGGGCCTCGCGACCACGATCGTGCGCCGTCACGCGCTGCTCAATCTCCAGCATCACGATCGGAGTTCGCTCCTCGCGGGGAAGCTGCACGCAGTTCTCCAGCGCAGCTGGGTCAAGGGCCGAGATCTGTTCGATCTGTTCTGGTACCTGACCGACCCGACCTGGCCGGGGCCCAACCTCACGCTTCTCAACAAAGCACTGCAGAAGACCGGGTGGACCGGTGCGCCCGTCGAGGAATCCACCTGGAGGTCGGTAGCGGGCGACCGTGTGGCCGGACTCGACTGGGCAGCAGCGGAGAATGATGTCGCGCCCTTCCTGGAACCGGGCCCCGCCGTGAGCCTGTTCGGGCGGGAGAGCCTGCTCGAGCTGCTGGCGCGCCCGACATGACGGCCTCGGTGCCTTGTGTGCGCCAGTGCAACGCCTGGCGAACACAAGTGCATCTGATGATGGTGCCTTTTCTCGTCTCGACCAAAGAGACCGCGGCAGCGCACGACCAACCGGCAGGAGGGTGCCAACATCCCTCAGGTTCAACCGTCCAAAGGTCACGCCTCCGAGCACGCCCCGATTCCCCCAGTCCCGTTCGTCCCAGTCGGTTTGAGGTTATCGGGTCAGCCCATCAGCTTTGGGGCTGTATCCTCCACCCAAAGGGTCGATCATGCGCCTCATGCTCTTAACACTATTCCTTAATAGCGCCTTTCTCTCGCCCATGTCATCGCAGTCCAGGGACGAGGGACGGGGCTGGGCCAGCTACGGGGGAGATCCCGGCGGGATGCGGTACTCGGACCTCACCCAGATCCAATCACTCAATGTGGGTGGTCTCGAGGTAGCATGGACCTATCGCACGGGAGAACTGGGCCAAGGGGCGGAGGACGGTGATGAGCTGACGTTCGAGGCAACGCCCATACTGTTTGACGGCAGGTTGTACCTGAGCACCGCATTCGGCAAAATCATCGCGCTCGACCCAGCCACCGGGACCGAACGATGGTCATTCGATGCGCGAGTCCCACGTGACCGGAGCTATTCCGAGGTGACATCCCGCGGTGTGGCTGCCTGGAGGGACTCATCCGCAGCAGCTGGGAATCCTTGTGCCGCTCGAATTCTCTTTGGGACCATCGACGCACGGCTCATCGCCCTTGACTCGCGCACCGGTCGCCCCTGCGAGGATTTCGGTGTGCACGGGACGGTGGATCTCGCGGCGGCGGTCGAGATGCGTGGAGAAGGGGACTACCAGGTCACGTCGGCGCCGGCCATCATCAATGGTCTGGTCGTGGTCGGATCGACAATCGGTGACAACTGGAATGTCGACACCGGGCGAGGGGTCGTACGCGCGTTCGATGCACGTTCCGGGCAGATGAAGTGGTCGTGGGATCCCATTCCGCGCGATTCGAGCGGATTCCTCGCGGGTGCGGCGAACGCGTGGTCGACCATCTCGGCGGATCCCGTCCGGGATCTGGTGTTCGTGCCCACCAGCTCGCCCAGCCCGGACTTCTATGGAGGGCATCGTCCCGGTCACAACGCGTATGGAAATTCGCTGGTGGCCATTCGTGCATCGACGGGGGACGTCGAGTGGGCGTTTCAGACCGTGCATCATGATCTGTGGGATTACGACCTTGCGGCGCAGCCGGCGTTGATCGACGTAGTGCGCGGCGGCCGGACCATTCCCGCCGTAGCGCAGGCGACCAAGATGGGTATGCTCTTCCTGTTCGACCGTGAGACCGGCGAGCCGCTGTTTCCCATCGAGGAGCGCCGAGTGCCGTCGAGCGATATCGTGGGAGAGACGGCGTGGCGGACCCAGCCGTTCCCCGCACGTCCGGCGCCCTTGATGCCGCACGGCGCCCTCACGCCGGATAGCGCATGGGGCATCGACGAGGCGGATCGGATGGCCTGCCGCGAAATCTTCTCTCGGTATCGATCGCAGGGGATCTACACGCCGCCCAGCCTCCAGGGCACGCTGATGTATCCCGGCAACGGGTCGGGGACCAATTGGGGGAGTGTCGCATTCGATCCGGCTCACGGTCTCCTCGTCCTCAATACGTCGCGGCTGGTGACGCTCGTGCAGCTGATGACCAGGGAAGACTTTGAACGCGGCGAGCGGCCACCCGAGTACGAATACGCGCGTATGGCGGGAGCGGACTATACGATGCGACGGACCACCGTGCTGTCCCCCCGCGGACTTCCCTGCAACGCTCCGCCCTGGGGTACGCTTGCCGCGATCGATGTCGCTACGGGGAATCTGCGATGGGAGGTACCGTTGGGAAGTGTTCCCGAAGATCTCGGCCTGCCACCGGAGGTCGCTCGACGCATTCAGGGCGTGCCGAACAGCGGTGGTCCTATCGTGACCGCGGGAGGTCTCGTCTTCATCGCCGCGACGCGGGATGCGTACATTCGGGCGTTCGATGTCGAGACGGGTGACGAGCTGTGGAAGCACGGACTGCCGCGCGCCGGTGTGGCTACGCCCATGACGTACCAGGTGAACGGGCGACAGTTCGTCGTGATCGCAGCGGGCGGACACGGCAAGGCTGATCTCGAAGTAGGAGATTTCGTGGTGGCGTTTGCGCTTCCGGAGTCGCGTTGAGTCGAACCGCTCGTCCACTCATGACGGGGAGGCGGGCCGTGGCGACATGGTGCGCCGTGTGGACGACCCTGGGTGTGCTCTCGTTTCTCTATGCCTACCTCGACCTCTTTGCCCGTGGGGAACAGGAGCCGTTCCATATCCGATTCATCGAGCAGATGACGGGCAACTACACTGCGGGATTGCTGTCGTTGGGCGTCATCCGGATCGCGCGCGAGCTAGTGGGTCGGCGCGCGAGATGGTTCGCGGTGGTCCTCACGCATGTAACGGTGATGCCGGTATACTCGCTGCTCCACACATCGTCCTTGTGGGCGTCACGGCACGTCACCTTTTCCGTGCTCGGCTTGGGAACCTACGACTACGGTATCATGTCGTATCGGTATCCGATGGAGTTCCCGAACGATGTCATTGGGTATGCGGCCATGGCCATACTGGTCCACCTGTTCCTGTCGTACCGTGCCAGCGAGGAGCGAGCGCTACGTGCCGCGCAACTGGAGTCGGAGCTCCAACACGCGCGACTGGCTATGCTCGAGGGGCAGCTCCGGCCGCACTTCCTGTTCAACGCGCTCAATACGATTTCGTCCGTCATGTATCGCGATCTCGCCGCTGCGGATCGGATGATTCGACAGCTCGGCGATCTGTTGCGCACCGCTCTGAACGCGGCGGATGCTCACGAGGTGCGATTGGCGGAGGAGATCGAGACGCTCGAGTCGTACCTCGACATCATGCGGGAGCGGCTGGGCGACCGGCTCGAGGTGGTGGTGGAGATCGATCCCACGACGTCGGACGCCCTCGTGCCGTCCCTGTTGCTTCAGCCCCTCGTCGAGAACGCCATCGAACACGGCGATCCCGGTCCGGAGGCGCCCTTGCGGGTGACCGTCAGCGCACAACGGCGGGATGGCGCGTTGACGCTTCGGGTGGCCGACAATGGCCCCGGCACATCGTCCGCAAAGGCGGAAGGCATCGGGCTGCACAACACGGCGGAGCGACTCGATCACCTCTACGGCGCGGAGGGGCGGATGCGTTATGGCAACGCGCACGATGCGGGATTCGAGGTCGTGATCGACGTACCGTTCCGGCCGGCCGAGGGTGTGCGCTCGGCTTGACGGACGGAAGGGTACGCGTGCTCATTGCGGACGACGAGCGCCCCGCCCGGGAAAAGATCCGCCGCTTTTTGGCGGGCCAGCCCGATGTCGAGGTCGTCTTCGAAGCCGGTGACGGCGCGCGCGCGTTGGACGTGATCCGGAACGAACGCCCGGACATCGTCTTCCTCGACATACGTATGCCGGGTGTCGATGGCCTTGCCGTGGCCGAGGCGTTGCCGACAACGGACGGGCCCGTGGTCGTGTTCGCGACGGCGTTTGACGAGCACGCGCTCCGCGCATTCGATCTGCATGCGGCGGATTATCTGCTCAAACCGTTCGACCGCGAGCGTTTCGCGCAGGCCCTGGAGCGGGCTCGAATGCGGTTGCGGCAGGAACAGCATCAGGATGATCTGGAGCACTTGCGGCAAATCCTGCGTCGGCTCCATCGGAATACGGGGGGCGACACCGTCGAGCGTCTGGTCGTGGAAGCCGAGAACCGGTCTCGCCTTCTTCCGGTCTCGCACGTCATCCGGTTCGAAGCGGCGCGAAACTATCTCGAGGTGGTGACTGGCGATGCGACGTATCGGATTCGCGGCACGATCACGGACCTCGATCAAATCCTCGATCCCAAGAGGTTTGCGAGGATCAATCGCTCGCAGATCGTGAACCTCGACTGCGTGGAGGAATTGGAGTCGGCGGGACACGGGGATATTGACATGAGGCTGCGCGGAGGCGACGTCCTGCGCCTGACTCGCCGATACCGGGACCGCGTGGCCCGTTGGAGGGTGTGAGTGATCGAGATCAAGGCGAAGGGCGGGCTAGACCGTTTTAGACGAGCCCAGACCGCCCTGCTTTCGTCGAAGGATTAGTTTCGTCGGCGTCTGCGAGATCCGGTCAATCCGCGACCAACAACACGACGATGATGGCGGCCAGCACCAACGCCAAGGTCGAAACGACGATGGTGTGCCTCCCACCTTGAACCACTGCGGGCGAGTTCATGAAGACATTGGCGTAGGGTCGGGCGGGCTCGATGGATTGCAAGCGTTGGGAAGTGAGGCGTGGACCTGAAAGGGTCGCACTCGGGGCGCTTGACTCGACAGCGATCGTCTCCAACACACGCGTCGAATCAGGAGCCGCTTGCTGAGCCTCCGTGGTCCTCACGACGAAGACCAGGAGCAGAATCATTGTGGCCCAAAACAGATGTCTCGACAGGTTTCGCCTGCGCATCGCGTACTCCATTGGTGTAGGTGGCCGGCCCGGAGTTGCCCGGGGGCGTTGCTTGCACGTTCCGCGCTGCGATCAGCCGGAGGCTTGATTCGCGTAGATCGCGACCTCCACTCGGCGGTTCTGCCGGCGGCCGTCGTCTGAGTCGTTCGTGGCGATCGGTTCCGATTCGCCGCGACCCGCCGTGCCGGTTCGGAGGTGATCGATACCCTCCGCCGTGATGAACCGAGAGGCCGATTCCGCGCGTCGCTCCGACAGACCCATGTTATATGCATCGCTGCCCTGCGAGTCGGTGTGACCCACGATCAGCGTTCTCGTGTTCGGATACCTTGTCAAACTCGCGGCAAACTTGCGCAGGTTGTCACGCGCCGCGGGCTTGAGCTGATCGGAGTCAAACCCAAACAACAGCCCATCGGGAAACGTCACGGCGATGCCCTCGCCGACGCGTTGCACCGTGGCCCCAGGGAGGTCGTACGCAAGCTCCTCGGCCTGCTTGTCCATCTGATGCCCGATCACGGCACCCGCTGCGCCGCCGACGACCGCGCCAATGATCGCCCCGCGTACCGTCGAGCCGGTGGCGTTGCCAACGACAGCACCCACGGCGCCACCGGCGCCCGCACCGATGATCGCGCCCTTCTCCGTCTTGTTGAGGGCGCAGCCGGCTGTCAGCGCGGTCACGACAGCCACCGCAACTAAGCCAGTCATGGAACTTCTCATTTGGAAGGGTCCTCTCATTTCAGGGTGTAATACAAGATCTCCGGCCCACCTGGGGCCGGCCTCCACTGCTGAAGAATGGTACAGGGTGACAGCTGGGCGGTATCGCTTCAACGGAGGGAAGGAGACGTACTACTTCCGAGCTAGCGTGGTCGGCCGGAAGGCGGTGTTGTTAGGGATGCTCTGCATAAGTCGTGTGGTGGTCCCGAAGGCCCTTCAGTGAGCGGCTCGTTCCGATCCCGCCACAGGTCCGTCGCCGCGAAACCCTTCTGAACTAGACATCAATTCAGGCGAACGGGCGATGCCAAACGGGTGGCGTCGACTGTAGGCTTGACAGTGGCCGTGAGTTGGTGTCCCTCAGCATACGGGCCGTCGTTCGACTAGGCGACGTTGACACCATCACGCGATTCTCCACAGGAGGTAAGTTCGTCTGTTCAACAATCCCTACCGGTCGTCTTCGGATTTCTGGCACTCACCGGCTGTTTCGGCAATTCGCAGGGTGTTCAGCTGAGTCACCAGGATACCGCGCTCAACACCCGCTGGCACGCGAACCTCGCCTCCCCAGCAGATCTGGCCGGGGTGGTGCAAATGAACGGCTCCGCGTCAATGGCGCCAAACCTGGACAGCACCGCCACGACCGTCATCCTCGATCTGGCAAACGCGTCGCCGGGTGGTCACCATCCTTGGGCCGTCCACCGCGGACAATGCTAGCCGGGGCAAGACTACGGCGTGTTTGGATCCCGCGAGGCGTACGGCCCCCTGAACGTCAACGCCGACGGCAAGGCGAGCGGGACCGCTTTGTCGCAGCTGGCCACGCCCAGGACCGGCGACTATTTCGTGGTCGTTTACGCGTCAGGCACGAATTCGAAGATTATTGCCTGCGGCAACCTCGCGCCGCCGACGCAATGACGGCCCGATTCGGCATTCGAGCGCCGGGCGGGATGAGGAACTGCGACACTGCTTGGCTGCTGGCTTCGCCACAGTGCTACGGAAGAGGAGAACGGCGGAGCCTGCCTTGGCTACGGGGCATCTTCCCGGTGGGCAAAGGCGGCGATCTGCAATCGGGTGTGCAGCGTCAGCTTTTCCATGATGTTACGTACGTGGCTCTTGACGGTGTGGGTCGCGATATGGAGTTGCGCGGCAATCTCCTTGTTGCTCAATCCTTCCGCGATGAGATCGATCACCTCCCGTTCGCGCGGCGTCATTCGCACGGAGCTTTGGAATGACGGTCCACCGTTCGCGACCGCGTTCCGGGCGATTTCGGAGAAGAGCGTTCTGGTCATCGCGGGGGGCAGGACGTTGGCTCCGTTCACGACGGACCGAATGGTCGTGACCAGGTCCTCGAGGGTCGCATCCTTCATGATGAAGCCGGCCACACCCGCATGCACGTACTCGATGATGTCTTCGTGCACCGGGAGCAGATCCATCATGATGATCCTGCATTCCGGGAATTCTGCCATGACTCTCTGAGCGACGCGCAAGCTGTCTCCGTTCCGCAAGCTGAGGTCCAGGAGAACCACGTTGGGGTTTGCATCGCGCAGCAACGACGTATCGGCGGTGGCCCCCTCGGCGACGACCTCGACGTCCGGGATCTCACTCAACAGCGCGGAGATGCCCTGACGCACCAGGCGATTGTCCTCGATGAGGGCCACCGAGATCGCCCCACGCGCAGCCTCGCTCATATTTGGTCCCTTGGTCCTGGTTCGTGCACGCAGTCCATAGAGCCACTGATTGTTCATCGCAGGTGTAACGTCCAACCAGCGAAAACTACCACTGCTCCAACGGCGAGCTGCGGTGGCGCCGGTTACGAGGAGCGTTCCACGACGTCGTGTCGCGATGGCGGCGCTCCTCGGCCCGTCCCACCCCCTTTTTCACTTCACGTGCCGCCGAGTGGGTCGTAATCTAGCTCGACTCTGCTTACAAGATAATGCCACGCCGCGAGCACGAGTCACGCCGGATGTGGGGCCTTAGCCTGAGTGACCGCATCCCAACGCTGTGTGGCGGCGGCCCGGGGGAGTTTGACGTTCGGTGGGATCTGGCCGTGGCGCGGAGACTCGTTGGTGGTGGTGGATCAATTCCCGCGTCGCGCCTCGATCTTTGATTCGAGTGGGCAGTTAGGGCGAACCCACCGTGTACCCACTGCACCAGGACTGCCCCTGGCGTTTGTGATCGGTGTCCTTGCAAACGGTTCCATGGTGATCTCAGGTCCGCAGGACCTAGCCTGACGTTCAAGTCCCGAAATTGAGGCCGGTCAGCTCAGGCTGGCGCTCGCCCGGGATTGGACGGACGCGCCGGAGATGTTGGGAACGTTTCCCGGGCCTGTGTGGGAATACACGGAGTGGAACGGTCGTTTTACTCGTGCCCGCTTGGCGTTCAGTGGAGCGACGGCCATCACCGCTAGTGAGTCGGGACTGTTCGTGGGCCTTCCGGATCGCTCCGAGATCCACGCATTCGATGCCGAGGCTGCGTTGGAACGCATCATTCGGCGTCCATACGATTCCGTCAGGGTGACGCAAGAAGACATCGGGTGGCTCCTCGAGCGTCGGCTGCGCGAGGTAGACGGCGTAGAGAGCGAACAGATGGTACGGCGAGCGTATCGTGAATTGAATCACGCCGAGTTGTGCCAGCGTTTGGGGTGCCGTCGTGGCCTGACGGTGCAGCGGGCGGTCCTTCGCTCCTCGCCTCGATGATGTCGGCAACCTCTGGGTATTCGAGCATCATCGGCCTGGGACGTTACGCCGCCGCCTAACAAGCGAGTGGAGGCGGACGGGGCAACAGCCTGTCGTTAACGACCTGCTGGCCTCCTGGCATCAACCATCGCTGTTGCTGCGGCGCCCAGCCGCGGGCCGCACCGCTCAACGCCACGTAAGCGACCAAAAAGCTGCAAATGTTCGTGTCGTGCAACGCCGAGACGCGGAAGCGCCTCCGGGCCGGCCTTCCCTACCCTCCGCACTTCAGTGCTTCCGTTGGCATGATTCGCAATGCACGCAAGGTTGGCACGGTACACCCCAGGGTGGCGATGAGGATCATCACACCCAAGCCTACAAATAATGTGACGACGATCGGGAATTCCACAGAAGCTCGACCGGCACCCCGTAGTTCGAACAATAGCCTGCCGGCAATGGGAGTCCCGAGCAACACACCTAACCCAAGCTGTGCAAACGCACGCCCCGCGACGAGTAGTACGATGCTGTTTCGTCCCGCGCCGAGCGCTGCCCGGATGCCGAGTTCGCGTGTGCGCTGCGCGATTGTGAAGGACATGAGTGCGTATATCCCGGAGACCGAGAGTCCGACAAGGATTCCGAAGACAACGACAGCTCCGATTTCCGTCCATTCAATCGTAAACGAGTTGAACGAGAAGACTTCGTCGAGGGCTACCGGATCCGAAATAACGGCAGTTGGATCGACCTCCGCGGCGATTTCCCGCAACTTCGGCGTGAACGCGTGGGGATCGTCTCCGACCCGTATGGCAAGTCGCACCGGGTTCAATTCACCAAGCGCCAGGGGATGGTACAACCCAGCATCCAAACTCGGTAGAGCCTCATTCATGCCGAGCGAACCCACGACACCGACGATCTCATACCACGGACCTGGCGCAGCGTCGCCGCGGGCCTCGTACCGGACGCGCCGTCCGATTGGATTTCTTCCTTGGAGGATTTGGTCCACGAAAGTCGTGTTCACTATGACCGCTGAACGATCCTCCGCGAGGTCACTCAACCTGAACCCACGACCCGCCAGAATCGATTGCTGCAATGCCAAAAAAAAGTCCACATCGACTTGCGCTTGCAGAACCCGCGGGTTGTGAGACTCGCCGTTGTGGTCCATCCCGTCGATGTGGATCCGACGGCCACCATGATCCATACCGGGGAGGACGTCTGCGACGGCGACGGCACGGACTGCGGGTTCCGCTTTCAGGCGTCGCACCAGTTCCATCTGCCGCGCGCCGACCCGCGTGATGGTGGTTGTCGGATCGGACACCGCTCCCTCGTACGGCGCTGCTACGGGAATCCTGAACTGAGCGGACAGGAATTGGTCTGTCCGAAGACTCATCACCCCGCCGTCCTTTGCGAACCCATCCCATAGACCGGCTGCAAGTCCAACCGCTGCAACCGCAAGGGTCACGTCGGCGACGATCAACGCGCTGGACATCCCACCAAACCGAACCCCGGAGCGACGCGCGGCCGCGCGCTGCATCGTCTGTTGGACGGCTCCGCTGGTAACCTTCAACGCGGGGATGATGCTAACGATACCAGCAGAAAAGATGGCGAGGCAGAGCGCTCCGAGTACTGTCCGACCGTTCACACCCAAGTCCACCCAAAACGGCAAAGCGTGTTCCATCCATGCAAAGCGGTGTGAAACCGCATCGGCCAGCAAGAGCCCGGCGCCGGCAGCCAGCAACGCGAACACAAGGGCTTCGGTGAACAGTTGCAGGACAATCCGCGCGCGACTGGCGCCTAACGCGGTGCGCACCGCCAACTCCGCGGCTCGGCTCGCCGTGCGTGCAAGGACGAGCATGGCCACGTTGACACACGCGACCACGAGCAACAGCAAGGTAAGGGCCTGGACCAGGTAGAACTCGGGCATCCCCCGAAAGCCCCCTTTTGGGAGGAGGAAGTAACCGACCGCAAACGGCACCACCTCGGGTACGAGCCAGGCGTGCGTGTCCGGGGATTCGACGCTCATTCGGCGACCGATGGTGGCCAACTCGCTCTCGGCCTCCGCCGGGGTCACGTCCTCGGACAAGCGACCGAACATCGTGTAATCACGCCCCAGCCCATGTTGATCCACGTGCGCGTTGACGCGAAGCGGCAGCCACAGCTGCTCACGGGAAGGAAACAGGAAACCCTCCGGCATGATGCCGACTACGGTGTGGGGTATTCGCCCGATTCGGATCGCCTGACCGACGATGTTCGGGTCACCGCCGAAGCGTGTTTGCCAGAGATCGTTTCCAATGACGACGACGGCCGGTGCGCCAATCGCTTCGTCGGCTGACATGAGTGTGCGGCCGGTTATTGGCGTGACACGCACGATATCGAATGACCGAGCGGTAACGTGTGCGCCCGCAACGGGTGCCGCGTGACCGTCCTCGCCATTGACGTTGAACGCCCCCCTCCGGGCGACGCCGAGCGCATCGAAGGTGGTCAACTCATCCCGCCATTGTGTGAAGTCGTACAGCGATGGCGTTTCGTGGCGTGAGATCGCCACGTTAAAATTCCTCAGGGTCCGGATACGATCGCCTTCTGGAAACGGGAGCGGAGCCTCGATCGCGTTCACGAAATGCGCCGGAACCATGCCAAACGGAATGCCAATCGCCAGCGCGAAGACTGCCACGCAGGTCAACCCCGGGTTCTTTGCCAGCATGCGCAGACCGAGTTTCACGTCCAAGGTCGATACGCGGAGATTCGCGAGAGGCCGTCGCGGACGCCACGCGTTGTAAGCGGAACCGAACACGTTTACTGCATACCGCCATTTTACCCGCCACAAGGGAATGCCGCGGGCAAGTTCACGTTCCATCGTGTCGTCCAAGTCGGCGAGAATGAATGCCGCGTCAGGGCCTTTGATGAGTAGCGTTGCCATCCTGCGCAGCAGGCGCGGAGGTCGCACACTGCTCATGTCGAACCCTCGGCCAGGTCGGTGAGTTTTGGGATCAGGCCACCCGCCATGGCCTGGATAGTCGAATAGCTATCCTTCAGTTCACGGGCCCCGGCGGCCTCGAGGAAGTAGTATTTTCGCGGTCGCCCGACGCGACCCGCCTTCGGTTGGGCAGTGCGCGAAGTCACCAGTTTCCGGTCAGCGAGACGACTCAGCGCGGTGTTGATCGCGCCCGATGACACCACGCGGCCGGTCCTCAGTTCGATGTGCTCCCTAATGGCGCCCCCGTATGCCTCCTTTCCAAGCTCGAGGACGGCGAAGAGGATAAGTTGTTCGAATTCACCGAGATAGCCCACGTATTCTCTCCTGGCGCTGAATTTTACTACATCGTAGTAATACTACGGTGGCATACCTTGAAGGTTTCGTTGGGAGGTGGGAGGCGGTTCCCTGTCTCCCACCCCCGCCAAACGGGCACTGCACACCAGAGGGCGGGAGGTGCCAGTCTCGATCCGACCCTTCTCCAACCCCCTTGACCTTCGACAAGTACCGTGGTAAAGTCGTCTACCTGTCGAAGATTGAGGGAAGATGGCGACAGACAAACGGGCGGACATGCTCCAGGGCACCCTGGACCTGCTCATTCTTCACGCGTTGTCCCTTGGGCCCATGCACGGATGGGGCGTGTCACAAAGAATTCTCGATCTCTCCCACGAGGTGCTGCAAATCAACCAGGGCTCGTTGTACCCGGCGCTCCACCGCCTGGAGTACCGGGGGCTGGTGCGGGCGCAGTGGGGCAGATCGGAGAACAACCGGCGTGCCAAGATCTATTCGCTGACGCCCAAGGGCGAGCGCCGCCTCGGCGTCGAACATCGTGACTGGCTGCACTTCGTCGAGGCAATGCAGCGCGTGCTCGAGGCGGTCACGCCATCCGCTCTCGAGCCGAAGGGGCAAACGGGATGAGCGGGCTATGGCTGAGGCTCTTGCGCCTGCTGAGATGGCGAGCGTCCGAGCGCGAGATCGACCAAGAGCTTCGGCTTCACGTGGAGATGGAGGCCGAGAAGTACCAACGCGCTGGCGTCGATTCGAGGGAGGCTCGAAGGCGCGCGCTCCTCGCATTGGGTGGCCGGGATCGCTGGCGCGAGGAGGTCCGCGCCGCGAGAGGCACTGCATGGCTCGAGGACGGCGTGCGCGACGTGCGCCTCGCTGCACGTGGATTGATGCGTTTCCCCGGATTCGCGTTCGCGGCGATCAGTGCCATCGCACTCGGCACGGGTGCAACGACCGCAATCTACAGCGTCGTCGACCAGGTCGTGCTGTCGCCACTGGCATACCCGGAGTCGGGCGAGCTTGTCACTGTCTGGAGACGAAATCCGCGTGTGGATACGGAGGAGGACGTGATTTCCTGGCCCAACTTCATCGACGTGCGCGAGGCCACCACGACGCTCGACGGCTTGGCGACGGTCCTGCCGGTTGAGTACACGCTGACCGGCGACGGAGAACCGGAGGAGGTTCCGGGAGCGATCGTCTCCCGGAGCTTCTTCGACGTCGTCGGGCACCCACTGGCGTTGGGGCGACCGTTTCGTGACACCGAAGTGGAGGGCGATGTCGCGAACGTCGTCGTACTCGGCCACGGGCTCTTCACACGTCGCTTCGGTGCCGATCCGTCCATCGTCGGACGGACCATCACGCTCGACGACGCCACATACGAGGTCGTCGGAGTCACGAGACAGGGCGCCGGATACCCACGAGACGCCCAGTTCTGGACACCGCAGGCGTTTCCCCCCGATGAGCCCCTGACAAAGTATCCGCGAAGGAGGCCGCTCTTTCCCGTCATCGGACGGCTCGGCGACGCCGCAACCCTTTTACTCGCCCAGGCGGAAATGGATGCCATCGCGGCTAGGCTCGACGAGGCGTACCCCGAGACCAACCGGGGGGTCGGAATCGGGCTCGAGCCGATGCACGAGACGATCGGCGGCGACGTGCGTACTCCTCTCCTCGTCCTGCTCGGTGCGGTGATCGCCGCGACGAGGAGCACGCTCGGATCTTCTTCGGCATCACTTGGCCGTGTGAGGAGCGCCTTCGTTGCGGCGCAGTTCGCGCTTGCCCTCGCCCTGCTCGTGGGGTCCGGTCTGTTCATGCGGAGCTTCCTGAATCTGCGGGCCGTCGATCCCGGGTTCGAGGCGGGATCACGCACCTCTCGTCGGCATGGACCAGGGATCTCGACACGCTCGTCTCGATTCGGCTGGATCTTCCCGTGCTCGCTGGCGCGGCGATTGTCAGTCTCGTCGTCGCGATGCTGTTCGGTGTCGTGCCTTCCTGGCAGGCAGTGAGTGGGGATTCATGCATCACGCGAGGGCACCGCACGCTTGGCGCCCCGGGCGCCCGGCTTCGCAAAGCGCTGGTCGTGATCGAGACCGCGCTCGCCGTGACCCTGTTGCTCAGTGCCGGGCTTCTTCTAAAGAGCTTCGATGCATTGGGTCGGGTCGATCTTGGTCTGGACGCCGAGAACACCCTGGTGGCGACGATCACACCAGCGACGACGCGGTATGCATCACCGCAGGCGCTCGATCGCGTGGTCGCGGACATCATAACACGCGTCGAGGGCATCCCCGGTGTGCGGAGCGCTGGTATCATCAATGATCTACCGCTCTCGGGCGTCCAGAGCACGGGAAGTCTCGCGCGAACGGATCGTACGTACCAACCCGGTGAAGTGCCGTCTGCGCACTATCGCACCGTAACCACCGATTACTTTCGCACGGCGGGGATACCGGTCGTCGCCGGCCGTGGGTTCGATCACACCGACCGGATCGATGCCCCGCCATCGATCGTGATCAGTGCGGGCGCGGCCCAACGCCTTTTCGCCGGCGAAGACCCGCTTGGAAAGAACGTCCGCATCATGGGATTCAACCGCGATATCGTCGGCGTCGTCGGCGACGTACGCGACGAAGGTCCTGCTGCGCCGTCGCCCTTGACGGCGTACGTCCCGTACGGACAGGAGACCCAGGAGTGGGCCTTGCGGACGACCACCTTGATGGTGTCCGTGCGCGACGGAGTTCCGGCCGACTACTTCACCACGGTTCGCGCCGCCATCACGGCAGTCGATGAAGCCACCGCGATCAATGACGTGCGCACGATGGAAGAGGTGGCCGCGTCCGCGACCCGCGCCGAACGATTCAGGACCACCGTCATGACGGTCTTTGCCGCTGTCACGCTCGTACTGGCGGCAGTGGGACTGGCCGGTGTCGTGGCTTTTCAGGTGGCGCATCGGCGTCGCGAGTTGGGCCTTCGCATGGCGCTTGGCGCCACGGGCAAGGGGGTCGTCTCGCTCGTCGTCCGCCATGGAGTGCGGCTGTCGGCTGTGGGTGCGTTGGTGGGAATGGGAGGCGCCGCGATCCTGGGCCGGTGGTTTGGGCACTTCCTTTACACGGTCACGCCGCTGGATCCGTTCGTCTTCTTCACGGTTCCGGTTTTGTTTCTCGTCATCGCCGCGGCAGCCGCGCTCGTTCCGGCCGGCCGCGCCGCTGGCGTGGATCCAGCCATCGCCTTGCGTGAGGACTAGGATGCGTCGTGTCGCGTCATGAATCTCCGTCCACTACCGCTGCGCGTCGCTCCACGATCACGCGCACCACCCCGTGACGCGGGCACGCTTCCTGAACGACGGCGCGGGGAGCGGGCCAAGCGGTTGATGCAGAGTTTTCCCTTACTTGCCGTCTTGACCGATGATGGGCAGGAATGGATTCGAACTCATGCCCAGTAGCAATGACGCGTGATCAGTTGGGGCATGCGATTCGGGCGGAGTGCAACGTTCTCCGAATAATGTCAGCCACTCCAACGGTTGAGCGCGAGCATGAGCCCGGCAAGGGGAATCAGGGTGCCGAGCCAAAACCCGAACATCCATTTCATTTGAGCGCCGAGACGGTATTCGAGACGGGCCTCCAGGTGAGCGAACCGGGTGTCCATATTGGCAAATCCAACCTGCACTTCTGCGCGCACTCGGGCTTCCGAGGCGGTAACCCGCTGTTCGAGTTTCGCATCAAACCGCTGGAAGTTGGCCTC
>Ga0302046_10002765_pt1 | contig 16212 bp, 13 predicted proteins | sample RVTome_11_FD_200261 | JGI IMG/M metagenome (GOLD analysis project Ga0302046, IMG submission 200261) | Soil microbial communities from uranium-contaminated site in the Upper Colorado River Basin, Wyoming, United States - RVT147D111 (version 2) ...
CATCTCCCTGGCGCCCACCTTCTCGAACTCCTTGATGGCGATGGGCGCGGTGATGTCGTTGGCCATGACCATGTCCAGGGCGCAGTCGACCAGCTCACCCGGACGCACGTCCCTCTTCCCGGCGTGGACGGCCAGGATCTTCTCGGTGATGGTCATTCCCATGGCGTCTCTCTCTCTCTCTCTCTTTCGCGGGGACGGAATCGGGCCCTAGGGCCCGATCTCTTTCAGCTTCTGGCCGTGGACCGGGTGCACCAGCCGGTTCAGGGCGTTCACGTAGGCGCGGGCGCTGGCCTCGATGACGTCCGTGGAGCCACCCTTGCCCGTCACCACGGTGCCGTCGAAATCCACCTTCATGGAGACCTCGCCGAGGGCGTCCTTGCCGGAGGTCACCGCGCGGAGTTGGTAGTCCAGGAGCCGGCCCTTCAGGCCGGTGATGGCGTCGATGGCGTTCAGCACGGCGTCCACCGGCCCATCCCCCACGCCCGAGTCCTGGAAGACCTGCCCCTCCTTCTTCAGGCGCACGGTGGCCGACGGGATGATGCCGGTGCCGCTGATCATGTGGAGGTAATCGAGGGCGTAGGTCTCCGGCACCTGGGCCATCTCATGCTTGACGATGGCGATCAGGTCCTCGTCGAAGACCTCCTTCTTCTTGTCGGCGAGGTCCTTGAACTGCTTGAACGCCTTGCCCAGGTCGGCCTCGTCCAGCTCGAAGCCGAGGTCCTTGAGCCGCGCGGCGAGGGCGTGCCGGCCCGAGTGCTTGCCCAGGACAAGCTTGTTAGTCGCCCGGCCGATGTCCTCCGGCCGCATGATCTCGTAGGTGAGCTTCTCCTTGAGGACGCCGTCCTGGTGGATGCCCGCCTCGTGGGCGAAGGCGTTCTCGCCCACGATGGCCTTGTTGGGCTGGACGTGGACACCCGTGACGTGCGACAGCAGCCGGGACGTCCGGAAGATCTCCTCGGTGCGGACCCGGCTTTCGATGCCGAAGAGGTCCTTGCGGGTCCGGAGCGCCATCACGATCTCCTCGAGCGAGGCGTTGCCGGCTCGCTCGCCGATGCCGTTGATGGTGCACTCTACCTGGCGGGCCCCGTTCCGGATGGCGATCAGGGAGTTGGCCACGGCCTGACCGAGGTCGTTGTGGCAGTGGACCGACAGGATGGCCCGTTCGCTGTTCTTCACGCGCTCCCGGATCCGGGCGATGCGCTCGCCCCACTCCCAGGGGATGGCATACCCCACGGTGTCCGGGATGTTGATGGTGCGTGCTCCGGCGGCGATCACCGCCTCCAGCACGTCGCACATGTACTCGAAGTCCGAGCGGGAGGCGTCCTCGGGGGAGAACTCCACGTCCTCGCAGTAGGCGCGGGCGTGCGTGACCGCCTCCACCGCCGCCTTCAGGACCTCGGCCCGGCTCTTGCGGAGCTTGTACTTCAGGTGGATGTCCGAGGTGGCCACGAAGGTGTGGATGCGCGGCCGCCGCGCGTGCTTGACGGCCTCCCAGCAGCGGTCGATGTCCATGAGGCTGACGCGGCTGAGCCCGCAGATGATCGGGGCGCCCTCGAGGGCACCCACCTGCCTGGCCACCTCCCGGGTCGCCTCGAAGTCCTCCTCGGACGAGATGGGGAATCCCGCCTCGATGACGTCGACGTTGAGCCGCGCCAGCTGCCGGGCCATCTCGAGCTTCTCCATGGCGTTCATCGAGAACCCGGGCGCCTGCTCGCCATCTCGCAGCGTCGTGTCGAAGATGATCACGCGATCCATGACTCCTCCCCTCTCCTAGTGTGAGTCCCTGGGTGTCTTGTCGGTGGCCAGAATCCCTTCCCGGCGGCGCGCCCACACGGGGCGCGTGGGACCGCTCAGCAGGTACACGGAGAAGAGCAGGAACAGGAACCACTGAGGGTGCGTGGCCACGATGAGCACGCCCAGCACGACGACGAGGAGGACGCTCACCGGCCGGCGGCGCGCGAAGTCCACGTCCTTGAAGCTGTAGTAGCGGAACGTGGACACCATGAGCAGCGCCACCAGGTAGGTGCCCACCGCGATCGCCGTCCCGTGCCAGCGCGTCATCTCCTCGCCGTCCAGGAGCAGCACGGTGGAGCACACCATCCCCGCGGCGGCCGGCGTCGACAGCCCCACGAAGTAGCGCCGGTCCGTCACTCCCGAGTGCACGTTGAAGCGGGCCAGCCTCAGCGCCCCGCAGATCATGAACAGGAAGGCCCCCAGCCAGGCGGCGCGGCCGAGCGGCGCGAGCGCGACGTTGTAGAGGAGGAAGGCCGGCGCCACGCAGAAGGACACCATGTCCGCGAGCGAGTCGAACTCCACGCCGAACTGGGTCGTCGTCTTGGTCAGCCTGGCCACCTTGCCGTCCAGGAGGTCCATCACCATGGCCACGAAGATCGCGGTCGCCGCCTCCATGTAGCGGTCCTGGGTGGCCAGGATGAGGGCGAGGAAGCCGCAGAAGAGGTTGCCGGTGGTGAGCAAGCTCGGCAGCAGGAAGATCCCGCGCTTGCGCTGCTCGCGCAGCTGCTCCCAGCGCCGGCGCCTGGGCCCGCGAGGTCCCTCTGCCCCTGGGATCCGCCGCCTCATCGCACGCCCTCCCCGAACATCAGCTCGGCCCTCGCCTCGCCGCGCTCTCGGGCCTTTCGGCTCCTCGCGCGTCTCGGCTCGAACTACCATGCAGCACTGCCATCACCGATTCGCCTCCCCGCACCCGGTCCCCCACCCGCACCCGGATCTCCGTGCCGCTCGGCACCAGCAGGTCCGTCCGCGACCCGAACCGGATCAGCCCGTAGCGTTCGCCCGCCTCCAGTGTATCCCCGGGGCGCACGCGGCACACGATCCGACGGGCGAGCACTCCCGCGATCTGCCTCACGGCCACCCGGGCGGCCCCGCTGTCCAGCGTCACCGTGCATCGTTCGTTGACCTCCGAGGCCTCCTGCCGGTAGGCCGCGAGGAACCTCCCGGGCACGTACGCCACCTCCCGCACCAGCCCCGCCACCGGCGCCCGGTTGACATGGACGTCCAGCGGCGACAGGAAGATGGACACTCGCACCACGGGCCCGAGCACGGCGTCCCGCGCCCCGCCCACGCCCATCACCCGGCCGTCGGCCGGAGCCAGGACCGCTCCCGGCACGTCAGGCGGCGTCCGCTCCGGGTCGCGGAAGAACCCGAGGCACGCGAGCCCCGCCAGCGCGAAGACGGCCGCCGCCGCCCACCAGCCCATCGCGGCCAGGGCGCAAGCCGCCGCGGCGGGCGCCAGGATGAAGGGCCAGCCCTCAGCCGCGACGGGGACGCGCACGCCCGACCGCTCCGTCGCCCGTTCCCGCCGGGCTCAGTTGACGTCGGGGGGAGCGGCCACCGCTCCTCCCCGACACCCCCCACCGATCGCCCGCTCCAGCGATTCCTTCACGCGTTCTCACATCCGCGGTGGCTTGATCCAGGACATCATCTTCCGCAGCCGCGCCCCCACTTCCTCGATCGGGTGCTCGGCGTCCCGCTTCCGCATGGCCAGGAAGCCGGCGCGGTTGGCCTGGTTCTCCAGCACCCACTCCCGGGCGAACTGTCCCGACTGGATCTCGTCCAGGATCTTCCTCATCTCGGCCCGGGCCCGCTCGTCGATGATGCGGGGGCCGCGGGTGTAGTCGCCGTACTCCGCCGTGTCCGACACCGAGTACCGCATGTAGGCCAGCCCGCCCTGGTAGAACAGGTCCACGATCAGCTTCATCTCGTGCATGCACTCGAAGTACGCGACCTCGGGCTGGTACCCGGCCTTCACCAGGGTGTCGAAGGCGGCCTTGATCAGGTGCGAGACGCCGCCGCACAGGGTCGTCTGCTCGCCGAACAGGTCGGTCTCCGTCTCCTCGCGGAACGTCGTCTCGATGACGCCGGCCCGGGTGCAGCCGACGCCCTTGCCGTAGGCCAGCGCCACGTCCCGGGCCTTGCCCGACACGTCCTGATGGACGGCCACCAGCGCCGGCACGCCCGGCCCCTGGGTGAAGAGGTCGCGCATCACGTGCCCGGGGGCCTTGGGAGCGATCATGGACACGTCGACGTCGGGGGACGGCACCACCTGGTTGAAGTGGATGTTGAACCCGTGGGCGAACATGAGCGTCTTGCCCTTCCCCAGGCCGCTCCGGATCGACTCCTCGTACACCTGCCGCTGGCTCTGGTCCGGCAGAAGGATCATGATGATGTCGGCGGCGTGGGCGGCCTCGATCACGGTCATCACGCGAAGGCCGTCTTGCTCGGCCTTGCTCCAACCCTTGGAGCCCTTGTACAGCCCCACCGCGACGTCCTGCCCCGAGTCCTTCAGGTTCAGCGCATGAGCGTGGCCCTGGCTGCCGTAGCCGATGATGGCGATGTTCTTGCCCCGGAGGAGCCCGAGGTCAGCGTCCTGGTCGTAGTAGATCCGAGCCGGCATGATGGGTTCTCCCTCCCGGTGATTAGTCCGCGAAGCCGACCACCCGAGGATCGTGGCTCTGCGGGCGCGGCACCTCCCGCGGCTTGCCGAGCTTCTCCTCCACCTTCCGCAACCGCGTCTTGGGCCCCCGGGCGATGGCGACCTTCCCGGTGCGCACCAGCTCCTGGATCCCGAACGGGCGGAGCAGCTCGATGATGGCCTCGATCTTCGACTCCTCGCCCGTCACCTCCAGCGTGTAGGTGGTCGGCGTCACGTCCACCACCTTGGATCGGAAGATGTCGCCGATCCGGAGGATCTCGGCCCGCGCGTTGGGCTCGGCGTTGACCTTCACGAGGAGCATCTCGCGCTCTACGTGATCCTCCTCGCTCAGGTCCGTCACCTTGATCACGTCGATGAGCTTGTGGAGCTGCTTGATGGCCTGCTCGATCACGAACGCGTCCCCGCGCACCACCAGCGTCATCCGGGACACCGTTGCGTCGAGGGTCTCACCCACCGACAGGCTCTCGATGTTGTAGCCGCGGGCGGAGAACAACCCGGCCACCCGGGAGAGCACGCCGAACTTGTTCTCCACCAGCACCGCGATCGTGTGCGTCTTCGGCTCCTGGGCGTCAGCCACTGGACCTCCCTTTCCGTGGACGCCGTGGCCCTTCCGGGCCCCGCGTTCCCCCTTCTGGTCACCCGAGCCCTGCGGGTGCCGCTTCGAGCGCGGGCTCCGCCCGCGCAACCCCTCCCTGGGGGGGGCTTCGGAGGGGCCGTCGAGGCCCCCGCCGATGCTAAAAGCCGGTCTGCGACCGGGCCGCCTTCTCCTTCACCTCGCGGCTCGGCAGCGCGAGGATCATGTCCTTGTTGGCGCCCCCCGCCGGCACCATGGGGAACACGCACTCGTCCTTGTCCACGCAGACGTCCAGCACCACGGGCCCCGGCGTGCTGATCATCTTCTCGATGGCCGGCACCACCTCGCTGGGCTTGGTGACGCGAATCCCCACGCAGCCGTAGGCCTCCGCCAGCCGGACCCAGTCCGGGACGCCTGGCAGATCGATGGCGCAGTAACGCTCCTTGTAGATGATCCGCTGCCACTGGCGCACCATGCCGTGACCGCTATTGTTGATGATGACCGTCTTGACCGGCAGCCCTTCGGTGAAGCACGTGGCCAGCTCCTGGCTGTTCATGGCGAAGGAGCCGTCGCCGTCGATGTTGACGACCAGCCTACCCGGGTTGCCGGCCTGCACGCCCATGGCCGTCGGCAGCCCGTAGCCCATCGTGCCGAGGCCGCCCGAGGTGCACCAGCGCCGCGGATGCTTGAAACGGTAGTACTGGGCCGTCCACATCTGGTGCTGGCCCACCCCGGTGACCACGAAGGCGTCCCCCTGGGTCACGTTGGAGATCTCCTGGATCACGTACTGCGGCTTGATCACCTCGTCGTCCCAGTCGTAACGCAGCGGGTGGTCGCGCCTCCACTCGGCGATCTGGGCCGCCCACTGCTGGCGCGCGTCCTGCGCCGCCGCCGGCATTCCTTCGTTGAGCTCCGCCTTCACCGCCTCCACCAGCTTGGCCAGCACCCGCTTGCAGTCCCCCACGATGGGGATGTGGACCTTGATGTTCTTGGAGATGGAGGAGGGGTCGATGTCGATGTGGATGATCTCGGCGTTGGGCGCGAAGCCGTCCACACGGCCCGTGACGCGATCGTCGAACCGGGCCCCGATGGCCACCAGGAGGTCCGAGTGGTGCACGGCCATGTTGGCGTAGTAGGTCCCGTGCATGCCCAGCATGTCCAGCGACAGCGGATGGGCCATGGGGAAGGCGCCCAGGCCCATCAGCGTCTGGGTGAGCGGGATCTGGGTCAGCTCGGCCAGCTCCCGCAGCTCCGGAGAGGCGTCGGCGGAGATGGCGCCGCCGCCGACGTAGAGCACCGGGCGCCTCGCCCGGACCATGGCCCGCGCCGCCTTCCTGATCTGGCCGGGATGCCCCTCGTAGGTCGGGTTGTAGGAGCGGAGGTACACCCGCTCCGGGTAGTCGAGCACCGCCTCCTTCACGAGCACGTCCTTCGGCAGGTCGACATGCACGGGGCCGGGACGGCCGGTGGAGGCGATGTAGAAGGCCTCCTTGATGATGGGCGCCAGGTCCTTGGGATCCTTGACCAGGAAGTTGTGCTTGGTGGCGGAGCGTGTGATGCCGACGTTGTCCGCCTCCTGGAAGGCGTCGTTGCCGATGAGATGGGTCGGCACCTGTCCCGTGAAGGCCACGATCGGGATGGAGTCCATGAGGGCGTCCTGGAGCGCGGTGACCAGGTTGGTCGCCGCCGGCCCCGACGTGACCAGGGCGACGCCCACCTTGCCGGTCGTGCGCGAGTAGCCCTCCGCGGCATGCCCGGCGGCGGCCTCCTGGCGGACGAGGATGTGGCGGATGCCCTCGAAGTCGTACAGGGCATCGTAGATGGGGAGGACGGCGCCCCCGGGCAAGCCGAAGATCACGTCCACTCCCTCCCGCTTCAAGCACTCCAGCACGATCCGTGCGCCTGACAGCTTCACTGGTGCCTCCTTATGGGTCCCGGCGTCTACAGGAGTCCCGCGGAAACCAGCGCCTCCTTGATGTCCTCGATGGCATCGCCGTCCGGCGTGCCCAGCGGGGCGCGGCACGGCCCGCCGTAGAATCCCTGGAGATCCAGGCCCGCTTTGAGCCCGCCGATGCCGTGCCGCCCCGGCACCCCGCGGTCGGCCAGCATCATGCGCGCCGCGATCGCCTTGGCCTCCTCCCACTGCCCCCGGCGCGCCTGCGCGTATACCTCACAGAACTCTCGGGCCGCGATGTTGGCCAGGGCCAGGATACCTCCCGACGAACCGATCGCCAGCGAGGGCAGCAGCGCCGCGGCGGCGCCCACCAGGACGTGGAACGTCTTCGGCGTCAGGTGGATGATCTGGGCGGCCTGCGGGATATTGCCCGAGGAATCCTTGATGCCGCAGATGTTCGGGTGCTCGGCCAACCGGGCCACCGTGTCGGCCTCGAGGTTGATGCCCGTGTTCAGCGGGAAGTTGTAGAGCACGACCGGGATCGGCGAGGCCTCGGCCAGCGCCAGGTAGTGCCGGATCTGCGCCGCCTGGGTGAACCCTTTCGTGAAGTAGTGCGGGGTGATGACGATGGCGGCATCGGCCCCGATCTCGGCGGCGCGCCTCGTCTGCTGGATGGTGACCAGCGTCGAGTTGGTCCCGGTGCCGGCGATCATGAGCTTGTCCCGCGGGATCACCTCCCGCGCGGCCACGAGGACGGCGTCGCGCTCCGCCTCGGTGAGCATCGGGAACTCGCCGGTGGAGCCCAGTAGCGCGTAGCCGCCGAGCCCCGTCTCGTTCCACCGCCGGAGGTTGGCCCGGAAACCGTCCAGCGCCACAGCCTCGCCCCGGAAGGGCGTGGGAACGGGGATGTAGACGCCGGTGATCTCACGCATGTCGCTGTCCTCCGCGGGTCGGGAGTTGGCGGACACGCGCCTGTCCCGAGGCCAGGCGCGCGATGGGCACCATGAAGGGCGAGCAGGAGACGTAGGTCATCCGCACGCGGTGGCAGAACTCCACCGACGAAGGCTCGCCACCATGCTCCCCGCAGATGCCGACCTTCAGCCGGGGCCGCGTCCGGCGGCCCCGCTCGATGCCGATCCGGATGAGCTCGCCCACGCCCTCCTGGTCCAGGACCGCGAAGGGGTCGTTGGGCAGGAGCTTCCGCTCCAGATAGAAGGGCAGGAACTTGCCGATGTCGTCACGGCTGTAGCCGAAGGTCATCTGGGTGAGATCGTTCGTCCCGAACGAGAAGAAGTCGGCGTGCTCGGCGATCTGTTCCGCGATCAGGGCCGCCCGCGGCAGCTCGATCATGGTGCCCACCAGGTACGGGATCCGTGCCCCCGCCTCGCCCAGCACGGCCTCGGCCACCGCCACCGTCATCTCGCGGGTGACCTTCATCTCCGCCACCGTCCCGGTGAGCGGGATCATGATCTCCGGCTCCACCTTCACCCCGCGCGCCACCACCGCGCAGGCGGCCTCGAGGATCGCCCGCGCCTGCATCTCGTAGATCTCCGGGAAGGTGATCCCCAGCCGGCACCCGCGGTGCCCCAGCATCGGGTTCGACTCCTGGAGCGCCTCCAGCCGGGCCCGCAGCGCAGTCAGCTCCTGGTGGCGGGCGGGGTTGATGCCGAGGGCGTCCAGCCGCGTGTGCTCCTCGAGCACGTCCTCGTACTTCGGGAGGAACTCGTGGAGCGGCGGGTCCAGCAGCCGGATGGTGACAGGGAAGCCGTCCATGGCGGTGAAGATGCCCACGAAGTCCTCGCGCTGGAACGGCAGGAGCCGGGCCACCGCCGCCTGCCGGCGCTCGCGGTCCCGGGCCATGATCATCTCGCGCACGATCGGGATGCGGTCGTCGCCGAAGAACATGTGCTCCGTCCGGACCAGCCCGATGCCCTCCGCGCCGAACTCGCGGGCCTTCCGCGCGTCGTGCGGCGTGTCGGCGTTGGCGCGGACGCCCATTCGGTGGGTGTTCCGGTGCACGCCCTCGGTGTCCGCCCACTCGAGCACCAGCTCCAGCTCCTTGGACAGGGTCGGCTCGATGAGCGGCACCGTGCCCGCGATGACCTCGCCCGTGGAGCCGTTCAACGTGATCACCTGCCCCTCGCGCACGAGGGCGCGCCCCGCCCGGAAGAGCCGCTTCTCCTCGTCCACGACCACCTCGCCGGCGCCCACCACGCAGCACTTGCCCATCCCGCGCGCCACCACCGCGGCATGGGAGGTGAGACCGCCGCGCGAAGTCAGGATGCCCTCGGCGGCATGCATGCCGGCCACGTCTTCCGGCGAGGTTTCCGACCGGACCAGGATCACCTTCTCCCCCCGATGCGCGAGCTCCACCGCGCGCTCGGGCTCGAAGACGACATGCCCCGAGGCCGCGCCGGGCGCCGCCGGCAGGCCGGTGGCGATGGGCGCGTACCGGGCCGCCGGGTCCACCATGGGGTGCAGGAGCTGGTGGAGAGAGCTGGCATCCACGCGGAGCAGCGCCGTGCGCCGGTCAATCAGCCCCTCCTTCACCATCTCCACCGCGATCCGGACGGCCGCGGCGGCCGTCCGTTTGCCCGAGCGCGTCTGCAGGAGGAAGAGCCGGCCCTCCTGGATGGTGAACTCGATGTCCTGCATGTCGCGGTAGTGTCGCTCGAGCCTGTCCTTGAGCTTCACCAGCTCGGCGTACACCTTGGGCATGCTCGCCTTGAGAGCGCCCAGGGGCTGGGGCGTGCGGATACCCGCCACCACGTCCTCGCCCTGGGCGTTGACCAGGAATTCTCCGAAGAACTCCCGCTCGCCGGTGGAGGGGTTACGGCTGAAGCACACACCGGTCCCCGAGGTCTCCCCCAGGTTGCCGAAGACCATGGCCATCACGGTCACGGCGGTGCCCCAGTCGTCGGGAAGCCGGTGGATGCGGCGGTAGTCCGCCGCCTTCTTGGCGAACCACGAGTCGAACACCGCGTCGATGGCGAGCCGGAGCTGTTCCCGGGGATCCTGGGGGAAAGGCTGCCCGGTCTTGTCGCTGACCACCCGCTTGGACTCGGCCACCAGCCCCTGGAGCGCGTCCGCCGGCATGTCGGCATCGGTGCGGGCGCCTGTCCGCGCCTTGGCCTCATCGAGGAGCCGGTCGAAGGCGTGGCGGTCGATGCCGAGCACCACGTCGCCGAAGATCGTGATGAAGCGCCGGTAGCAGTCCCAGGCGAAGCGCTCATTCCTGGTCCACCGGGCCAGCCCCGCGACGGTCTCGTCATTCAGCCCCAGGTTGAGCACCGTGTCCATCATGCCGGGCATGGAGACGCGGGCGCCGGACCGGACGGCCACGAGCAACGGGCGATGCGGGTCCCCGAGGCGCAATCCCACCGCCGTCTCGAGCCGCGCGAGGCCCTTCCGGACCTGCTCCCACAGCCCGGGCGCATGCTTCCGGCCCGCCGCGTTGTAGGCGGCCCAGGCCTCCGTCGTGATGGTGAATCCGGGAGGGACAGGGATGCCGAGGTTGGTCATCTCCGCCAGCTCGCACCCCTTCCCACCAAGGAGGTCACGCTTCGCGCTCGACCCCTCCGCCTCGCCGTTGGCGAAGAAGTAGACATACCGCTTCGTGCGGCGTGGCTGCTTTCGAGTCCTGGCACGAGCCATCCCGACCCCCGGTGAGTGGAGACAGAAAAAGACAGGCCCGATCAGGGCCTGATACATCCTGCGATGCTACGAGGTAGGAGCCTGGATGTCAATTATTATTCTTGCGCAACGGGCACTTACGGTCTTTGCGATACTCCTCTTTGCGATACTCCATAGAGGAGCAGGCGCGCTACCGTCGCGACAGCCGTTTCCGGCGGACGCCCGGCGGACGGCTTCTCGCCGGCTCACCCGGGGCGCCAGCGACCTCGCCCGTGACCCCCATCACCAGCCGCTCCACGGCGATCAGGTGATCGAGTACGGCTCGGTGGGCGCCCATCTCGTCTCGCCGCTGGATGGCTTCCAAGATGCGCCGATGATCCTGATGGGACCGCGTGGGGCGGCCCGGGGTGTGGAGGGACTCCTCGCGGCTCTGGGTCAGCAGGTCCATGAGGGCGTTGACGATGCGGCTGATGGCGCGGTTATGCGCGCTGTTGGCGATGGCGGCGTGGAACGCCGAGTCCTGCGTGACGCCGGTGCGCCCGGCGGCCACCTCCTTGGCCTGGTCGTCCAGGATGCGCTCCATCTCGCCGATCTCCTCGCGCGTGGCCCGCCGGGCGGCCAGCGCCGCGATGGCCGGCTCGAGGAGGCGCCGCGCCTCGAACAGCTCCCCGACTGCCTCCCGATGCGGGAGGATGACGAGGGCCAGCGGCTCGATCAGCATCTCCACCGAGATGTCCCGGATGAAGGTTCCTTCCCCCGCCCGGATCTCGATCAGCCCGCGGCTCTGCAGGGCGCGCAGCGCCTCGCGCACCGAGGTCCGGCTCACCCGGAACTTCTCGGCGAGCTCGCGCTCGGGGGGGAGCTGGTCGCCGGACTTGAGCTTGCCCTCGGCGACGAGCTGCTTGACCTGGCGGACGATCTCCTCGTAGATGCGGGTGCTGCGGATGGGCTCGACGTTCGGCCACTCCATGGCGCACACCCCGCGGCGCCGGGGGGCTAGCCCCGGCTCGCCGCCGTCTCGCCCGTGGCCACGGCGCGGCGGCGGGCCACCAGCCAGCCGATCAGCATGATGCCCAGCGCCAGGCCGAGGCGCAGCGCCCACTCGAAGCCCTGGGGCACCTCGCCGACCCGGCTCACCAGGAACTGGTCGTGCACGATCATCTTCCCCGCCACCTCCCCCAGGATCCCGCCGGCGATCAGGATGATCCACGCGTAGCGGTTCATGAGGTTGGCGAGCAGCCCGCTGCCCCAGACCACGATGGGGATGGACAGGGCGATCCCGAAGATCACCAGCCGCAGGTCGCCCCCGGCGGCGCCCGCGACGCCGATGACGTTGTCGAGGCTCATCACCACGTCGGCCACGATGATGATCCAGATCGCCTCCAGCAAGGTGGTGCCGTGGCGCGCGTCGCCGTGCCCGCCGCCCTCCGACTGGCGGACCAGCTTGATGGCGATCCAGAGCAGCAGGAGGCCGCCCACCACCTGCAGCAGGGGGATGCCGAGCAGGTAGGTGACGATCGTGACGAAGAGGAGCCGGAGGCCAACCGCCCCTACCGTGCCCCAGATCCGGCCCAGGAATTGCTGGCGCTTGGGCAGCGTGCGGACCGCCAGGGCGATCACCAGCGCGTTGTCCCCGGCGAGGGCCAGGTCGATCAGCACGATCTTGCCCACGCCCACCCAGAACTCCCAGCTCATACCCGCCCCGCTCCGTGCTCCTCGGTTCCCGCGCCCGCCGCCGCCGGCCGGCCGCGCAGGCGACGCCAGTACGGCGTGATCAGCGGGAGCGCGAAGAAGAAGAGGGCCACCCCGGTGATGGCTCCGGCGATGGGCCGGTTGAAGAGTATCGCCAGCGATCCCTGCGACATGATCAGGCTCTGCCGGAGCGCGTTCTCGGCCAGGTCGCCCAGCACGAGGGCGAGGACCAGCGGCGCCAGCGGGTAGTCGAGCTTCTTGAAGGCGTAGCCGATGACACCGAACACCAGCATATACCAGACATCGATCATGCTGTTATGGACCGAGTAGGCGCCGATGGCGCAGATGGAAACGATGAGGGGCGTCAGAATGGCGAAGGGGATGCGCAGGATGGCGGCGAAGAACGGGACGAAGGCGAGCACCATCACCACGCCGATGACGTTGCCGGTGTACATGCTGGCGATCAGGCCCCACACGAAGTCGGGGTGCTCCTTGAACAGCATCGGGCCCGGCTGGAGCCCCCAGATGATGAGCCCGCCGAGCATCACCGCCGCCGTCGGCGAGCCGGGGATGCCCAGCGTGATCATGGGCAGCAGCGCCGCTCCCCCGGCAGCGTGGGCGGCTGTCTCCGGGGCGATGACCCCCTCGATCTCGCCCTTGCCGAAGCGCTCGGGATGCCGCGAGAAGCGCTTGGCGAAGGCGTAGCTCATGAAGGACGCCGGAGTGGCCCCTCCGGGCTTGAAGCCCATCCAGAACCCGATGAAGGCCCCCCGGACGAAGGTGCGGTAGTAGCGCGGCAGGATCTTCCAGGTCTGGAAGACCACGCGCGGGTTGATCTTGGCCGACGCCCCCTTGAAGGACAGGCCCTCCTCCATGGTCAGCAGGATCTCGCCGATGCCGAACAGCCCGATCACCGCCACGATGAAGTCGAACCCCTTCATGAGGTCCGTGAAGCCGAAGGTCAACCGCAGCGCCCCCGTGACGATGTCGAGCCCCACCGAGGCCAGGATGAAGCCGATGAGGATGGACACGAGGGACTTCAGCGGGTTGCCGCCGCCGAGGCCGATGAAGGAGGAGAAGGTCAGGAGCTGGATGGCGAAGAACTCGGGCGGCCCGAACTTGAGCGCGATCTCGGCCAGGATCGGCGCGAACAGCGTGATGAGCACCACCGAGAACAGCGCGCCCACGAAGGAGGAGGTGAAGGCGGCGGTGAGGGCCTGACCGCCCTCGCCCCGCCTGGCCATCGGGAAGCCGTCGAAGGTGGTGGCCACCGACCACGGCTCGCCGGGGATGTTGAAGAGCACGGAGGTGATGGCCCCCCCGAAGAGGGCCCCCCAGTAGATGCTGGTGAGCAGGATGATGGCGGAGGTGGGCGGCATCGAGAAGGTGAGGGGCAGGAGGATGGCCACGCCGTTCGCCCCGCCCAGGCCCGGGAGCACGCCGATGATCGTGCCCAGGGTGATGCCGACCACCGCGATGAAGAGATTGTAGGGCTGAAGGGCGACCTCGAACCCGAGCAGGAGGTTCTCGAACCCCATGCCCTACCCGGGATGATGCGCGAATGAACGCCCCACCCTCACCCCGCCCTCTCCCTCCAGAGAGGGAGGGAGTCATCGGAGTTTCCTCTCCCCCGCGGAGGGGGAGAGGGCAGGGCGAGGGGGCACGTACGACGCAAAGCGTGCGCTCGTGAACGACGCACGCTAGTAGCCCAGCCAGCCCTCGAGCGGCCCCTTCGGCATGGGGACCAGGAACCATTTCTCGAACACGATGAAGGTCACCACGGGGAACCCGACGCTCAGGAGCGCCACCGCCGCCCACGAATGGCGCCCGATCCAGCGCATGTAGACGGCCATGTACACCGCCGCCGCGACGTAGAGGCCGACGAACTGCATGAGGACCACCGTGGCCGCGGCGGGCGCCAGCACCTTGAGGACCGGCCCCAGCGCGGCCCGGGCGACGAAGGGCTTGGCATCAGAGCGCCACACGGCCTGGACGATGATCGCCAGGCAGCTCGCGATCATGAGTGCCGCCAGCCAGAAGGGAAAGAACCCGCTGCGAGGCCCGTCCGTCCCCCACCCGATCCCGAGCCGGAGGGCGTCCCCCACCACCAGGACGCCCATCGCGATCAACAGCACCGCCGTGACGAGGTCGGCCTTGCGCATGTCCCTCCCTGGCGCGACGGCGCCCGCGGGGGCGCCGCCGCCCTGGAGTGGGCCGGTGGTGACAGGCTACTTCTTCAGCAGCAGCCCGCCCTTGGTCATGAGGTCCTTGTGGAGCTGCTCGGCGCCCTCGAGCCACTTCACGTACTCGGCGCCAGTGAGCCAGGAAGGCTTCAGCGCGCCCTTCGACAGGTAATCCTTGAACTCCGCGGACTCGTACACCTTCTTGAGGAAGCCCTGGTACCAGTCCACCGCCTCCTTGGGCATGTCGGGGGGCCCGAAGATGCCGCGCAGCATGTTGTAGCTGATGTCCGCGCCGACGGCCTCCTTCACGGTGGGGATCTCCTTCCAGTCGGCGTCAGGGATGCGGGCGGTGTCGAACACGGCCAGCGGCCGCACGCGGCCGGCCTTCCAGTGGCTCACGCACTCGATGGGGTTGTTCAGCGTCGAGTCCACGTGGTTGCCCACCAGGTTGACGCAGACCTCCCCGCCCCCCTTGAACGGCACGTAGGTGAACTTCACCCCCTGCGATTGCTCGAGCAGGATGGTGATGATCTGGTCCTCCTGGGCCGAGCCGGTACCGCCCATCTTCATGGTGCCGCCCTTCTCCTTCACCGCGGCGAGGTACTCCTTGGCGGTCTTGTAGGGCGTCTCGGCGTTGACCCAGAGGATGAACTGGTCCAGCGCCATGCGCGAGACGGGCGTCAGGTCCTTCCAGTTGAACGGCACGCCGGTGTGGAGCGGCGTCGTGAAGAGGTTGGAGAGCGTGATGATGATCGTGTGGGCATCCCCCTTCTTGCCCTTGACGTGGAGGAAGCCCTCGGCGCCGGCCCCGCCGGCCTTGTTGACCACGATGAAGGGCCGCGGGGAGAGCTTGTTCTTCTCGGCGATGCCCGCGATCAGCCGGGCCATCTGGTCGGCGCCGCCCCCCGTCCCCGCGGGGATCACGAACTCGATGGGCTTGGTGGGCTCCCAGGCCGCGTGAGCGGGCAGCGGCGCGGCAGCGACGACGGCCAGCGCGAGCAGCCATCCGATCGATCGTCCCCATTGACGTGTCATCCCTTATACCCTCCTTGAGCGACCGATGCGTGTTGGAGGACCTGGACCAGCTACTCTGGTGCAGCGTGAAACGGCGGGGCCGGGACAGCGGTTCCCCCCGGCGGGTCGGGCCCCGGAGTGCGGCAGGGCCCGACCGCCGAGAGTCCAGGATCCCGGCTATGACCTAGGGCGCTCCTTCCAGAACGGGATGACCCCCGGGATCTCCCACTTGTCCCACATCTCGTCGACTTTGTGCTGGAAGTACTCGAGGTCTTCCTCGGTGAAGTGGGCGAACCGGCCCTGCTTGAGCAGATACTCGCGCACCGGCTTGCGCGGGCGGCCCTCCACGATCGCCTTGGTTTTCCCGTAGTGCCGGACCACGCCGGCCTCGACCTCGTAGAGCGGGAAGATCCCGGTCTCGATGGCCAGCTCGCCCAGCTCGTGCGAGAGCATGGGGTCGTAGTCCCAGCCCTTGGGGCACGGATCCAGCGAGTGGATGAAGGTGGGCCCGCCGATGGACAGGGCCTTGCGCACCCGGTTCATCATCTCGACGGCGTAGGAGGCGCAGACGGTGCCGACGTAGCGACACTCCGGATGGCCGGCCGCCAGCATGCCAGCCATGTTCTTCTTCCAGCGGGTATGGATGAGGCGCTTCACGGAGCCGGGCGGGCTGAAGGTGGTGTTGGCGCCATAGGGCGTCGAGCCCGACAGCTGGATGTCGGTGTTGGCGTAGGACTCGTTGTCGTACATCAGGATCAGCGAGTTGTAC
>Ga0302046_10002766_pt1 | contig 16209 bp, 18 predicted proteins | sample RVTome_11_FD_200261 | JGI IMG/M metagenome (GOLD analysis project Ga0302046, IMG submission 200261) | Soil microbial communities from uranium-contaminated site in the Upper Colorado River Basin, Wyoming, United States - RVT147D111 (version 2) ...
CTCCCGGATGTCCTCACCCCTGACGATGTAGATCACATCCTCCGCGATGTTGGTCGCGTGATCGGCGATCCGCTCCAGGTGGCGGGACACCAAGATCAGGTCCAGGGCTCGAGGAATCGTCGTTGGATCGGTCATCATGTACGTCAGGAGCTCTCGAAAGACCTGGTCCCGCAGAAGGTCGATCGAGTCGTCCGACTCGATCACGATCATGGCCAGCTCCGCGTCCCGCGCGACGAAGGCATCCAGGCTCCTCTTGACCATCTCCTGGCAGAGCTGTGCCATCCGTGGGATGTCGATCAGCGGCTTCAAGAGCGGCTGGGAGATGATAAACGTGGTGGCGTGAGCGATGTTCACCGCGAGGTCGCCGATCCGCTCGAGGTCACTGTTGATCTTGATGGCCGCTGCGATGAAGCGAAGGTCCCTGGCCATCGGCTGCCGCAAGGCCAGGAGGGTGAAGCACCGCTGGTCATTCTCGATGCAGCGCTGGTCCATCTCCTCCTCGTGAGCGAAGACCTCCTGCACCAACGCCTCGTTTCGGTCCACGAGCGCCTTGACGCTCTTGACAATCATCGTCTCGGCCAGGCTTCCCATGGCCAAGAGGTATTCCCTCAACTCTTTTAGTTGCTCGTCGAACTGCCGCTCCATCGTCTCGTCCTCGCCTTATCCGAACCGGCCGGTGATGTAGTCTTCCGTCTGCTTCTTCGAGGGATTCACGAAGATCTGTTTTGTGAGATCATACTCGACCAATGCCCCGAGGTACAGAAAGGCGGTGTAATCGGAGACCCGCGCCGCCTGCTGCATGTTGTGGGTCACGATCACGATCGTATACTGTTTTTTCAGTTGAGCGATGAGCTCCTCGATCTTCGCGGTCGCAATGGGGTCCAGGGCGGAACACGGTTCGTCCATCAACAGGACCTCCGGCTCGACCGCGATGGCCCTCGCGATACAGAGGCGCTGTTGTTGTCCGCCCGACAGGCTGAGCGCGCTCTCCTGAAGGCGGTCGCGAACCTCATCCCAGAGGGCAGCACTCCTCAGGCTCCTCTCGACGATCTCGTCCATGGTCGAATGACCCTGAAGGCCCTGGATCCTCGGGCCGTAGGCGACATTCTCATAGATCGACTTCGGGAAGGGGTTGGATTTCTGGAAGACCATCCCGACGCGCTTGCGGAGCTCGGTGATCTCGAGGCTCGGATCGTTGATATCGGTCCCGCCGATCCGGATAGTCCCGGTGATGGTCACGCCGTCAATTAAGTCGTTCAGCCGGTTCAGGCATCGAAGGAGCGTGCTCTTCCCGCACCCCGACGGCCCGATGAAGGCGGTGACCTGGTGCTTCGGAACATCGAGGCTGATGTCTTCAAGGGCGACCTTCGCGCCGTACTTCAGGCTCAGCTTCCTGATCTCGATCATCGGGTCCACCACTGTCCTCGCTCCCACGGGCTGATCCTGCATCCTGAGGCCACTCGGGGCTGCCATCTGGCCTTCGTGGCCCTTCGGTGGGCCAGTGATCGGGAGGTCGCCTGTCTGGTTCTCAACCGCCATTCCGACGCGAGTCCCCATTCGATCCCCCCTGCTCCTCACATTATCGCCATGGCGTACTTCTTTCGCAACCTGTTCCTGAGCAGGATCGCCGTCAGGTTCAGGACCAACACCACCAGCAGCAGCAGGAGTGCGGTGGCGTAGACCATCGGTCTGGCAGCATCCACATTGGGTGATTGAAAGCCAACATCGTAGATATGGAACCCGAGATGCATGAACTTCCGCTCCAGGTGAAGGAACGGCCAGAAGCCGTCGATCGGCAAGGACGGGGCGAGCTTGACAACCCCGGTGATCATGAGAGGGGCAACCTCCCCCGCCGCACGGGCCATGGCCAGGATGAGCCCGGTGAGAATCGACGGCATGACGGCCGGCAGGATCACCCGCCAGGTCGTCTCGAACTTCGTGGCGCCGAGCGCCAGGGATGCCTCGCGCATCCCACCGGGAATCGCCGCCAGGCCCTCCTCGGTCGCCACAATGACGACCGGGACTGTGAGCAGCGCGAGGGTAAGGGACGCCCACAAGATGCCCCCTGTCCCGAAGGTCGGGGTCGGGAGCACCTCGGGGTAGAAGAGTCGGTCGATGCTCCCCCCGACGAGGTAGATGAAGAAACCGACCCCGAACACCCCGAACACGATCGAGGGAACGCCCGCCAGGTTGTTGACCGCGATCCTGACCGTGCTGACAAACGCCCCTTGCTTGGCGTACTCCCGCAGGTAGAAAGCGGCCAGCACCCCCAGCGGGCTGACAAATAGACTCATGATGAACACCATCATGACCGTCCCGAAGATGGCGGGGAAGACGCCACCCTCAGTGTTCGACTCCCTTGGCTCCCCCGCAACGAACTCCCAGATCTTGGACAGATAGAGACCGCTCTTGGCCCAAAGGCCCATCGCGTTGGGTTGATACGCCCTGACGATCTGGCTTAGCGGCAGCTCCTTTTCCTTCTCGTCGGCGGCCGAGACCACCAGAAGCTCTCGGGGGGTCTTCTTGAGGTCGGCGAGCCGCGCCTCCTGTACGCGGTACATCGCTGCCAAGGTCTCTAACTCCTGCTGGAGCTGCGCCATCTCGGGACTCACCTCGCGAGCCCGCATGCCTAGCTTCTTCATCCTGAGGCGGATCTGCTCCTGCGCATAGTTGATCGCCCCGATGTCCTTCTTTTCGACCCGCCTGATATCTTTAGAGGTGGACGTCGCCCCCGGGAGAGAGGCCTGCAGCCCCTTCCAGCCATCCACCGGCCCTCGGGCCACCACGCGGTCGCCGTCCCGGACCTCCTTGATGAAGCCGTACAGGTTGCCCCACTCCTGTCGCTCGATCAGGACAGCCTCGGCGGGGAAGTCCCGGCGAACGATACTAACCTCCTCGACCCAGACGAAGTCGGCGCCGTACAGGTCACGGTTTCCAACCCTGACCTGGATGCGATACCGCTCAGAGGCGCCCGGAGGCGCCCCGGGCTGCGGGATCTTCTCGCGGTGGGCCACCTGGCCCATCAACTCCTTGCCGCCGGCCAGGGTCAGCCTCGCAATAGGCGATGGCCAGAAGGAACCCAACCCGTTCACCAACACCAGGATGACGAGGCCGGCCACCATAACGAGGCTGAACGCTAACGCCCCGCCGCTCAGCCAAATGAACGGATCGCCGCTCTTCCAGAATCGCTTCATAAATACCGGTACCTTCGCCGGAGCTTCAGGCGAACGAGCTCGGCTATCGTGTTCAAGAGAAATGTCATCACGAAGAGGAGGAGGGCCGCCAAGAAGAGGACCCGGAACAGTGTGCCACCCTCGGGGGCTTCCGGCAGCTCTACGGCGATATTTGCCGAAAGGGCCCGGAATCCGTTGAAGATGCTCCAGTCCATGACCGGCGTATTTCCCGTCGCCATCAGGACGATCATGGTCTCCCCAACAGCCCGCCCAAAGCCGATCATGATAGCCGAGAAGATCCCGGGGCTTGCCGTCGGCAGCACGATCCTGAGCGCGGTCTGCCACCGGGTGGCGCCCAGGGCGAGCGATCCGGCCACCAGGTGTGGAGGCACATTGGCGAGGGAATCCTCGGCAATCGTAAAAATGATCGGAATAACGGCGAAGCCCATGGCAAATCCCACAACCATGGAGTTTCGCTGATCGTAGGTCAGCCCGAGGGCGTTCAGAAGCCACCCTCGGTAGTCGCCGGACAGCAGCAGATGCTCGACCATGCCCCCGAGCTGGAATGAGACCCAGCCGCCGAGGATGACGATCGGGATCAGCAAGGAGACCTCGGTGCCGGCCCTGACTCGCCGGCGGAGCCCGACGGGGACAAATCGCCAGCAAAAGACCGCGATCAGGATCAGGAGCGTAGTGACGATCGGCATGAGAAAGAGACCCGGGACGACCTTCTCGACTAAGGGCGCAAGCCACAGACCGGCCAGGAAGCCCAGGACCACGCTCGGCAGGGCGGCCATGATCTCCACGGTCGGCTTCACGATCCCCTTGAGCGTCGGGTGCATGAACTGGGAGGCGTAGAGTGCCCCGAGGAGCGCAAGCGGGATGGCGAAGAGGAGGGCGTACAATGTCCCTTTCAAGGTCCCGAAGATGAGCGGGGTCAGGCTGAACTTCGCCTCAAAGTCGTCGGTCCCTCCCGTGGACTGCCATACATACTCCGGCGCGGCGTACCCCTCGTACCATATCTTTCCAAAGAGGCTTTTCAGGGTGCTCTCGGGGTGGGGATTGACCAGGGTCCAGTTCGAGAAACGTCCCATCGCGTCAACTGCGATGACGCCGTCGGCCTTGGGGGCAAAGGCAACCCCAGTGAACCTCCCTCCCTCGGCCTTGACAGTCAGCAAGGTCTCGCCGGTGGTGCCGTAACGAAGACGAGTGACGCCGGAGGCATCAACCGTGACGAACCCCTTGTCCCGACTGGACGGGGCGAACGCGACGACGGCCCCGGCGTGCGGCGTAAAGTCGTAGGTCTTCGTCAGACGCCGCTCGCCTCTATCGGCTTGGAGAAGCTGCCAGGAGCTGACGCCGCCCAGCGTATCGCCCACCACAAGTGTGCGGTCGCCGATGAGGAACCCCATGACGCTCACGCCGGCCCCCGGTCGGGTCGTGGCGGCAACGGCGCCTGCGACCTTCGGATCGCTCGAATCCCGAAGATCCACCCTGAGAACCTGGCCGGATGAGGCGCCGACGAATAGATCCTCGCCGCGGCCGTCGAGGGCAAGGCCGGTAATCTCGCCTTCGATCGGCAGGGAGAGACGTTGGCGCGACTCCTCCTTCGTCGAAGGTCCGATCAGCGCCTTCGTCTCCTTGACGGTGAGCAGCACGAGCTCCTTCGGTCCGACAGCGGCCACGATGATGGGACCGGCTGGGGCTACAACGCGGGCGAGCCGCATGATAGCCTGCTTATCAGGATCGGCTAAGAGCGGGTCGCCCACCACCAATTCGGCGTCTACCCGGCGCCTTCCGTCTTGGAAGGAAGCTGAGAATTTGACCTCCGCCGGGATCACGCGCCCATCGGAAAGTCCCAGGGCGAACGGACCTCGCCTTGGGGGTGACGTTCCGACGACCGTAGCCCCCTTCAGGCCCACGAGGGGGCTCGGTGCGAGCGACGCTCCATCCTTGACCGAAACGAATTGCACCCCGGCGCCAGTCACCAGGTAGACGATCTCGCGATACTCGTCCACGCCCACGGCAAGCGGGGTCGAGTCGGGCCTGGCGGCGACAGTTCCGACCAACGTCGCCGTCGGCTTCTTGAGGAGGGGATACACCTCGCCGGCGATAACGAAGAAAATGGCGAGAATCGAGAAGATAATCGCCACGCCGCCCAGGGTGACGAGGCGGCGGGCGAGCCGATCGACGCGGATCCGACGTGTGACCCGCTCGCCGGTGACCGACAGCAGGCGAGCAACTCCACGCGGCTCGCCTGCTGTCAGGACCTTAGCGCTATCCGCCATATCGTGGCTCAGTACGCTGTTAGAGAGCCCTGCTCAATTCTTCCTTGGCGATGGAGCTCGGGACCGGATAGTACCCGTCCCTGATCACCGCATCCTGACCCTGTCGGGTGAACATGAACGTCACAAACTCCCTCATCAGCGGATCCAGGGGCTTGCCGGGCGCCTTGTTGACGTAGACGTAGAGGAAGCGAGAAAGGGGAAATTTGCCGGAGTAGGCGTTATCCGCCGTCGCCTCAACGCAACTTCCACCTTCCTTCGCTGCGAGCGGAACTGCCCGGACACCGGCTGTGGTGTAGCCGATGCCGCTGTAGCCGATGGCATAGCGGTCCACAGTGACTCCCTGAACGACCGAGGCCGAACCCGGCTGCTCCTTCACCGTGTCCTTGTAGTCGCCGTTCTTCATCGCGTGCTCCTTGAAAAACCCGTAGGTGCCGGAGGCCGAATTTCGACCGAACAGGCTGATCGGCCGGTTCGCCCAATCACCTGCGAGGCCGAGCTGCCCCCAGGTCTTGATGTCTTCCTTGTAGCCATAGCGCCTCGACTTGGAGAAGATGGCATCCACCTGGGCCATCGTCAGACATTTGATCGGGTTGTCCTTGTTGACGAAGACCGCCAGGGCGTCCACGGAGCTGCGGAGGCCGGTCGGCTTGTAGCCGAATTTCTTCTCGAAGCCATCGATCTCGGTCCCCTTCATGGGACGGGACATGGGGCCGAGCTGAGCGGTTCCGGAGATCAGGGCCGGAGGCGCCGTGGAGGAGCCCTTCCCCTCGATCTGGAGCTTCACGTTCGGGTAGAACTTGCCGAACCCCTCGCTCCAGAGGGTCATGAGGTTATTCATCGTGTCCGATCCGATGCTGGAAAGGTTCCCTGATACTCCACCTACAGTCTTGTAGGTGGGAAGTGCGGGGTCAACCTTCACCACGTCGGCCAAGCCGAGCGCCGACCAGAGCGAGACCGCCCCGACGGTGACGGAAAGAACAAGTAGAAGGAGCCGCCTGCCTCCTCGCCGTGTGATAGTCCGCATGATCTGTGTGCCTCCTTCCTCTGAAACGATATCAGAGATGTTGTAACGGTTGGGTTACACGCATGTTACAGATATGTTACATTCGCCCCTCGGCTTCGCCTCGTTCTCACACCCTCGCTAGAACCACAGGGCCAGGCGGGTAAAGATCTCCCACGAGGTGTCCTCGCCCGTGATCGGCGTCATCCGGTCATTCTCAAACCAATTCTGAACCCAGTTAAACATCAGGCGGACGTTCGGGCTGAGATACCAATTAAAGCCGACCGTCAGAGCGTCCACCTTGTTGGCACCGGCTTTGCCACCGCCTGAGGGGCTGGGGCCGGGCAGGGCCCCGTCTGAGTCGAAATCGAGCTGGGCATAGCGCGCAACCGCCTCGAGTGCGCCGTAGTCACCAGTGCGGGGGTTGGCGGGCTTGACTTTGGGGGCCTTGCCGTGGACCTTTTCCTCCCCGGTCACGAAGAACGTGCCGGCCACGTACCACCCCTGGCCCTCAAGATTGCCGAGATTGGAGTTGTTGGGGCCGAGGTTTCGCTCCTCTTCCGACCTAACATATTCGCCATAGAGGCCGAAGGGGCCAAACGCGTACACCACCTCCCCGCCGTAGCGCGTCCGATCGCCTCTGACGTTGATCGTCGGGAAGAAGACGAATCTGCCGTCGGTCCTCCCCCGGAGACTGGTCCCGACGGTGCCTGCCGGGTGGATGTCCTGGTCGCCATGGGTGAAATGGCCGGCGATGTGGAGCGTCTGCAACGCAGGAATGCCCATTAACTGAAACGGACGAACCAGCAGCCGGCCGGCGACATCCTTAGAGTCATTGGTCTCGAGGGTATTCTGGCCCGTGCCGTTGAAGTAGCCGACGCCATAGTCCACCATCCCCCCGAAGAGGCTGCCATGGACCATCGCGCCGACGTCGCGCGCCGGCACCAGGTTGTTGACCACCGATCGCTCCACGAAGTCGATGAACCGGGAGGAAGTCAGCTCCTCGAAGCTGAACGGAACCTTGAACTGGCCGCCCCGGATCCGGAGTTCCTTCCAGTAGTTCAGCTCCCCGTAGCCATCGGTGAGAATGAACGGGGTCCCCTGTTCGCCGAAGTCGCCTTCGACCTTGAAGTCCAGATACTTGAAGAAGGTCGCATCGACCCCCAGCCTCGCCCGGCGCAGGCGGAAGTTGGTGAGGAGGTCGCTCCGAGTGGGACTAAGGTTGCTCCGGTTGCCGTCCAGATTGCGGGAACCCTCCTCATAGGCGCGCATATCGACGTGGACCCGGCCGTGGAACTCGATCTTGTGCTGGCCGTCCGCGGACTCGATGTAGGGAGTCCAGCCTTTGAAGCCGGCCAGAATCTTGCCGGCCCCTTCCTTCTTCGCCCGGGTCTTCAGCTCCTGGTACTTCTCCTCGCTGATCTGCCCCTTCTCCTTCAGGATGTCCAGCACCTCATCCAGGACCGCCTTATCGGCCTGCTTCTCGGCGGCCCAGGCCGGCTGGGGCAGGACCACCAACGACAGCGCCGTCATGAGGACTGCACCGATGACCAGCACCTGCTGCCAGGTTCGTCTCATGCTCTGCCTCCTCACGTGATAGGGTTTCGTCCTCTGCCTTGCCCGCTCGTCCAGACTGGCTTTCACGCTTGCGTCATCATTCGTTTGGAAACATGCCGAATGCTGGCAACGGCGCTGGCCCAGCCGCAGGCTCTCCCCGGGCTGCCCCCCGCGCAGTCGGGTTAGGCCGATCGTTTCAGGGGCAGGTCAGGCATCCATGAGAGGCTGCTTTCAAGGTCGTGATACAGCTCATAGACCTGGAGGAATGGATTCCGATCGAACCTCGCCCGGAGGTCGCCGCGAAGCGCGCACAGTCGGAGGGTGCCACCCTGCGCCTTGACTTCCTGGCGGATCGCGTCCAGGACGCCGAGCTCCGGGACACCGATCTCGCGAAGCCCCGCCAAGTAGAGAATCGCCTTCACGCCGGGGCGCCTGAGAAATGCCGAAAGGCCGCGCCGCGCCCTGGCCGCCTCATCCTCCCGCGCCTTCCCATCGATCTTGATAATCACCCTTCCGTGCAGCTCCTTTATCCGGTATCGCATGCTCCGCTCCTCCTGACCTACGGGTGAGCCGCCTGCCACTGCATGTCCTGCCGGCGGATGACGATGCGGACTGCGTGTTCCTCCGAATCGACCTCGATCCGCTCGATGGTCCCGTCGATTGGACTCAACACCACCTGATCATCGAAATAGGGTGACAGGCCGAGCAAATCGCCTCGCTTTACCCACCTCATGGCTTCGCATCGGTTGTAGGAACCCAGATCGACCTTAAGCGTAATCAACACCACACCTCCTTCAGGCGTCGGCATCCTGACATCGATTTGTTACGAACATATGAAGCGGTGGTGACAGTGAAGTTAATTTCTATCCCCACCCGTGGCAGGCTCAGGCAGCCTCAGATTCCCGGCACACCTCCAGAACTACCTCGACCCAGCAATGCTTCTCTCGCTCAGGGAGGACCTCCCCGAGCGTTGGCACGCCAGCGGCACGGGATCCGGGTCGTCCTTCGATGTTGGCGATTCTCACCCTTCCAGACTTCACCAAGTAGCCCAGCCAATATTTCGCCGACCTATCCGACAGATGGAAGTGATCAACAAACTCGGATGGCATCGTGTGAGGTCGAGCCAGCAGATAGCTCATGAACTCCTGTTCGAATCTCTCTGCCCCTCCGTCGATCATCGTGCGCCCTCCTCCGTCTGCGCGCAGCGCATCATGCGAGCGGGTTCTTCCTGGTGATCGGAGAATACCGAGAGGATGTGACAGAGGGTTTACGCTGACGTTGCAGACGTGTAACTTTCCCAGAAGAGGAGGGAGTGATAGAGCGGAGGCGAGTCACTTACAGACCACGCAAGAGTTTTTCGCGCGAGTAGCCCGGATGAGCGCGCTGGGACAATCACACCAGTCGTGGGCGGAAGTACCAGCAATGGGAGCAAGAGCAGAGCGGGGTAGTGCTTAGCGAGGACCTGCTACAGGGCGGGTTCCTCCAGATTCTCGAGCCATTGGCGGAGGCGTGCGTGGATCTGGTCGCGGACTCGGCGGAAGGCCTGCAGGTGTTCCTGGTCGGTCCCTGTGACCTGGGAAGGATCGTCGAAGTGCCAGTGGAGACGCCTCGTCCGCCCCGGAAAAATCGGACAGCGCTCGTTGGCGCTGTCGCACACTGTGATCACATAGTCCCAGGGCTGCTCCACGAAGCCAACCAGGCTCTTCGACGTGTGTCCGGCCAGATCGATCCCGACCTCCCGCATTGCCTGGATGGCCAGCGGATGGACGCGCGTCGCCTCGGTGCCGGCGCTTTCCACCTCAAAACGCTCTCCGGCGAGAGCTCGGAGAAATGCCTCGGCCATCTGACTCCTGGCCGAGTTGTGGGTACAAAGAAACAGAACTCGCGGCTTAGTCATGAAGGCCCTCGGGGAGGCAGGGCCGCAGCAGCCTTGCCCATCGCGGCTTGCATGGCGGAACCATGCTGCTCGCCCCCGCCCGGTGGGAACCAGCCCCGAGTGCGGTTGCAGAACGAGCAGACCGATAGCATGACTGGAACCTCCACGAGAACCCCGACCACGGTGACCAGGGTTGCGCCCGAGGTCAGGCCAAAAAGCGAGATTGCCGTCGCGACGGCCAGCTCGAAGAAATTGCTGGCACCGATCAGTGCGCCAGGCGCGGCCACCGAGTGCGGCACGCGAAACCATCGCGCCAGCCCGTACGCCAGCCCCGAATTGAAATAGACCTGAATCAGGAGCGGGATGGCGATGAGGACAATGTGCGAGAGCTTGCCCAGGATCACCTCTCCCTGAAACGCGAAGATAATAACCAGTGTTGCGAGAAGGGCGAGGATGGTAACCGGCTTGAGGCGAGCGAGGAACACGCCTTCAAACCAGGCTAGCCCGCGCGCACGGAGGAGCGTCGCTCGGGAAACCGCCCCCGCCGCCAGCGGAACGACAATGTAGAGGACGACCGAGTACAGCAACACGTCGTACGGCACCGTGATGTTCGACACGCCCAAGAGGAAAACCACGATGGGCGCAAAGGCGAACAGCATGATGAGGTCATTGAGGGCGACCTGGACCAGGGTGCAGGCCGGATCGCCATCGGTCAGGTAGCTCTATACGAATACCATGGCCGTGCACGGCGCCGCAGCGAGGATAATGGTCCCGGCCAGGTACTGATCTCCGAGCGCGGAGCCGATGATCCCGGCGAAGAGGTGTTTGAAGAACAGCCATCCGAGGAAGACCATGCTGAAGGGCTTCACGAACCAGTTGACGAACAGGACGATCAGGATTCCCTTTGGTTGGCGCCCGACCCCTCGGAGCGCTGCGAAGTCGATCCGCAGCATCATCGGATAGATCATCAGCCAGATCAGGACGGCCACCGGCAGGTTGACGTGCCTGACCTCCATCCGGCTCAACGCTCCCACCAATGCGGGGCTCAGCTTGCCGATAGCGACGCCCGCCATGATGCAAAGCGCCACCCAGACAGAGAGGTAGCGCTCGAAGACGTTCAGGCGCTTGGGAATTGCAAGGCGGTCACCGGGCGGGCTTGCGGGCCCGCACGAAGGCGCTCATGAACTTGCCATCCACCTGGGGTCCGATGGCATCGGCATCGATGCCGGCGCCCGCAAGGAACTCCCTCGCATCGTCCACCCGATACACGCGCGTCGGCTCCAGATCGATCTCCTCGAATCCGGCCTTCGCGAGCTTCTCGCGATACTCGGAATCCTCCAAGGCTCCTGCGACACAGCCGGTCCACAGCTCCACGCTCCTCTGGATCTCGGCCGGGACCGGGCCCCGCACGACGATATCGGAGACTGCAAGGCGACCCCCGGGCCTCAAGACTCGAAACGCCTCGGCAAAGACGCGGTCTTTGTCGGCGGACAAATTGATGACGCAGTTGGAGATGATCACGTCCACTGAATTGTCGGGCAGCGGGATGTTTTCGATCTCCCCTCTCAGGAACTCCACGTTCTCGATTTCGGCCCTCCGCTGGTTCTCGCGGGCCAACGCCAGCATCTCATCGGTCATGTCGAGGCCATAAGCCTTTCCCGTAGCCCCGACCCGTTTGGCAGACAGGAGCACGTCGATGCCGCCACCCGAGCCCAAATCCAACACAACCTCGCCCGGATTGAGCTGGGCCAGTGCCGTCGGGTTACCGCACCCGAGCGAGGCGGCGACCGCTTCGGTCGGTAGGCCGGCGACTTCGCCATCCCCGTAGAGGTTCGAGGTGATCGGGTCGCACCCGGCGGTCGTGGTCTCAGTGCCGCAGCAGGAAGCTTTGCCGCGACCCGCCATTCGCGCGGCTTCACCGTACTTCTGCTTCACGATCTGTTTGATGTCCCTTTCGCTCATGCTGCCCTCCTGTCTATATGCATCAACATTTGTTGATGAGTAGGCCCAAAAAAAATCACTCGCGGCAGTTCGATGCAATGCGTACCCCACGGCTTTTTGGCTTGATGGAGCCGATGAACTCCTCCAACTCCCCGATCGCACTTGAATTCAGCGAGTAGTAAATCCAGCGGCCCTCACGTCGGTCCGTCAGGATGCCCGCGTCTTTAAGCGTCTTGAGGTGGAACGAGAGTCGTGACTGCCCCGTCTGGAGCAAGTCAGTCAGGTCGCAGACACATTGCTCGCCGTCTCGAAGCCGGTCGATGATCTGGAGCCGGGTCTCATCGGCCAGCGCATGAAACCAGCGTGCGGCACGCGTGAGATCTTTCGGCATCAGAAATAGCATGGACTGAATATATCAAACTTTATTGATTTGTCAAGCGACAATCGATCAGGGCCTTGTGACCTTCAACGAGGACGTCTTCGGCCCAACGCGCTGGATACACGAGCGGTGCAGTCACTGGATTACGTCCGGTGTCCGTCGTGAGCGGCGATGGGGAGATCGAATTGGAGCGTGCTCTCAGCATTCAATTGGCTTTCGATCATCAGGTCCCGCCTGTGCGCTCTGAGGACAAGCGCCTCCACGCCGGCGCCGCGCAGCCCGCGCACCACCTCCAGGGCTTCGTTCGCGCACTCGGAAAAATCGGTGGGCACCAACACTTTGCGCGGCATCTTGTTACAGGCGAACTCGCACACTTTCTTTCCCATCTCGGTCACGACGCGCAGTTTCACCAGCAACACGGGCGTCGTTGCATGGCGGACGACGTTCTCCGATACGCTGCCCACCAGCACCTCCTGCGCCAGCGTCTTGCCATGGGAACCGATGAGAATCAGGTCGCATTTTGTTGCTGAGCGACGTGGACGATGCCCTGGTGGGGTACGTCGTGGACCTGCGCCACGCTGCACGCGAAGCCCATATTTTCGACTCGTTTCTGCCGCTGATTCAGCTCATCGCGGGCCAGCCCGTCGTGGCGCTCATAATATGTCGAGTCGAATCCTAAAACATTGACGGCGTGACGCACATCGGTGACGTGCAGCAGGACGACCTGTTTGAAGCCAAGCGAGCGCCATTCGTCCAGGCACGACAAGAGCCGGTCTGCAGGCTCTGAGAAAGCCGTTGGGAAAAGCACCTTGTTGAACATGGCTGTCTCCATTTCCCTCACGTCGCCGCCGAGAACCAGTAACAGGTCCAGTTGCAAACCACACAAACCGATAGCAGGGAAGGGCCTTTGCTCCCCGCTATTTGCGAGCACCCGATGTTTTTTGTATCGGGCTTAACCTCCTACTCGTCATGGGTTACCCTATCACCGCGAAGTACTTCTGACGAAACCTCAAGGCGACATTGACGAGGCCAATGAGCACTGGGACCTCGACCAATGGTCCGATTACAGCCGCAAAGGCCTGGCCGGAGTTGATTCCGAAGACGGCCACAGTCACGGCGATAGCGAGCTCGAAATTGTTGGAGGCAGCGGTGAAAGAAAGGGTGGTGCTCTGAGCATAATTGGCCCCCACTTTCTGGCTCATATAAAACGAAATCAGAAACATGATCACGAAGTAAATGAGCAAAGGAATGGCAATGCGCACAACATCCAAGGGAATTTTCACGATGAATTCACCCTTGAGCGAGAACATTACAACAATGGTGAATAGCAAAGCGATCAGCGTAATTGGACTGATTTTGGGAATGAATTTGTCATGGTACCACTGCTTGTCTTTCAACTTGATCAGAGTAAACCGGGTGATGACCCCGGCGATGAAGGGAATACCCAAATAGATAAAGACACTCTCGGCAATTTGGCCAATCGTGATGTTGACCACCACCCCCGTGAGCCCAAGAAGCGGAGGCAGGACAGTGATAAAAATGTACGCGTAGACAGAAAAGAAAAGAACTTGAAAGATCGAGTTAAAGGCCACCAAGCCGGCGCAGTATTCGGTGTCTCCCTTGGCCAAGTCATTCCAGACAATGACCATCGCGATACAGCGAGCCAACCCAATCATGATCAGCCCTACCATATATTCCGGATATCCTCGCAGAAAAACGATGGCTAAAACGAACATGAGGATGGGGCCGATGATCCAGTTTTGCACCAAGGAAAGCCCCAGCACTTTGTAGTTTCGGAATACCTCACCGAGTTCTTCAAATTTCACCTTGGCCAAGGGTGGATACATCATGAGGATCAACCCGACGGCAATGGGGATGTTGGTCGTCCCGGATTGAAACTGATTCCAGAAGCCGACTACACCTGGAAAAAGATATCCCCATCCCACGCCCACAAACATTCCAAGAAAGATCCATAACGTCAGATAGCGATCGAGGAAAGAAAGTTTTTTACTGATCCGTTCTTCAGCCATCGTCCTGCTCCTCCTTTACTGATCCTCGTATTTTTCCGTTTTTTTGCGATTTGAAATAAAGCACTTCCTTTACGGAAGCGCATTCTGTTTATCTCGGCATATCTTTGTTAATAACATCTCCGCGATCGCCAAACATATCCGTAAAATTGAATTCATAATCGTTCAATCTCTTCATCTCCAGTAGCTCTTCGGGCGGAGCGGTCAGGAGTTTCAAGCTCAGGCTATCCCCCATTTTTTCAACCGTATCGATATCCTCAGCCGTTACAGGGTTTCCCTGCGCCCGTAAGCTCCGAATTCTGTTTTCAAGAACGACCTGGTCATCCGGAAAAACACCGGCCTTTAAATGCACATGGTAAGCCTCGCCAGTTGAAATTCTCTGAATGATGAATCCGCCAGCGATGGAGGCATCAATCCTCAAGGTTTTGAAATTGATCCTGGCGCCGGTTAAAAACGCCGCCGCATCGGCCCAACAGGGCCCATTTTTTGAAACCACCTGGAGATCGGTTCGGTCGATCACGCCATCTGGAAACATTTTGCTCAACACAGCTTTGATCTCGACAAAGGCAATCACAAGACCGTCACACATGTGGCCATGAATCCGTGCAATATCCTTTAAACCAATCTCTTTTGTTTGCAGGTTATAACGACCCAGTGCACTATCCGTATCCCTAACCACAATGGGCTGATTGTTAGGAGCATTTGCTGCCCACTCCGGATAGAACCAATCCGGGCTGTTATCACTTGCGCCGAGTGGTTTATACTCTTTGGTCATCTCAAAAGCCTCCTGATCCCTGGTTCCGTGAACCGAGGAGATATTTTCCGTATTTGTGAGTTGCGTCGACAGGGGCAGCAGCCGCTTCAGCCGCGGTTCGCCTTCGGCGTCGTGGGCCAGTGCGTGCAGCGCAATCCCGTCGCCGGCACGTTGCTGGTGCGCCGCATGCAGGGCATCCATCCAACCGCAGGAGTGGTTGAGACACGAATCAGCGGCCGAACGATGCGTTGAGCGGCGAGGCGCCGTCAGGCGCCGGCGCCTCGCGCGCGGTGTGAGCCGCAGATCCGGGGTGTTACCTCCTTCGCCAGCCGCTCCAGACAGGAAAGCCGCTCGCGTCCCGGAGTGTGAGCAATTCGCCACTCTTCGTGACCGCAGCGGCGATGATGGCGGGCTTGCCCTCGAACGTGATTCGGGAGCCCTTCACCTCGACCGTGTCCTTCGGCTCGAGCTTCACATCCTGATTTTCGATGTACCACCCCGGGCCAAGGTGCACGGAGAGCGTTTCCTTGTCGGTTTTCAACACGGCATGCACACCGTAGTACATCCCTTTCAGCGGCGTGATCTTTTCAATGGACACCACCTCGCCCCTGATGGTCTCGACGGTTTGAGGGTTGTACAACCGGGCGTAAGACGTTCCTGGTCCCCAGCCGCCACCGCCTTTCCACATGATCCCGCGCTGGGCAAACGATCCAGAGGCGAAGACAAGCGATTGCGTCAAGACCACAGCGAACACGACCAGCAACTTTTTCATGGATGCGCCTCCTTGGTTTGCGAAATAGAGAGACAAGCCGTTACGCGTTCGAGTCAGTCATTCCTATACATCCCTCATATCCCCCTCCTTTCCGCACTGGTGGCCGGCTCACGCCTGAATGAGCCGTTTGATGTCCTGGTCGCGCATATGTGTCTCCCGCGTGTTCAATCAAGATTTCTTGATGAATTAAGGCAAAAAAAATCAGTCACACCCCTTGGACGCGACACGCAGAAGGGGGATTTCCTGGTTTCAGCGACCCGATCAGCCGCCCCAGTCCCTTGATTGCCTCCGGGTTCAGCGAGTAATAGACCCATCGTCCGTGGCGCCGGTCCATAAGGATTCCCGCGTCCTTGAGCGTCTTCAGGTGGAAGGACAGGAGTGACTGGGACGTCTCGAGGGTCTCGGTCAGGTCGCAGACACACTGCTCGCCGTCTCGAAGCCG
>Ga0302046_10002767_pt1 | contig 16207 bp, 13 predicted proteins | sample RVTome_11_FD_200261 | JGI IMG/M metagenome (GOLD analysis project Ga0302046, IMG submission 200261) | Soil microbial communities from uranium-contaminated site in the Upper Colorado River Basin, Wyoming, United States - RVT147D111 (version 2) ...
CGTCTCGGGAGCAAACGGAGGGGTGTTCCTTTGGCCACCAACCGGGCAAAGGCTTTCCAATCTGACGATCATCCATGGGTCAGGCCGATGGATCTGCGCCGCCGCAGCCGCCCCGCGGAGAGCTTGATCCAGGGTTTCCTGTTCGTCTGCGGAGCCCTTTCCATCCTGACCACGATTGGCATCGTCGTCGTCCTGGGCAAAGAATCTCTCGACTTCTTCGCCCGCCGTGCCTGGGAAAACACCAACAAATCCGTGACCCGCAGCGTGTCCGAGTTTGATGGCGTGCTGCAGATTTCGGACACAGGCCAGGCGATCGAGGTCGGTTCGGCTTTGCGGCTGGGTGATGAGATCATGCTGGTCACGGCGATGGACGGCACCCAGGTCCAAGTCGAGCGGGGCCTGGAGGGCACAGCCGTCACAATCCATCGCCAAGGAACCGGTATCTTCCGGGGCCAGTGGGTCTCGCTGGTTGAGTTTTTCATCTCAACCAAGTGGAACCCACAGATCGGCCAGTTCGGCATTCTGCCGCTGGTCAACGCCACCTTGATGACAACCACCCTCGCCATCTTGGTTGCGTTGCCACTGGGCCTGAGCGTCGCCATCTACCTGAGTGAATACGCCAGCCTGCGGCTGCGCAGTCTGATCAAGCCGACGCTGGAGGTGCTGGCCGGCGTGCCCACAGTGGTCTATGGCTACTTCGCCCTAACCTTCATGACCCCGCTGCTGCGCCAGATCCTTGGCCGCGATGTGGTTCAGATCTACAACACGGCTTCGGCCGGCATCGTCATCGGCATTCTGATCCTGCCGCTGGTCAGCTCTATGAGCGAGGACGCGTTGAGCGCCGTTCCGGGCTCGCTGCGGCAGGCTGCCTACGCCTTAGGCGCCACCCGGCTTGAGACCGCGGTGCGGGTCGTGGTGCCGGCCGCCTTCTCCGGCATCACGGCCGCTTTCATTGTCGCCATCTCGCGTGCCATCGGCGAAACCATGATCGTGGCCATCGCCGCCGGTGCTGGTCCGGCCTTTACATTCAATCCGTTCCAAGCGGCCGAGACCATGACCGGCCATATCGTGCGCATTAGCGGTGGCGATCTGAGCTACGACTCGATCGACTACAACAGTATCTTCGCCATCGGCCTGGTGCTGTTTGCAATGACGCTGTCACTCAATATCATTTCGCAGCGGATCGTGCGCCGCTTCCGCGAGGTCTATGAATGAGCCCGGCGGTCACTTCCCCTCAGCCAGATCAGGAATTCAATGTCCGCCTGGAGCAGCGCCGCCGCGGCGGCGCCTTGTGGCGGACCGCGTTCCAGCTGTCAACGATCGTCGGCATCATTGCCCTGACCGCCCTGCTCTACAACGTCATGGATTCAGCGTTTGGCTACGTCGCCGTCGAAAACAGCGTCGACCCCGCCAGCCTGGCGATCGGCGGGGTGCCGCTCGAAGAGCAGAGCAAGGACCAGTTGGTCCGGGTGCTCCAGGCCAACGTCTCGGCCGGATTGTTCCGCCGATTTGAGGACGACCAGCCGTTCGCCGAGCGCGGACGGGATAGCGTGCTGGCTCTGATCCTCGAGCGGGTCGTCGAGCCTCAGGTTGTGGAGACCTGGTCGCTGACCGACTCCCTGCTGCGTCGCTCGGAAGTGCTGGCGGAGGCCGCCAGCAGCTATCCGAACGCGATCGTGCGCTTCGAGGCCTGGATTGACCCGGATTTTGTCAGCACACCTCAATCGGGCGACCCACAGCGGGCCGGCGTGCGCACCGCCATCCTTGGCTCGCTGTGGGTGATCGCCATTACCATCGGTTTCTCGTTCCCGATCGGTGTCGGCGCGGCCATCTACCTTGAGGAGTACGCCGCCGACACGGCGCTCAACCGGCTGATCCGGACCAACATCAACAATCTGGCAGGCGTTCCGTCGATCATCTACGGCATTCTGGGGCTGGCGATCCTGGTGCGGGCTCTTGAGCCGCTGACCAGCGGCACCCTTTTCGGCCTGACCGACCCGACGTCGGCCAACGGCCGAACCATTCTGTCGGCCGGGATGACCCTGGGTCTGCTCATCCTGCCATTGATCATCATCAACGCCCAGGAAGCCATCCGGGCCGTGCCCGGCTCGCTGCGCCAGGCGGGTTTGGCCCTGGGGGCGACGCGTTGGCAAACCATCTGGGCCCACGTGCTGCCCAACGCCCTGCCGGGCATCTTGACAGGCACCATTCTGGCCGTGTCGCGGGCCATCGGCGAAACCGCGCCGTTGGTGGTGGTCGGCGCCTCGACGTTCATTACCGTTGATCCGGATTCGCCGTTCGCCAAGTTCACCACATTGCCGATACAAATCTTCCAATGGACCAGCCGGCCCCAGGACGTGTTCCGCAACCTGGCGGCGGCCGCCATCCTCGTGCTGCTGGCGCTGCTTTTGGCAATGAACGCCTCGGCCGTGCTGTTGCGCAACCGATACAGCCGGAGGCTCAGCGGATGAGTGCCATGCCGGACGAAAGCCAAACCTCCATCCCAGGCCTGGAAATGGAAACCAACGGCCACTACGCCATTGCCATGCGCGATTTGCATGTCTACTACGGCGACTTTCTGGCGATCAAGAACATCAACTTGAAGGTTGCCCGGCAGAAGATCACCGCCATCATTGGCCCATCAGGTTGTGGCAAGAGCACCCTGCTGCGGGCCGTTAACCGTATGAATGAACAGATCGGCGACGCTCGCACCGAGGGCGCCGTCTTTTTCGGCGGACACAACATTTACGAGCCACAGGTCGACCCGGTCGAAGTTCGCCGCCGCATCGGGATGGTTTTTCAAAAGCCCAACCCGTTTCCCAAGACCATTTACGAGAATGTCGCTTGGGGTGCCCGGGTCAATGGCTACCGGGACGACATGGATGCGCTGGTTGAGGACTCATTGCGGCGGGCGGCGTTGTGGGACGAGGTGGCCGACAAGCTCGACCAGAGCGGACTTTCGCTGTCGGGGGGCCAGCAGCAGCGCCTGTGCATCGCCCGGGCCATTGCCGTCCGGCCGGATGTAATTCTGATGGATGAGCCCTGCTCGGCGCTCGACCCGATTGCCACCCTGCGCATCGAGGATTTGATGCACGACCTTTCCGACCAGTACACGATTGTCATCGTCACCCACAACATGCAGCAGGCGGCGCGCGTCTCGGACTTCACGGCCATGATGATGCTGGATGAAGCCGATCGGGCTGGCATGATGATCGAATACGACAAGACCGACACCATCTTCACCCGGCCGTCAGACCAGCGCACCGAAGACTACGTCACCGGCCGGTTTGGCTGAGCCATCATGCGACTGGCGATTCTCTCCGACATCCACGCCAATCTGCCCGCGCTGGAGGCGGTCTGGGCCGACGCCCAGCAACAGCACCCGGACTTTACCTACTGCCTCGGTGACCTGGTCGGTTACGGCGCCCAGCCCAACGAGGTCGTCGAATTCATCCGTCGGCAGCAAGTGCCCACCATTCTGGGCAACTACGATGAAGGGGTCGGCTTCAACCTGGCTGATTGCGGCTGCGTTTACCGTGATCCGGTCGAAGACGCGCTCGGTCAACAATCACTACGCTGGACCCAGCAGTACACGACCGAGGCCAACAAGGAGTTCCTGCGCGGCTTACCGCTCCAACTGCGTCTCGACAACCAGCGGCCCAGCCTGCTGCTAGTCCATGGTAGCCCGCGCAAGATCAACGAGTATCTTCATGAAGACCGGCCGGCCGCCTCCTTCGAGCGCATCGCCAAGCTGACCGGGGCCGAAATCCTGCTGTTTGGCCACACCCACCTGCCGTACGTCAAGCGCGCCGGCGGCACCTGGTTTGCCAACGCAGGATCGGTCGGCAAGCCGAAGGACGGCGATTGGCGGGCTGGCTACCTGCTGGTCGATTTGGGGCTGCGGCCGCGCTTCAGCTACCGTCGCGTAGAATATGACCTGCCGGCGGCGGCTCAGGCAATTCGGTCAAGCGAGTTGCCCGGGGTGTTCGCCGAGCAGCTGGAGAGCGGCCGAGGGCTGACGGACGCCCAGCGGTAAGCCCTGCGGGGTTCACAATGGTTGGTTGGGAGGCAAGCAAGATGACCGAAATGCGGCTGACCTTCGCCAAGGAGTTGCAGTCGATTCGTGACGACATCCTGCGTATGGGTGCGCTGCTCGACCGCTCCCTCAGTCTCAGCATGCAGTCATTGGCCGAGCTGGACGAGGTGAAGGCGCAGCAGGTCGTGGCTGAAGATGCCGCCATCAACCAGTTGCGGTTTGGTATCGAGGCCGCCTGCCTGGCGGTGATTGCTCGCCAACAGCCAGCCGCCGGTGATCTACGACAGATCGTGGCTGCCATGAACATGGTGCTCGATTTGGAGCGGATCGGCGACTACGCCGCCGGCATTGCCAAGACGACCATCCGTCTGAAGACACAACCCAGTGCCGAAGCCCTGCCGGAGGGTCTGGCGCTCATGGCCGAAACCAGCCGCACGATGATCAAACGGGTGCTGCAAGCCTACGCCGAAGAAGATCCGGGCGCCGCCAAGCACATCGCGGCCCAGGACGAAGAAATCGACCGGCGTTACGAGCAGTTGTTCAGCAGCTTGCTCGAGCAGATGGCCGAGCAGCCGTCTAACAGCGAGCGTCTGCTCTACTTGCTTTTCGCCGGCCACAACCTCGAACGTGTCGCCGACCGCGTCACCAACCTGGCCGAGCGGGTTGTGTTCATGACCAGCGGTAAGATGACCGAACTCAACCCGGAGCGCATCGAGCCCGGCGGGCTGGAGTAGCCTCAGCTCTGATCGCTGGCGCCCCCCGCTACTCGTTTCCTAGTCCGGATAAGCTGCCGTAGACTGGTCGCCGGTGGGCGAGCGTCCCTGCTGCCGGCCCTCCGCCCGCTTGTGATCGGTCCGAGGCAGCGCACGTCCCGGCGTCGCGAAGCCAACCATGATCTCCAAGCGACCTTGGCCCCAGGTTTCGGCGCCAGGCGGCGAAGCGTCTCTGGCCGACCGGCCAGCGGAATCGGCCACTGCATTCCACGACAATTTGAGAGAAAGCCGCCTCCATGCATGAAGGCCAATGGCGTCCATGACAAACTGGTCGCCCGCAACTTGCGCCGCTTGACGGACGAGTAAGCTGTGATCAACCCCGAACAGGTTGATCGGATCCAACAGTTGGCGGGTCAACTGGGATCGGCACGGGGTAGCCCACGTCAACGCCACCAACAACGGTGGGGGAGTCGCCGAAATCCTCAACAGCTTTGTGCTCCTGATAAACGACCTGGGCGTGCCCATCGAACTGGGCCGGCAGGCCGAGCAACATGTGTGCCATATTTCCTGATCACACGTCACCCGCTCGTCCATCTGGAGCCGATGTTGGAGCTGGAGCCCGTCGGTGCGGGTTGAGAGCCAAGGAGGCGCCAAAGACGCATAGGTAGGGAATGGAGGGCACAAGGGGCAGGCGCCTGTGCGACGAGACCACCCATTGTGATCCATCCAACCCCCTTGGTGTTCTTTGGGTCTTGGCGGTTATCAGCCAGCCGTCAGCTAAGGTCCGCAATTCGCGATGTTATAATCTCGCCGCTCCCCACGAAAGCCCACATTTGATGGCCAGGAGGACACTTGGAAAGCCGCCCCGCTGACGTTACGGACAGCCTGCAAGCGCACTCTCAGGAGGCGACCGACCAACCAGACTGGCACGCACGCGAGGCCAGCGAGGTCGAGTCGTCGCTGGCCACCTCCCCGGAGACCGGCCTGAGCGCGGCCGAGGCCCAAGCTCGTCTCGAGAAGTACGGGCCCAATGAACTAGACGAAGCGCCGCGGCCCAGTTTCTGGCGCATGGTGCTGGGCCAATTCAATAACTTCATCGTAATAGTGCTGCTGGTAGCGGCTGGTCTGTCGGCGCTGCTGGGTGACTATATCGAAGCCGTCGCCATCATGGCAATCGTCGTGCTCAACGCCATCTTGGGCGTGGTTCAGGAGCAGCGCGCCGAGCAAGCCCTGGCCGCCCTCCAACGGATGGCGTCACCCGAAGCCACTGTGCTGCGCGATGGGCACCGGCGCAGTGTGCCGTCGCGCGAGCTTGTCCCGGGTGACGTCGTGCTGCTCGAGGCCGGCCACTACGTACCGGCCGACCTTCGCCTGTTCGAAACCGTCAATCTTCGTGTTGAAGAAGCTGCGCTTACGGGCGAATCGCTCCCGGTCGAGAAGGACGCCAACGTGGTGCTGACGCAGGATGTGCCGCTCGGAGACCGGCGCAACACCGCGTTCTCCGGCACGATGGTCGCCCACGGCCGCGGCCGCGGGGGTGTCGTGGCGACCGGCATGCGCACCCAAATCGGCATGATCGCCAGCATGCTGCAGTCGATAGAACTCGAAGAGACGCCACTACAGCGCCGGCTGGATGACCTGGGCAAGACGTTGGGCTGGGGTGCGCTGGCGGTCTGTGGCCTCGTCTTCGTGCTAGGTTGGCTGCGGGGATTTGAACTGATTGAAATGTTCCTGGTGGCCGTCAGCCTGGCGGTGGCGGCTGTGCCCGAGGGGCTGCCGGCTGTCGTCACGATCACGCTGGCGCTTGGCATGCGCGAGATGATCAAGCGCAATGCCCTGATCCGGCGGCTGTCGTCGGTGGAAACATTGGGTTCAACCACAATCATTTGCTCGGACAAGACGGGAACGCTGACCCAGAACCAGATGACGGTTACCCACGTCTGGGTTGACGGTCAGCAGTTTGACGTAACGGGCTCCTCGACCGCACCGCGCGGCGACTTTCAGGTTGATGGCCAAAAGATCAATCTGGCGGACTACCCGGCGCTGACGACGGCCCTGTGGGTGGCGGCGCTCGACAACGATGCCGTGCTCGAGGAAGAAGCAGGGGCCCTGGACGAGCGCGAACGCTATCGACCGGTCGGTGATCCGACGGAAGCGGCACTGATCGTAGCGGCGGCCAAGGCTGGTGCCTGGCGCAACACGCTCGAGCAGAGTTATCCGCGGGTCGACGAAATCCCCTTCGATTCGACGCGCAAACGCATGACCACTGTCCACCGGATTGAGTCCCCCGATCCGGCCGATCCCAGCCCGTTCTACGATGACAGCCGCCGCGGCTGGGAAGTGGCGGCCGTCAAGGGTGCGCCGGATGTGGTGCTCGACTTGTGTGTCAACGTCCAGACGATCGATGACGGTGTCGTCGAACTGACCGAAGAGCGGCGCCAGCGAATCTTGCAGGCCAACGAGGCCATGGCTCAGCAGGCGCTGCGTGTCCTGGCTGTGGCCTACCGGCTGGAACAGGACGTGCCCGACGGCGAGGCCCTCGATCAGGTCGAGCGCGAATTAACCTTTGTTGGCCTGATCGGCATGATCGACCCGCCCCGGCCGGAGGTGAGCGGTGCCATCGCCCGTGCCCGCAACGCCGGCATCCGTACCTTGATGATCACCGGTGATTATCCGGACACGGCACGCGCCATCGCCGAACGCATTGGGCTGCTGGCCGAAGGACACCAGGTGGCGACCGGGCGGGATTTGGATGGCTACGACGACGAGCAGTTGGCCCAGGTTGTCATCAACACCGATGTCTTCGCCCGGGTTTCACCGGAACACAAAGTGCGGATCGTCGAAGCCCTCAAGCGGGGCGACGAGGTGGTAGCCATGACCGGGGACGGCGTCAATGACGCCCCGGCCCTCAAACGCGCCGACATCGGGGTGGCCATGGGTATCACCGGCACGGATGTGGCCAAGGAAACCGCCGACATGGTGCTGACCGACGACAACTACGTCAGTATCGTGGCGGCCGTCGAACAAGGCCGTGTCATCTACTCCAACATCCGCAAGTTCGTCTTCTACTTGCTGTCGTGCAATTTGGCCGAGATTGTCACGATCCTCGTTGCCATTCTGCTTGGCGCGCCCTCCCCATTGACGCCCATCCAATTGCTGTGGCTCAACTTGATTACCGACGGCGCCCCGGCGCTGGCCCTGGGGATGGAGAAAGGCGACCCCGACACGATGGACCAGCCGCCGCGCCCTCCGCAGGAGCCGATTATCTACCGGCGCATGCAGATCGGAATCGCCGTGCAAACACTAGCGATTGCCGGGGTGACATTGACGGCTTACTTCCTGGCGCGACAGCTCTATCCGGGTCAGCAGCAGTTGGCCGAAACGATGGCCTTTGCGACGCTGTCGTTCTCGGAACTACTGCGCGCTTTCACCGCCCGATCTGAGCGCTACCTGCTCCACCGTCTCGGGTTCTTCACCAACAAGTACATGCTGTATGCAGTGCTCTCATCGGTCGTGCTGCTGCTGGCCGTCATCTACGTGCCGCTGCTCGAGCCGATCTTTGACACGGCGGAGCTCACCCTGGCGCACTGGGAAATCATTTTGCCGCTTCTCCTGATCCCAGCCCTCGCCCAAGAGTTGACCAAGTGGGTGCTCAACAAGCTCGAGGAAAGAGGGCGGCCGCAGGCCGAAGCGGTAGCCTCCTAACACTTCCTGCCGGCATGGTTGCGCTGGATTGACAGGTTGGCGCACCCAGCACAGGCTCCCGTCTGGCAGTTCGCGCGCGCCGAACTAGGCCAATGCCCTCCTTGCGAGCAGCCGCGCCCGCTGATGTAGACTCAAACCATGTTCGATCCGCTGCGTAAGAAGACATGGGGTCGTCGGCCGAACTGGCGGCACTTGCCCGCCTTGGCAAGCATCTGCGCCGCGCTCTTGAGTTGCACACCGCAACCCCTGGTAGATCCTGGACCAGCGACGCTGGCCGTGTTGGATAGTCCCCAGTCGTTGATTGCTGGTCTGCAGCGGGCAGGCGTTGAGGTGGCGACCGGCGAACAGTTGCCGGCGCTGCCTGGCACTCGGGCCGGCCAGGTGCTGCGTCTCGCCGATGAGCGCGTCGCCGTCTATCCGGTGATCCACCAGATCCAGCCAACCCTGCCCGGCCTGGGGCCGGGCGAGCGTGCCTGGCGCCAACCTGGCCTGCTCGTAATCTATGCCGGTGATGATGGCGGCACCATCCTGTTGTTAAGCGGCCTGCTCGGGGATCCCCTGGTGCCATCTCCGCCGGCCCAGGACGAGCCCTACCCGCCGGCGGTCGCCGTCGCCATTGTCCAGGCCGCCGAGCGGCTGGGGGTCACGCCGGCGCAGGTCGAGGTGCTGGCCTTTGCCGAGCAGCCATGGCTGGATGACTGTCTGGGTCTGCCGCCCGCCGGCCAGACCTGCAGCGGCGGTCCGCTCGATGGCTGGCGCATCGAATTGCAGATCGGTTTAGAGCGCTTGACGGTGCATACCGATTGGGTGGGCGGCCGCTTGCGCTTTGCCGAGGTGGAGGGGCGTCGGCCGGCCGCGCCCTGGGCCCACCGGCGCACAGGCGGGGCTGCATGAAACACGTGATCAACCAGATCCGGGCCCGGGTTCGGCGCGAAGGCGCCGACCGCTACCTGCTGTTGACGTTGCTCAGTTTCGCGGTGTCGGTGGCCGCTACCCGCTTGTTCCTCGAGTTGACGGGCTACCCACAGTTGGGCGGTGGCGAGCTGCACATTGCCCATGTGCTGTGGGGCGGCCTGCTGCTGTTTGTGGCGGCATTGCTGCCACTGGTCTACGCCAACCGCTGGGTCTACCGCCTGGGGTCCGTGCTGGCTGGGGTTGGGGTTGGTCTGTTCATCGACGAGGTCGGCAAGTTCATCACGCAGACCAATGACTACTTCTACCCGGCGGCGGCGCCGATTATTTACGCTTTCTTTCTGGTGACGGTCATTATCTATTTGCGCATCCGGCGCCAGCCGATGCGCTCGGTACGGGCTGAGCTGTACGCGGCGCTCGAGGGAATGCAGGAGCTGCTCGACCACGATCTTGATCCGCAGGAGCGCAAAGCGTTGGTCGCGCGCCTCGAGTTCGTCGCCGGTCAGGCACGTCACCCGAACCTGGCGCAGTTAGGGTCGCAGCTGCAAACCTTCCTGCGCCGAGAAGAGCTGGAATTGGTTGAGGTTCGTCCCGATGCGTTCGACAGGTGGATGGCCCGCTGGTTGCAGATCGAACAGGACTATCTGACTGAGTGGCGGACTCGGGCGGCGTTGGTAGGGGTGTTGCTGGCGCTCGGCGGGTGGGCCCTGTATGCTGCGGTCATCGTGCTCGTCCCCAACTGGGCCATCAGCCGGCTGGGGGAATTGGTGCTCGTCGGCCGCTTGGCTAGCGCCAGCCAACTCAATTGGTTTGCCGCCCAGTTGGCGCTCCAGACCACGGTCGGCCTTATCCTGCTGGCAGGCGGTTTGCTGCTGGCAAGCGGGCGCCGCAACCTGGCCGTTAGCCTGGGAACACTCGGCCTTTTGCTGGCGCTGGGCGCCGTCAACTTGCTCGTCTTCTACTTCGACCAGTTTTCGACCATTATGAAAGCGGGTGTGGAATTGCTGGCACTGCTGGGTTTGATCCGCTATCGCGACCGGTTTATTCCCCCGGAAGAGAGCCTGCCGCCGGTCTCTTAGGACATTCTTTAAGGACTCCGCCCGAATCTTTAAGGACCGCGTTGTGGAACGCCCCAGCCAGACCTGCTACAATGATTGGGCCGGGTGGGGTTCCTAGAAGCCCAGAAACGGTCCCGGGAAAGGCACCGAAAACAAACCGAAGTTGGCAAGCGGCCCCTTCTAACCAAGAAGCCGTGAGTTGGTGGAAAGGTCTCGCAAGAGACCGAGGAAGCCAGCAAATGCCCGACCTCGCCCTAGCGCCTTGTCGGGAGAGAGCCAGCCCAGGGGGCTGTGACCTTCGGGTTTGCAGCAAGTAGGTGACCGGAAAGGGACCGTGAGTAAGTTACTTGGGACCTCACCTGGCATCATTGTAAGTGGGGGATATTGTGCGTAACGTTTGCAATTGAAACCACACTTGGAGGGACGTTGTATGCAACGTCCCTCCATTGTTTAGCAGGACCCGATAGGCACGAACGCCGGCCAACAGGCTGGCGTTCTTTGTTTAAGGGAAGGAGACGAACGGCGCCCTGAGCCTGTCGAAGCGCAGAGTCAGTTCGGTTAGGAGTGCTTCGCCAGCCCCAGCCGGTGAATGTCGGGCAGGTCGGCGAAATGGTCATCGTAAGCCAGGCCATAGCCAACCAGGTGGTCGTCGGGGGCTGTAAAGCCAGTGAAGCGGGCCGGCAGATCGACCAAGCGGCGCCCCGGACGGGTGAGCAGGGCACACAAGTCGAGACTGGCGGGGAAGCGGGGGATCAGCGTCTGGCACAAGTAGTGGTAGGTCAGGCCGGTGTCGAATACATCCATCAGGAGCAGGACGGGCTTGCCCTCAATATCCAGTGTCGGGTCGCGCAGCAGGTGGACGGGCGGAGTGTCGCTGCCGGCCGGTTGATAGCGGCTGACCGCGATCGAGTCCAAGCGGTAGTCGATGGACAGCTGAGGCAGCAGGTCGGCCTGGAACCTGGCCGAGCCGGGCTGCACCCCGAGGATCACCAAGGCTTGCCCGGCGTAGGTTTTAACGATCGCCGCGGCCAGCTCGGTGAGGCGCGCCTCGATTTGCCGACGGCTGAAAACTACCTCAGCAACGGTCGCCTCTGGCCGCGGGCCGATCGATAGGTCAAGCACGCGGTACCCGCTTGACCGGCCTGGCTTGGGACGGATTGAGGCCGAACTTCAGCAGCAGCCCCCGCATTTGGCGCCGGTTTAATAGACGCAGGCGCAGCTCGGGGTAGTGCGCCCGCGCTCGGCGAATCTTGCGATGCTTGTCGGTGATGTAGCTTTGCTGCTTGGTGGTAAGTTCGACGTACAGATCAATACTGGGCAGGTAGAAATCTGGGGTCAACGCCTCAAGCATGTGACCGGAGTCATCGAGCGCCAGCGGGAAGGTGGTTGGCTCGTAGTGCCAGGGGATGCCATAGAAATCCAACAGCCGAGCAAACTCGGCCTCTATCGGATGGGCAAAGGCACCAGGGGGGTTGGGGTTGGGTACAGGCTGCACGTCGAGGCATCATATATGGGTGCCTAATATGAGTCAACCGCCACTGCTGGCGGTCCGTTGACCGCAGGCTGGGTCGCTGCCGACGGCTGTCTATTCGCCGCCGTGGCCCTCCGGGTCCTGGAAGATCCGTTCCCCGGCCCGGATCGGGAGCGGGATTCGGTTTTCGGCAGGTGTGATCGGGCACGACCAGCTTTCGTTGTAAGCGCAGTACGGGTTGTAGGCGTAGTTGAAGTTGACACGGAATCGGCCGTCGCCCAACGCTTCCGGTTCGAGGTAGCGACCCGCCGGATATGTCTCGCTGCCGGCCAGACCATCCACGAACGGCAGGAAGTAGCCATTGTGGTTGTGGAAAATTGTGAGTTCGGCCCGTTCGCCGTCGATTTCCAATGGGAAGCGGCCAAGACGGGTGTAGGTTTGCACGCCACCGGTTGTGGTCTGCATCTCGATCTGGTCCTTCTGCTCGTACTTGGTCACCGGCACCTCCAGATCGAGGGCCGGGTTCTCGTCGAAGTACTTCAATCCGTCGAAGCCCACCAGCTGTTCGGGTGTCAGCGGGCTGTGCGGGCTGGCGCCGAAGAACTCGTCCTTTTGCATGCGGGATTCAGTCAGTTCGCTCATTGGGCCTCCAGATTGCTGCCGGGCATAACCACCAGGTCGCGATGAATACGAAGGTCAATGCAAGGGTTACATAGAAGGGTGGGCGCGGTCAGCAGACAGCTCTCAGCTTGTGGCCGACTGGTGAATGCTGAATGCTAACAGCCTTGTGTCGCCCTTTGTGCATCAGATTGATTGCTTTGTGTCCGTTGCGTATTCGTGGTTAGCTCCGACTGTAAGCGACCAGCATCAGTGGAATGTTAGACGACCGTGCGGTTGGGATGGGCGGCCTGTTAACGCATATCTATGGCGCCCAAGATAGGATTACGACGCAATTGTTAAAGCCGACAAGTAGCATGAGAGGTGACAGCCGATGGGGAAGATCATAGGTATCGATTTGGGCACAACCAACAGCGTTGTGGCCGTCATGGAAGGCAATGACCCAACGGTAATCCCAACCGCCGAGGGTGGCCGTCTGCTGCCGTCGGTGGTGGCTTTCAATCAGAACGGCGAGCGCCTGGTAGGGCAGACCGCCAAGCGGCAAGCCGTGGTCAACTCCGAGAACACGGTCTACTCGATTAAGCGCTTCATCGGCCGGCGGTTTGATGAGGTCGAAGAAGAGCGCAAGATGGTGTCCTACGCCGCCGTCGAGGGGCCGAGTTCCGACGTGGTTGTCGAGATCCCGGCCACCAGCAAGGAGTACACGCCTCAGGAGATCTCGGCCATGATTCTGGCCAAGCTCAAGAAGGACGCCGAGGCGTACTTGGGCGAGGATGTGACCGAAGCCGTTATCACCGTGCCGGCCTACTTCAACGACTCGCAGCGCCAGGCGACCAAGGATGCCGGCAAGATCGCCGGGTTGGACGTCAAGCGCATCATCAACGAGCCGACGGCGGCCGCGCTGGCCTACGGCCTCGACAAGAAGGAAAACGAGGTCATCCTGGTCTTCGATCTGGGTGGCGGCACCTTCGATGTCAGCTTGCTTGAGGTGGGCGATGGGGTGATCGAGGTCAAGGCGACCCATGGTGACACCCACCTGGGCGGCGATGACTGGGATCAACGCATCGTGCGCCATATCGCAGATGAATTCAAGGCCGAGCAAGGCATTGACCTGCGCTCCGACCGGCAGGCGCTGCAGCGGCTGCGTGAGGCGGCCGAGAAGGCCAAGGTCGAGCTTTCGACCGTGACTGAAACCGAAATCAACCTGCCATTCATTACAGCCGACGCCACCGGTCCCAAGCACCTGCAGATGAAGCTGTCGCGCTCCAAGTTCGAGCAGTTGACGGAAGATCTGGTCGAGCGGCTGCGCAAGCCGTTCCAGGCGGTGTTGAAGGACGGCAATGTCGACACGGCCGAGGTCGACGAAGTTGTGCTGGTCGGTGGCGCCACCCGTATGCCAATGGTGCAGGAGTTGGTGCGCTCGTTGACTGGCAAGGAACCGCACAAGGGCGTCAACCCCGACGAGGTGGTGGCAGTCGGTGCCGCCATCCAGGGCGGCGTGCTGGCCGGTGACGTCAAGGACGTGCTGCTGCTGGATGTGACCCCCCTGTCGCTGGGTGTCGAGACGCTGGGTGGTGTGATGACCACACTCATCGAGCGCAATACCACCATCCCGGTGAAGAAGACCGAGGTCTTCTCGACGGCCGAAGACGGCCAGACCGCGGTCGACATTCATGTGCTCCAGGGCGAGCGAACGATGGCCCAGGACAACATGACGCTCGGCCGCTTCCGCCTGGAAGGCATCCCGTCGGCGCCGCGCGGTGTGCCCCAAATCGAAGTGACCTTCGATATCGACGCCAATGGCATCATCAACGTGGGGGCCAAGGATAAGGCGACCGGCAAGGAACAAAAGGTCACCATTACGGCCTCGACCAATCTGTCCGAAGGTGACGTCGACCGGATGGTCAAGCAGGCCAAGGAGCACAAGGAAGAGGATCGCAAGCGCAAGGAATTGATCGATGCCCGCAACGCGGCCGACAGCCTGGCCTATACGGCCGAAAAGAGCATGACGGACCTGGGCGACAAGGTGCCGGAAGGCGATCGCAAGCAGATCGAGGACAAGATCGCCAAGCTGCGTGAGGTCATGCAGGGGGATGACCTGGCCGAGATCAAGCGGATGACGGAAGAGGTGCAGCAGGCCAGCTATGCACTGAGCCAGCAAATGTACGCTCAACAGGAAGGTCCCGGCGAAACCCCCGGCGCCAATGGCGGTGAAGCCGGCGGTGAAGAAGAAGGGGACGTCGTCGAAGGCGAGTTCCGCGAAGCCTAACCCGATGGGGAAAAGAGCCCCCCGCGGCCGGCATACCGCATGGCCTGGGGGGCTTTTTCGTTCCGGAAGGTTGAGCGGCTTCGGTATACTATAGTTTCCAAGGCAGAGCGGAGGCGATGAATGACAGCAGTGGCGGCCGGAAGACCCCTACCGCGCCAAGATGTGCTGGCGGCGGTTGAGGAAGCGCTCTGGCGCTATCAACCGGTCCGCAGCCGCGAGCTGGGATTGGATTGGGCGTTGGATGCCGCCGGTACGCTGACGCTTGACGGTTTCGCACCATCGCGCACGATCAAGGAAACGCTGCTCGAAATCGCGGCTTCTGTCAGGGGCGTGCAGCGGGTTGAGGATCGAATCGTGGCCGACCCTGATCTGGAGATCGCCGTCGCCAGGGCGCTGGCGGATGATCCGAAGACAGCCGGTGTACCAGCGGGCAGTGTGCAGGTCTTCGCTCAATTGGGCAATGTGGTGCTGGTTGGTGATCTGCCCGAGAGCCTGCTGGCCGAAGTGCTTCGGGTCGCTGGTCAAGTGCCGGGCGTGCGGCGAGTTGTTGACCGGCTGGATCAGGCATAGGCAAGAGCCGTCGTGCAATCGTTTGGTGGTAGTAGGGAAGTATTCTTGTCGAGTCGCTCGACGCAGTCTTATAATGACGGATGCCAGGCAGACGCATCCTCATTCCCTGAGTCGTGTCTCGGTCGCGACCTCATCCTGGCAGGAGGTATGACCGCGTGACGCTCCCCACCTACGCTTTCTTTGAAGGCAAGATCGTCCCATACGGACAAGCCAAAGTCGGTGTCATGAATCACACGTTGAACTATGGCACCGGCGTCTTTGGCGGGATCCGGGGCTACTGGAACGAAGAGCAAGAGCAGCTCTTCGTTTTTCGTCCGCTTGACCACTTCAAGCGCCTGTTGAACTCGGCCAAAATCATGTGCAGCCAGGTCGAGTACGACGAGAACGAGCTGCGGGATGTGGCCCTCGAACTGCTGCGCCGCGAAGAGCTGCGTGAAGACTGCTATCTGCGGCCGTTGATTTACAAGTCGGATGAGCTCATTGGCGTACGGCTGCACGATCTGTCCGACGACGTGGCCATGTTCGCCGTGCCCTTCACCCGCTATGTCGAGCGTGACGAGGGCGCCCATGTAACCTTCTCGTCCTGGCGCCGCATCGACGACAATATGATCCCGGCCCGCGGCAAGATCACCGGCGCCTATGTCAATTCGGCCTTGATTAAGACCGACGCCGTGCGGGCCGGCTTCGATGAAGCGCTGGTTCTGACGCAGGAAGGCCACGTATCGGAGGGCAGCGCCGAGAATATCTTCTTGCTGCGCAACAACAGGCTGATTACCCCGCCGGTCTCCGACAATATCTTGGAGGGCATTACCCGGCGCACGGTGATGACGCTGGCCGAGCAGGAGTTGGGGCTGG
>Ga0302046_10002769_pt1 | contig 16206 bp, 14 predicted proteins | sample RVTome_11_FD_200261 | JGI IMG/M metagenome (GOLD analysis project Ga0302046, IMG submission 200261) | Soil microbial communities from uranium-contaminated site in the Upper Colorado River Basin, Wyoming, United States - RVT147D111 (version 2) ...
CTCTTCGAGCTGCGGACGGGACTCGGGGGTCCCACTCCACCGGCTGCGCGGGTGTGGCCCGCGGTGCCACCCGCCCGGTCTCGCGTGGTGGTTCATGAATTATCCCTGCTAGCGGACGCGGCGAGCGGCCGGCCCCGGGCGCGGGGCCGCGGCGACCCGCTGCTGGCTCGCGCTCAGCCCGCTGCCACCGGGCACGAACTCCCGGGCGAGCATCACCTGGTCGCGCGTCGGCGCCACCATGCCGAGCTCGGCGCGGGCCTTGCTCTCGATGCGGGCCAGCGACGTCAGCGTGGCCAGCTCCACGCGCAGCCGGCGGTTCAGCTCCTCCGTCTCGGCCCTGGCGGCACGCAGCGCATCCAGGCGATAGGACAGGCGGACCTGCTGCACCTTGAGCCCGACCACCCCCAGCACGCCTCCGACCAGCATCGCCGAGCACATCAGCCCCGCCGCCATGGCTCGGCGGAGGCGGCGGTCGCTGTCGCGATGGAAGCGGGCGGCCTGCTGGCTCGTCGTCGCGAAGCGCCCGTGCCAGATGGGTGACGTCGTGCCACATCCGGGTCCATTCCCGTTCATGCTGCCTCCAGGCGTTGGAGCACGCGGAGCCGCGCGCTGCGAGCTCGCGGGTTGTGAGCGATCTCGTCCGCGCCGGCCCGGACCGGAGCCGGCTGGAGCTCGGAGAATCCGCCGGCGGCGAGGCGCCGGAAGCTCTGCTTCACGATCCGGTCCTCGCCCGAGTGGAACGAGATCACCCCGAGGCGGCCGCCCGCGCCGAGCAGCGCGGCCGCCTGCGGCAAGGCCTCGGCCAGGGACTGCAGCTCGTCGTTCACCGCGATGCGCAGGGCCTGGAAGGTCCGGGTGGCGACGTGCCGGCGCGGTGACCACGCCGCCCGCGGGACGCCCGCCTTCACCGCGGCCACCAGATCGGCGGTAGTCAGGAACGGCGCCCGCCGGCGCCGCTCGACGATGCGCCGCGCGATCCGCCGCGCCGCGCGCTCCTCGCCGTACTCGGCGATGATCCGGGCCAGCTCCGGCTCGGGCAGCGAGTTCAGCAGCTCGGCGGCCGGCCGGCCCTGCGTCGGGTCGAAGCGCATGTCCAGGGGCTCCTCCCGCTGGAAGGAGAACCCCCGGCCCGCCTCGTCGAGCTGGTACGAGGACAGCCCGAGATCGAGGAGCACCGCCAGCGCTTCGTCCACCCCGGCCTCGCGCGCGTGACGGCGGAGGTGCCGGAACGTCCCGTGCGCGAGCCTCACGCGGTCCCCGAACCGGGCCAGGCGGCGGCGCGCCCGCGCCAGCGCCTCGGGATCGCCGTCGATCCCGAGCAGGCGCGCCCGCTGATCGCCCGTCTCCAGCAGCCGCTCGGCATGTCCGCCCATCCCTACCGTCCCGTCCACCACCCAGCCTCCGTGTCGGGGGCGCAGGAGGAAGGTCACCTCGTCGACGAGAACAGCCACGTGCCCCGGCTCGTCGGCCACGCCTCGCCTCGCACTGGGCGGCTCGTCGCGCGCCTCGGCTCGCCGCACGGCTAGATTCCCTTCGCGGCCAGGCGCGCGTAGAGGGTGTCGATGTCGACGGGGCTTTCGCGCTCGCTGCTCGCGCGGCGCTCGGCGCTCCACACCTCGAACCACGTGCCCATCCCGATGACGAGCACGCTCTTCACGAGCGCGGCGCGCTCGCGGTAATCGGCCGAGATCTGGATGCGCCCCTGCGGATCCAGGCTCACGTCCTGCGCCTTCGAGATGTACGCGTACTTGATCGCGCGCGCGTCGGGATCGAATCGCGGCAGCGCGTTCACCTTGTCCTCGATGTCTTCTTTCCACAGCTTCAGGGGATGCACCTCGAGCGTGCCGTTGATCGGCACGATCACGAGTCTGTCTCCGAATCCATCGGCCAGCACCTCCCGGAACTTCGCCGGGATGCTGAGACGCCCTTTCGGATCGATCGTGTGCTGAAACTCGCCCCTGAACACGCTGTCGGTGTCTCCCTCTGCGTTTCCCGACAGACCCCAATATGTCGTACCACTTCATGGGACTACGTGGGATTTTCTCCCACCCAGGGCGGTATCCTAAGAGGGGGTGAAGAGGCTGTCAAGCAAAAAGCGCCGGTTTTTTAATCAAATCCGAGGCACCCCATGACCAGGGGTGGGGGCAGGAAAATGGGCCACTACCGCCGGCTGAGGACAGAGCCCCGAAGCGGGCCCTGGTTTCCGGCGGAACGAGAGGAGGCTCCAGGGGGTCAGGCCCCCGGAGCGGCGACTCAAGACACTACCGTGGACGGTAGTGCTGCATCGCCTCGGGCAGCCAGGCGTCGATCTGCTTGATCCGGGTATCGGTGGACGGATGGGTCGAGAGGAACTCGGGCGGCCGGGGCTGGCTCTTCGAGGCCTCTCCCATGCGCACCCAGAGATCCCGCGCGGCGCGTGGATCGTAGCCGGCCTTGGCCATGTAGATCAGCCCGAGGTGATCGGCCTCGGACTCCTGGGCGCGCCCCCATGGCAGAAGGAGGCCCTGGGCGAAGAGCCCACTCACGATCTGCGTGGTCTGCGGATCGGTTCCGAGGACGCCACCCACGACGAGGCTCGCAAGCCCCTGGGCCGCCAGTTGCTGGCTCACCCGCTCGCCGCTGTGCCGGGCGATCACATGTGCCACCTCGTGCCCGAGCACCGCCGCCAGACCCGCCTCATCCCGGGTGATGGGGAGGATGCCCGTGTACACCGCGATCTTCCCGCCCGGCAGCGCGAAGGCATTGGCCTGTCCATCCTCGATGACCTTGTATTCCCAGGCATGCGAGTGGCCCGTGACCGCGGCGATGCGGCTCCCGACGCGCGTCACCATCGCGTTGATCGCGGGGTCCGTCGAGACCTTGGACTTCCCCACGATGTCCTGGTAGGCCTGAACCCCCATGCGCACCTCGTCCCCCTCCGACAGGAGCAGCAGCTGGGACCGGCCGGTGATCGGAACGGTCTCGCAGGCAACGGCCACGAAGGAGGCCACGAGCACGGTCACCCACACCGCCGGATACCACCTCAGGTCGCGCAACATGGCGGGATTCTAGCAGAAGCGCCGGCCGAAGGGTTGCGACATGTGGCCCGCCCTCACCCGCCGGCATTCCTGAGCGATACGGCGGTCCCCATCGTCACCGAGGGCCCCCGGAGGCCTACCTCCACCTGGATCCAGAGCGAGGTCACCTGGCCCGGATCGGCAGTGGGCGCACCGGCGGCGTCGAAGTAGCTCAGGGTGAGGCTCCGCACCCCCTCGATGACGGGCTGGGCGCCGCCGCCGGCGTCTCGCCGGAGCACGGTCCCCCGCAGCAGGTAGCTGACGCGCTCGCGAGTGGGATCGATGACGCCGTTGCCGTTCAGGTCGCGCTGGAAGGTCACCCGGGCCGGCTCGGCCTCGACGATCGCCGCCAGCCCGGCGCCAGCCGGGTCGTAGCCGGCCTCCCGCAGCTCCTTGGCCATCCAGTGCAGGGCCGAGCGGGCCGACTGCTGGGCCTCCACGCGGGCCGCGCCCCACACGTAGCTGGCGAGCCCGGTTTGCTGCAGCGTCAGCACCCCGGCCAAGAGGAGACCGAGCACGGCCAGCGACACCAGCAGCTCGGTGAGCGTGAACCCCCGTGCGGCGCGCCATCGCTCCATGCCGCGCAGCCTCGGTCAGCTCCCCTCGAGCGGTCAATGTCCACTCTTCCTGACGCATGTCCCGGGACACATGGATCCATCAGGCGACGGAAAAGGAGGCGGCGGCCTTGACGCTCACCCCGCGAGGTGGTCGAATCGGGGCGGACGGTCGGTCACGGAGCCGGCCGGCCGCCGCTGAGGCGCAGCACCCTGGAGGACTCGGCGATGAACGTGCTTCTGCTCTCGATGCCGGACTCCTTCGAGCACATGCCGGCGCTCGCCATCCGGATGCCGAACGGCGCGCTCGGCTCTCTCGCCGGCAACGTCGATCCGGACCACCGGGTGGCCGTCGCCGATCTGGTCCTCGTCCAGGGGCGCGTGCGGGAAACCGTCGAGCGGCTGGTCCGCGACATGGCCCCCGACGTGGTGGGGCTGTCGGTGATGACCTTCCAGCGCAGGACGGCGGCCGGGATCATGGCTCTCGTGCGCGCCTTCCGGCCCCGCGCGCGCATCGTGGTGGGCGGCTACGACCCGAGCCTGGCGCCCGAGGCCTACGTCGATCTGGCCGGCGGCGCCGCGGACTTCATCGTCCGCGGCGAGGGCGAGATCACGTTCCGGGAGCTCCTGCGCGCGCTGGAGGGCGGCGGCGACCTCGGCGACATCGCCGGGCTCTCCCACCGCAGCGGAACCGGCTTCCGCCACAACCCCGATCGCCCGGTGAGCGGCCTCGAGGACGGGGGGATCAGGCTGCCGAACCGTGCCGCCCGCGTCCTCGCCGGTTATACCCTGGTCGGGCGGGCCGTGGACGTGGTCGAGACCTCGCGCGGCTGCACCTTCGACTGCAGCTTCTGCTCCATCGTCGAGATGCGGGGGCGCAACTTCCACGCCTATTCCTTCGACCGCGTGCTCACCGACATCCGCGACGCCCGCGCCCACGGGGCGCGGAGCATCTTCCTGGTCGACGACAACATCACCCTGAACGTCCGGCGCTTCGAGGCTCTCTGCCGCGCCATCATCGACGCCGGTCTCGCCGATCTCGAGTACCTGGTCCAGGCCATGACCTCCGCCATCGCCGATCACGGCGAGACCCTCGCGCCGCTGATGCGGCGCGCGGGCTTTCGCTACGTGTTCCTGGGAATCGAGAACATCCTCGAGGACGACCTGCGGTTCCTGCGGGCGAGCGCCAAGAACCGGAGCCGCGAGAACGGCCGGCCCGCCGGCAACGCCACCCTCAAGGCCATCGACGCCCTGCACCGGAACCGCATGTACGTGGTCGGCGGGCTCATCGTCGGCAACCCGGACGACACGCGGGAAGCCATCGAGGCCAACCTGGAATTCGCCCGACGCCACGTCGACTATCCCTACATCCAGCACCCCACCCCCTACCCGCGCACCCCCATGACGCGGGACTTCCGGGACCGCGGGCTCATCATCAGCGAGGACGTGGAGGACTACGACGGGACCACCGCCGTCGTGCGCACGGAGCACGTGGCGGCGGAGGAGGTCGAGTTCCTGCGCTGGCGGGCCGAGCGCTGGATGAAGCTCCGCCACCTGGCGGTGGCGGCCCGCCACAGTCCGGGGTTCGTGCTGCGGAACGGGCTGCGCATGCTCGCCCACACCTTCCGCGGCAGCTCCCTCCGCTCGCTCCTGGACCGCCGCGCGGAGCGCCAGGCCTTCGCGCGCTACCGCGCCCTCCGGAGAGCGGAGCGCGCGTACCTCTGATCAGAATTCTCAACGCGACGCGGCACCGGCGGCGCTCAGTCGAGGATCGGCGTGGGCGGGGTGGTCGAGTAGTCGTAGAAGCCGCGGCCGGTCTTGCGCCCGAGGTCGCCCCGCTTGACCCGCTTCTCGAGCTCCCGGGGCGGCCGGTCCTTGTCGTCCTTGGTCATGTCGTAGGTCTCGAGCCGCGCGTTATAGCCGATGTCGAGCCCCGAGAGGTCCCCGAGCTTGAAGGGCCCCATCGGGTGATTGAGCCCCAGCTCCACAGCCCTGTCGATGTCGGCGAAGGTCGCCACCCCTTGCTCCAGGCAGTAGTACGCCTCGTTCACCAGCGCGCGGAGGATGCGGTTGACGAGGAACCCGGGCAGCTCCTTGCGGAGGATGACGGGCTCGCGGCCGGTGCGGCGGGCGACCTCCGCGGTGACCTGGAGGGTCTCCTCGCTGGTCCACTGCCCCTTCACCACCTCCACCAGCTTCAGCACCAGCGGCGGGTAGAAGTAGTGCATGTTCACGCACTTCTCCGGCCGCCGGGTGGCGGGGGCGATGAGCGAGTTGCCCATGGTGGAGGAGTTGGTGGCCAGGACCGCGTCGGGCGGACACCACCGGTCGAGCTTGGCGAAGCACTCCTTCTTGGGCTCGAGCCGCTCGACGATCGCCTCGATGACGAAGTCGGCGTCCCGCGCCGCGCGCTCGAGATCCGGCTCGAGCGTCACCCGGGCGATGGCCTCCTCCATCTCGTCCTTGGTCATCTGCCCCTTCTGCACCCGACGCTCGAGCTGCTTGCGGTTGGCGGCCATCCCCTTCTGGAGCAGGTCCATGCTCAGGTCGTTGAGGGTGATCTGGTAGCCGTGGAGCGCCGACTGCATGGCGATCTGGGCGCCCATCTGGCCGGCTCCCACCACCAGAATCCGCTTGACGTCGTCGATGCTCATCGAGGTCCTCTCGTGCCGCGGCTCACGCGCGGCGTCGGCGTCGCTTAGTCGATCGGCGGCCGCTTCGCCGCCCAGGGCTGGATGCGCTCGAACGCCGCCGCGGCGCGCAGGACGAGGGCGTCGTCGAACCGCCGCCCCACGATCTGGAGCCCGATCGGCAGGCTGTCGGAGGTGAAGCCGCACGGCACCGAGGCGGCCGGGTTGCCGGTCACGTTGAAGGGATAGGTGAACGGGATCCAGCCGTAGCGCGAGATGGGCGTCCCCGCGATCTCCGTGGGGTTGTCGATCCCCACCTTGAACGGCCGGCAGGCGATGGTCGGGGTGAGCAGCAGGTCGTACTTCTCGAAGAGGCGCCGCACATGGTCGTTCCACGCCAGCCGGTCGAACCACGCCTGCACGTACCGGGTCGGTCCCCACGTGAGCGTCTCGTCGATGATGTCGGCGAGGCCGGGGTCGATGTCGGCCCGGCGCTCGGCCAGGTAGGGCGCCATCCGGGTGGCGATGCCGCCACAGAAGATGGTCTCCCACGCCTGGTGGGGCGAGGGCCAGCCCGGCTTCACCTCCTCGACCTTGCAGCCCGCTTCGCGGAACCGCCGCGCCGCCTTCTCGCTGGCCGCCTTCACCTCGGGATCCACCACGCTGGCGAAGCCCAGGTCGGCGCTCCAGGCCAGCCGCAACCCTTTGAGCGAGCCCTTGAGGGCCTTGACGTAGTCGGTCCGGTCGGCGGGGAGCGAGTACTGGTCCCGCGCGTCGGGGCCGGCGCAGACGTTCATCATCAGGGCGGCATCCGTCACCGTGCGGGTCATCGGGCCGATGTGGGACAGGCTCCAGGCCGCGCTGGGCGGGTAGATCGGGATGCGGCCGAACGACGGCTTGTGGCCGAAGATCCCGGTGCATGCGGAAGGGATGCGGATGGACCCGCCGCCGTCGGTGCCGATGGCCAGCGGCCCCAGGCCCGCCGCCACCGCGGCGCTCGCGCCGCCGCTCGACCCGCCCGGCGTGCGCTCGGTATTCCACGGGTTCCGCGTGATACCGAAGAGCAGGTTGTGGGTGGCGCCGATCCAGCCGAAGGCGGGCGTGTTCGTCTTGCCGAGCTGGATGGCGCCGGCCGCCCGCATCCGCGCCACCATGGGCGCGTCTTCTGCGGGCACGTTGTCGCCGTAGAGCCGGGTGCCGAAGGTAGTGCGGATCCCCTTGGTGATCACCAGGTCCTTGGTCGAGAAGGGCACGCCGTGGAGCGGGCCGAGCCGCGCGCCCTTCTTCATCAGGGCGCGCTCGGCGGTGCGCGCGTCCTTGACCGCCTGCTCGGCGGTGAGGGTGACGAAGGCGTTCAGGATGGGGTTCAGGCGCTCGATGCGGGCCAGCACCGCGCGCACCACCTCCACCGGGGACACCTTCTTGCGTGTGATGGCCGCCGCCAGCTCGGCGGCCGGCATCCAGCAGAGGTCTTCGGAACCCATCGGGCTTCTCCTTTCGCTCAGGTCGGCAGGTGGAACACCACCATCTTCAGCTCGGTCATCTCCAGGACGGCGTAGGCGGGCCCTTCCTTGCCGAAGCCGGACTCCTTGAGGCCCCCGTACGGCATGAGGTCGGCGCGCCACTGCGGGCCCCAGTTGATGTGCAGGTTGCCGGACTGGACCTCGCGGGCGAACTTCCAGGCCCACTCCAGGTTCTCGGTGAAGATGCCGGCGGCCAGCCCGTAATTGGTGTCGTTGGCCAGCGCGATGGCCTGGTCGATGTCGTCGAACGGCGTCACCGCCACCGCGGGGCCGAACAGCTCGGCGCTGGAGATGCGCATCTCCGGCTTGACGTCGGCCACGATGGTGGGCGCGTAGAACGCCCCCTGCCGCCGGCCGCCCGCCACCAGGCGGGCCCCCTGCCCCACCGCCTCCCGCACCCACTCGTCGACCCGGACGGCCTCCTTCTCGCGCACCATGGGACCCACCTTGGTCTTCTCGTCGAGCTGGTCGCCGACCGTCAGGGCCTCGACCTTCGGCTTGAGGGCATCGAGGAAGTCGCCGTAGACCCGGCCGGCCGTGAGCACGCGCTGGGTGGAGATGCACACCTGGCCGGCATTGGCGTAGCCGGTGGCCGCCACCGCCGCCGCCACCCTGTCGAGGTTCGCGTCGGGCATCACGATCACCGGCGCGTTGCTGCCCAGCTCCATCGTGACCTTCTTGATGCCGGCCGTGCGGCAGATGCGTTCCCCCACGTCCCGGCTGCCGGTGAAGGTGATCTTCCGGACGCGGGGGTCGGCGCAGAGCAAGTCCCCGATCTCCCCGCCGGAGCCGGTGAGGCACTGGATGCCCTCGGGCGGCAGCCCGGCCTCGAGCAGCATCTCCGTGAGCTTGAGGGCCGACAGCGGCGTGTCGGTGGCGGGCTTGAGCACCACGGCGTTGCCGGCGGCGAGGGCCGGCCCCACCTTGTGGCAGACCAGGTTGAGCGGGAAGTTGAAGGGGCTGATCGCCACGACCACGCCGCAAGGCACGCGCAGCGTGAGCCCGATCCGCCCGGCGCCGCCCGGAGCGGCGTCCAGGGGCACCGTCTCGCCGTGGAGACGCTTGGCCTCCTCGGCCGAGCCCATGATCGTCTCGAAGGCCCGGTTGGCCTCGAGCCGGCCCTCGGCGATGACCTTGCCTTCCTCCGTGCTGATGAGCTGGCCCAGCTCCTCGTTCCGCGCGGCGATCAGCTCGGCGGCCTTCTTCAGGATCTTCCAGCGCTCGTAGCCCGGCAGCCGGGCCATCACCTGGGCGCCGCGAACCGCCGAGGCCAGCGCCCGGTCGACGTCGGCCTTGTCGGCCCTGGGCACCGTGTCGATGACCGAGTTGTCGTAGGGGTTGAGGACGTCGATGGTCTGGGGCTTGGCGATCCACTGTCCGGCAACGTACATCTTCATGGCGCTCTCTCCAGTGTTTCCTGCCTCCGGCCCGGGGAGGGGCCGGCGCGAAAGGCGAACGTCAAGCGCCGCGCAGGCGCGGATCTAACGTATCGCGGAGCGCGTCGCCCAGCAAGTTGGAGCCGAACACCGCCAGGCTGATGGCGAAGCCGGGGAACAGCACGAGGTGGGGCGCCTTCTGGGCATACTCCGCCGCCGACACCGAGAGCATGCGGCCCCAGGAGGGATACGGCTCGGGCACGCCCAGCCCGAGGAAGGACAGGGCGGCCTCCACCAGGATGGCGCTGCCGAGCTGGGCCGTGCACAGCACGATGAACGGGCCCATGGTGTTCGGGAGGATGTGGCGGAAGGCGATGCGCAGGTGCGGGATCCCGATGGCCCGCGCGGCCTCCACGTACTGCATCTCGCGGATGGAGAGCACGCTCGACCGGATGACGCGCGCGGCGCGGGGAATGATGGGGATCGAGATGGCGATGATCACGTTCTCGACCGACGGGCCCAGCGAGGCCGTCAGGATGAGGGCGAGGACGAGCAGGGGCAGGCCCTGGAGGATGTCCAGGAGGCGCTGGCTGATCAGATCCGTCTTGCCGCCTACGTAGCCCGACAGCAACCCGATGATGCCGCCCAGGACCGAGCCGAGCAGGGTCGAGGCCAGCCCCACGATGAGCGACACCCGGGCGCCGTGGACGATCCGCGAGTAGATATCCCGCCCGAGATGGTCCGAGCCCAGCCAGTGCTCGCCGTTCGGCCGGGCCAGGGTGTGGAAGGCGTCCGTGGCGATGGGATCGTGGGTCGCCATCACCTCGGCGAAGATCGCGGTGAGCACGATCAGCAACATCAGGACCCCGCCCGCCGCGCCCAGGGGCTTCTTCCTCGCGAACCGGGCCAGGGTGCTCCCGAGGCCTCGCGGCCCGGCTGCGGCCACCGGCTCCCCGAGGGCGATCTCGGCGCCGATGGGCCTAGTCGCCATAGCGCACCCGAGGATCCAGGACGCCATACAGCAGGTCCACCACGAGGTTGGACAGGATGACCACCACGGCGATGAACATGACCAGGTTCTGGACCACCGGGTAGTCGCGCCAGAGGATGGCTTCCACCAGGAACCGGGCCACCCCTGGCAGGTTGAACACGGTCTCGGTCACCACCAGGCCGCCGATGAGGAACGCGAACTCGATGCCGATCACCGTCACCACCGGAAGGATGGCGTTCTTGAGCGCATGCCGCCAGATCACCACGCGCCCGCTCTGTCCCTTGGCCCAGGCCGTGCGGATGTAGTCCTCCCGCATCACCTCCAGCACGGCCGAGCGTGTGATGCGCATGAGCAGCGCAGACGAGCGGTAGCCCACCGCGAGCGCGGGGAGGAGGAACTGGATCGCGTGGAGCTTGAAGTCCTCGCCCGGACCGACGTAGGTCATGGGAGGGATCCAGCCCAGCCAGGCCACCAGCCCCAGGATGATCACCATGCCGAGCCAGAACGAGGGCATCGACAGCCCGGCCAGGCTCACCACCCGCAGCGCGTAGTCGAGCGTCGTGTCCTGCTTGACCGCGCTGATGACTCCGGTCGGCACTCCGAGCAGCACCGAGAGGATCGTGGCAAGGACGGCCAGCTCGACCGTGACCGGAATGAGCGGCCGGATGATGTCCCACGCGGGCAGGTCGTACCGATAGGACTTGCCGAGATCGCCCGAGAAGATCTGCCGCATCCAGTCCAGGTACTGGGCCCAGATCGGCTTGTCCAGCCCCAGCTCCCGCATGATCTCGGTACGGGCGGCCGGGTCCACGTACGCGGCGGCGGCGAACAGGATGTCGACGATGTCCCCGGGGGCCAGGCGCAGCAGGACGAAGATCACGATGGACATGCCGACCAGGGTGAGCACGGCGATGCCCAGCCGCTGGGCGATGTAGGTCTTCACCGGTGGCCCCCGGAACGACGGCAGTGGGGGAGGCTCGGCGCCTCCCCCACTGCCGCGCAGCCTTCCGCTTCGCTTATTTGTCGCTCCACACTTCCTGCATGCGCCCGAAGTTGTAGATGTTGTGATGCGGGACCAGGTTCTTCACGTGGGGCCAGACCGTGAAGTAGTCCATGCGCCAGTCCAGCATGGGGCGCGCCGCGTCCTGCTCCAGCTTCTTCTGGATGGCGTGGACGAGGGCCAGCCGCTTCTTCGGATCCAGCTCCTGCGACTGCTGGTCCACCATCTTCATGACTTCTTCGCTGCAGTACTGGCTGTAGTTCCGCGGGGAGCCGCAGGCGTAGTTCTCGTAGAAGTTGCCGTCGGGGTCGTCCACTCCGAGGCCGGTGAGGTTGGCCCCGATCTGGTAGTCCCCACGGGTGGCCATGGCATGCCACTGCGCCGTCTCGATCTGCTTGAGCGCGGCCTCGATGCCCACCTGCTTCAGCTCGTTGATCACGAAGGAGGCCATGTCCACGTAGATGGCAATGGCCCGCGTCACCATCTCGACCCGGAGGGGGTTCTGCGCCGTGATGCCGGCCTCGGCCAGGAGCTTCCGGGCCCGGGCCTTCATGTCCTCGGCCTTGCCATAGCCGGGCAGCGCCAGCAGGTCCTTCTCCAGCAGTCCCCACACGCCGTAGGGCCGGGGCGCCAGCGAGGCCCCGACCGCACCACCACCCTGGTGCACGGCCTGGACGAGGGCACGGCGGTCGATGGCGTAGCTCACGGCCAGCCGCACCTTCGGGTTGTCGAAGGGCGGCTTCTTGATGTTCATGATGATGTTGTCGTTGACGTTGGTGCCCACCGTGGTCACCACGAGCTGGGGCACCGCCTTCTTGAGCTGCTCCCCCGCCGTCTTGGTCGTCTCCCCGGGGAAGGCCACGTCGAGCTGGCCAGCCTGGAGGGCCGCCGTCCGCGTGCCGCGCTCCTTGATCACCACGTACCGGAGCCCGTCGAGGTACGGGCGCCCCTTGACGAAGTAGTCGGGGTTCTTCACGTACTCGACGAACTCGCCCTTGCGCCACTCCTTGACCTTGAAAGGTCCGGTGCCGACACAGGTCGTCCGGTATTGAGCGGGTGGAACGTGGGCCGCGTACACGGGGGTGTAGCCCGAGGCCAGGAGGGCGAGCAAGGACGGCTGGGGGCGCTTGAGCCGGAAGATCACGGTATGCGGATCGGGAGCCTCGATCCCCTCGACGTTGGCGTACCAGTCCTTGCGCGGATTGATCCGGAGCTTGGCCGGCGCATCGGGCGCCTCGCGCAGCATGTCGAAGGTGAACTTCACGTCCCTCGAGGTGAAGGGCTTGCCGTCATGCCACTTGACGTCCTTGCGGAGGAAGAACACGAGGTTCCGGTAGTTGTCCTGCCAGGACCACTTCTCGGCCAGCTCGCCGACGATGGTGTCCAGGCTCTCGGTTGGCTTGAGGGGGTCGAAGAGCACGAGGTTGTTGAAGCAGGGCATGGACGGCCACACCACCGAGATGGTGGACGTCTCGTGGATGGCGAAGCCCTGGGGGAGATCCTCGCGCAGCATCACGTTGAGCGCCCCGCCGGACTTCGGCGCCTGGCCCACGGCGGGCGACGGGGTCACGCCGATGAGCCCGATCAGGCCCAGCGCGGCGACGATCGTGTAGAAGCGGCAACGGCTCATGCTGGCTCCTCCTTGTGTGCGCCGGCCTCGTCGGGACCGGTCGGCTTCAAGAATCCTCGGTGGGAGAACCACGGAGTGCACCCCTCAGGTTCCGCAGTTCTGGGCGACTATACTCGAATTCCTCTGCCGGAGCGCTACGCGCCGCGTCACGCCCTTCGAGCCGTGATGGCTCAACGCCGGCGCATCCGGCTCGGCCGCAGGATGCGGCCGGCCTTGACGTCCCATACCCCCCGCGGCGAGAGGCGCACGGCCGGCAAGAAGTCTGCCACCATGAAGTAGAGGGTGAAGACCGGGTCGTGGAAGCCGTAGCCTCGGGCGGCGAGCAACGCCTTGAGCCGTCGCTCGGCGGCCGCCAGCTCGGAAAGCGGGCGCGTGGACATGAGCCCGCCCACGGGAAGCGGTAGCTCGAACCGCACCTGCTCTCCGTCCACCAGGACGACACCGCCGCGTAGCTCCAGCAGCCGGTTCACCGCGCGCGCCATGGAGTCGGGGCGGCGGCCGAGCGCCAGCACCTGGTAGTCGGTGGAGAGGGTCGCGGCCATACCGTCCAGCTCCGCGGCGAAGCCGGCGAGGGCGGTGGTGGCGATCCAGGCCCCGCGGCGGTCGAGGAGGGCCGCGTGGAGATCGCCTTCCTGGAGCGGGCGCTCCTCCAGCGCGGTGATCACCGTGCTCACCAGCCGGATCACCGGCAGCGGCCCCGCCGGCAGCCTGAACTCCTCGGCGCTCGCCCGCCAGCGGCGGTCGAAGCGGCACGCGCGCCGGGTGAAGATCTCCTGCCAGCGCGGCTCCGGGATCCGGGCCAGCAGCGCGCCCCGCCGAGCCACCACGCGGCCTCGCGCGATCACCGTCTCGGGCCGCGGCTCGGCCAGGTCTCGGAGGAGCAGCACGTCGGCGTAGCGGCCGGGCGCGATCCCGCCGAGATCGGCGTCCCTGCCGTAGTAGGTCGCCGGGTTCAGCGTGACCATCCGGTACGCCTCGACGGGCGGCACGCCTTCCTCCATGGCCAGCCGGACCAGCCCGTCGACGAAGCCGTGCTCGGCGATGAAGGCCGGGGTGCTGCCATCGGTGGTGAGCATGAGCCGCCCGAGGGAGCCGGACTTCACGAACGGCTCGAGCAGGGCCCGGAGGTCCGGCCGCAGGGAAGACTGGCGCAGCATCAGCGCGATCCCCTGGCGGGCGCGATCGAGGGCCTCCTGCGCCGTGGTGGGCTCGTGGTCTGAGGTGAGGCCGGCGGCGGCGAGGACCGCCAGGCGCTCGGGCTTGGCCCCGGCGGTGTGTCCCTCGATGCGCCGGCCGCGCTGCGGGGCCAGCGCCAGACGCTCCAGCAGCGCCCGGTCCCCCGCCCACAGATCCGTCCATCGCGTGACCTCGCCGATCGCCGCGACCCACGGGTTGTCCAGCAGGCGGCGCAGCGCAGGGAGCGGGAAACGGCGCGGCTCGTCCGGCGCGCGCGTCTGGGCATGGACCCGGACCATCCAGTAGAACTTGAGCGGGAGCCGCGAGAGGACGCCCACGGCCTTCTCGAATCCCCGCGGTCCCGCGAGGCAGTAGACGCTCAGGTTGTCTCCCACGATGGTGGTGGTCCCGAGCGGCAGCACGTGGCGGGCGAGGACGGCCGGCGTGGCGAGGTTCCAGGGATGGGCGTGGGGCTCGATGTAGCCCGGCACCAGCGTGCGCCCCGTCGCCTCGAGGATCCGGGTGCGGGGTCCCACCATGTCCTCCCGTAACCCCACGTAGGCGATCCGCTCGCCCTTGATCGCCACGTGGGCCGGGTAGATCTCCCCGGTGTAGACGTTCAGCAGGAGGCCCCCGCGCACATAGCGGTCGGCCGGGGCCTCCCCGCGCGCCACCGCCGTCAGCGCCCTCCGCTCCCCCGCCCACACGAGGCCGATTATGGCGTCGGGCCGCCGCGATGCGCAACCGAGGTCCGGCGGAGCCGGTGGCGCGGTCGCCGGCGTCCCCCGTCAGGAAGCTCAGGATGCTCGTTCCGGGCTGGATCTCGACCCCGCCGCGCGACGCTGTCCCTGCCCCTCGCCGGCACCTCGAGGCCAGCCTGCTTCATGCAGGCAGTCAGATCGCGCCCGCCGGGTTCATGAACAGCGCGGACTAGCCCTTCGTGATCACCCCGCAGGCGATCCGTCCGCCGCTGTTGCCGGTGGGATCGGTCTTCTCGTCGTCGGCAGCGGCGTGGACGATGAGGGAGGTGCCGTTGTCCCCGAACAGCGAGCTGGCCTGACCCGGCCGGAGCGTCACCATGTTGTTGACGACGTCGATACCGCCCTCGCCGGCGGCCCCCACCGCGAGGTTCGGAAGGTCCCCGGCATGCGGTCCCTCCGGGCTCTGGCGGCCGTGCTTCTTCTTGAAGGGGTTGAAGTGCGCCCCGGCCGAGGTGAAGTCGGGCGGCTGGCAGATCCCCACCTCGTGGATGTGGAGCCCCTTGGGCCCGGGCGGGAGGCGATAGCCCGTGATGGCGATGCGCACGCCCTCCGCCGTCTGGACGAGGGTGGCGACCCCGACCTGTTTGCCGTCCTTGTCCTTCAGCGTGGCGCCCGCGGTGAGGGGAGCGGGAGGCTCCGTCTCGGCCATCATGCCCGCGCAACCGGTGAACACCAGCCCCATACTCGCCAGCAGGAGTCGTCTCACCCGTGCGCCTCCTTAGCCCAGCTCGGTCATGAGCTGCGTCGCTCGCTCCCTGAAGCGCTTCACGTTCGCGAGCTTGATGTGCTCGTAGCCCCGGATCTCGTCGGGCAGCTCGGCGATCGACACCGCGGTATCGTGATTCGCCGGGCCGAGCCTCGTCAAGACCGTCTCGATCATCCGGCGGTACTCGGGAATGAGGGCGCGCTCCACGCGGCGCACCTCGGCGTAGCCGAACACATCGAGCGCCGTTCCCCGCAGGCCCTTCATGGCCCGCAAGGCGCGAAAGGCCGGCGCGAACCAGGCGCCCAGCTTGAGCTTCTTCCGGAGCCCGAGCGCCCGGAGCACCGGGGGATGGAGGTGCCAGTGGTACCGGATCTGCTCCCCGAACCGCGATCTCAGCTCGGCCTGGGCGGCGGCATCCAGGTGGAGCCGGGCGACCTCGTACTCGTCCTTGTACGCCATGAGCTTGTGGAGGTAGCGCGCCACCGCCTCGGTGAGCCCGGTGCGGCCGGGCGTCCTCTGCTGCTCGGCGGCGGCCACCGTCCCGACGAACTCGACGTACTGTCGCGCGTACTCGGCGCTCTGGTACTGGATGAGATCGGGCACGCGGATCTCGAGCAGCCGGCGCAGCTCTCCGGCGGCCGCCACCGAGTCCACGAGCTGGCGCGCCTCGGCGCCCAGCACCGGCAGCGCCTCGACGCGGCCGGAGGCCGACCGAAGCGCCGCCTCCACCCGCTCGAGGTCCACCACCGCCATGCGGCCCCAGCGGAAGGCCAGCAGGTTCATCTCGACGGCGACCCCGTTGA
>Ga0302046_10002770_pt1 | contig 16202 bp, 12 predicted proteins | sample RVTome_11_FD_200261 | JGI IMG/M metagenome (GOLD analysis project Ga0302046, IMG submission 200261) | Soil microbial communities from uranium-contaminated site in the Upper Colorado River Basin, Wyoming, United States - RVT147D111 (version 2) ...
TGCAGGATCGCCTGGGATCGATCGAGACCGGCAAGATCGCCAACCTCTTCATCACCGACGGCAGCCTCTTCCAGGAGGGCACGCGCGTCGAGACCGTCTTCGTGGACGGCGACAAGTTCGAGGTGCTGCCGATGACCGCAGACGCGTCCGACGACGAGGGGGAGGGGGAGGACGAGGACGACGACGAGCGGCTGTCGGCCCCGCCCGTTCCCATGTCCGCGGACAAGGGCCCGTACCGCGAGGACCCGGTCACCTTCATCAGCGGCGCCACGATCCTCACGGCCTCGCATGGCACCATCGAGAACGGCGACGTCCTGATCCGCGACGGACGCATCGCGGAGGTGGGCACGGGCCTGAGCGCGCCGAGCGGCGCGCACGTGGTCGACGCGACCGGGAGGTGGATCACCCCGGGCATCATCGACGCGCACTCACACATGGCCGCCGCGGCCATCAACGAGGGATCGGTGAACGTCTCCGCCATGGTCAGCATCCGGGACGTCGTGCAGCCCGACGACGAGGGCATGTACTACGCGCTCGCCGGGGGCGTCACCGCCATAAACATCCTGCACGGCTCGGCGAACCCGATCGGTGGGGGCAACGCGGTGATCAAGCTCCGTTGGGGCGCGGATGCCGGCCAACTGTTCATCGAGGATGCGATGCCGGGTATCAAGTTCGCGCTCGGCGAGAATACCAAGCGCGACCGCAATCCCGACCGCTATCCGGCCACCCGCATGGGCGTGCAGGACGTGATCCGGCAGGCGTTCCTCGACGCGACGGAGTACATGGAGGAGTGGGACGCTTACGAGGCGAACGGCGGGCAGGGCATCGCGCCCCGTCGCGACCTCGAGCTCGAGGCGCTCATGCAGATCCTGAAGGGTGAGCGCTACGTGCACGCCCACTCCTACCGTGGTGACGAGATCCTCCAGCTTCTCCGGCTGGCCGAGGAGTTCGGGTTCACCATCCGTACCTTCCAGCACGTGCTCGAGGGCTACAAGGTCGCCGACGAGATCGCGGCGCATGGTGCGGGGGCATCGACCTTCTCGGATTGGTGGGCCTACAAGGTGGAGGCGTACGACGCGATCCCGCACAACGCGGCGCTCATGACCGAGCGTGGCGTGCTCGTGTCCATCAACTCGGACTCCGGAGAGGAGATACGTCACCTCAATCAGGAGGCCGCCAAGACCATGAAGTGGGGCGGCCTCGAGGAGGAGGCGGCGCTCAGGCTCGTGACCCTCAATCCGGCGATGCAGCTCGGCATCGACGATCGCACGGGGTCGATCGACGTGGGCAAGGACGCCGACCTCGTGGTCTTCGACGGCTATCCCCTCGGCATGTTCGCCAAACCGATCCAGACGTACGTGGATGGCGACCTCTACTTCGACATCGAGCTCGACGCGGAGCGTCGGGCCGCGATCCAGGCTGAGAAGCAGGCGCTCATGGAGAAGCACGGGGTGGGGCAGGCCGGCGGACGCGTCGCCGCCGACCGGGTCGCCCAGCCGCGCAGGCAGAGACAGGAGGTGCGCCGATGAACCGCCGCATGACAAGCCGCCGCACGGCGGGCGCCCTCGCGGCGCTCGCCCTCGCCCTCGGCGCTACCGCGCCCGTCGGGGCGCAGACGTACGCGATCCAGGGCGGAACCGTCCACACGCTCGCGGGGGACGAGCCCTTCGTGGGCACGGTCGTCATCCGTGAGGGCCGGATCGTGGAGGTAGGCGAGAGCGTGCAGGTCCCGGCGGGAGCCGAGGTGATCGACGCGACCGGCCGGCACGTGTACCCGGGGCTCTTCGACGCCGTCTCGCAGCTCGGGCTGACCGAGGTCGGCGCGGTCGACGTGACCAACGATTCCCGCGAGCAGGGTGACTTCAACCCGCATCTGCAGGCCGCCACGGCGATCCATCCGGCCACGGAGCACATTCCGGTCACGAGAGCCAACGGGGTCACGATCTCGATGGCCGCGCCCGAGGGAGGGGACGGCGCGATCGCCGGCCAGGCTTCGCTCATCGGGCTGGACGGATGGACCGTCGAGGAGATGTGGATCGAGCCCGGCGCGGCCATGGTCGTCAACTACCCACGGCTGGGCGGAGGCGGTGGGTTCGGTGGCTTCGGCCGCTTCGGGGGAGGCCAGAGGTCCTGGAGCGAAGTCGAGGAGGAGTATCGAGCGCAGGTGGCTCGTCTCGACGAGTGGATGGACGCGGGCCGGCGGTACGCGCGCTCCGTCGAGTCGGGGCAGGGCGTGCGCCGCGATCTCAAGCTCGAAGCCATGGCGAAGGTCGTGAACCGTGAGATGCCGGTTCTGCTGTCGGCCGACGGCGAGCGCAACATCCGCAACGCGGTCGAGTGGGCCGAGCGTCAGGAGCTCCGCTACGTGATCACCGGCGGGCGCGAGGGCTGGAAGATCGCGGATTGGCTGGCGGAGCGTGACGTGAACATGATCTTGTCGCCCACGCAAGCGATGCCCGGCGGCCCGGATGCGTCCTATGACGAGGCCTACGCCAATCCCGGCAAGCTGCACGCCGCCGGGGTCAAGATCGCGTTCGCGACCTTCAACGCCGCGGACTCGCGCACGCTCCCGTACGAGGCGGCGATGGCCGTGCCGTTCGGGCTGCCGAGGGACGTGGCGCTCGAGGCGGTGACCAAGAACGCCGCCGAGATGCTCGGCTTGGACGATCGCATCGGGACCCTCGAGCAGGGCAAGCTCGCCAACGTGATCGTGACCGACGGGTCTCCCCTGGAGATCCGGACGAACGTGACCGACCTGTTCATCCTCGGCCGGCAGGTCAGCACGGAGAATCGACACCAATCGCTCTACGAGAAGTACCGCGCCCGGCCGCGCGGACGCGTGGTGTCCTAGCGGCGCGGACGCGTGGTGCCCTAGCGCGGGCGCGTGGTGTCGTAGCGGCGCGGACGCGTGGTGCCCTGGCGCGGACGCGTGGCGCCGTAGGCTCGCGGTGTGACGCTCGGCGGCTGTCCCGAGCCCCCGGCCCGTGTGGTCCCGGCGGGCTCGGGCGGCGCGCTCGGCCCTCGCCCCTGCCCGCGCTTCTCTTTAGACTTGGTTTCTCTCAGACACTCCGCCCGGAAGGCCGGCGGACGGCCGCCTTCTTCGAGGTCGAGCGATGCGCTTCGCCTACATCGACTCCCACGGCAACGAGGTTCCGATCCCGAGCGTCGACGCGCTCGCGCTCCGCATCGAGCTGGGCGCGATCGGGCCCGAGACGGAGCTCTACGACGCGCAGGCGGATCGCTGGGGACCCGCGAAGGCACACGAGATCTTCCACACGCTGTCGCGTGACGTCGAGGGGGAGGGCTTCGTCGCGCCGCCTCCCCCGGTCGGGCCGCCTCCCTCCGTCGCGGACCGGGGTGCCCCCGCGGACCTGCCCGGGGCGGCGGACGAGTCCCAGGCGCCGGTCGCGGAGGCGCGGACGGCCGAGACCCCCGCGGACGAGGCACACGCCGCCCCGGTGGAACGAGCCGGCAGCGCTCCGGCGGCGAAGGCCGACGTGCCCAAACCGGATACCTCCTTCGGGTTGACGCTCGCCGACCCGCGGCCGGGCCACGAGAGACGCGCCGGAGGTCCCGCTTCCGGACGCCCCGCGCAGTCGGGAGCGGCCGAGGGGCCCGGAGCGTTCGACTTCAGCGGCGGCCTCGAGCTGGAGCCGAGCCTTCTGGAGGCTGCGGACGACGAGCCCGGCCCCACCAAGGCCGGGCCGGCCGAGGAAGCCGTGATGGACTTCGGCGCATCGGCCGGCCATGCCGGTGACGCGGACCGGCTCGAGGTCGACCAGCCGCTGCCGGAGCTGGCTCCGACGCCGATCTGGATGGAGCAGGATGGGCCGAGTGGCGGAAAGGAGGGGGCGCTGGACCTCTCACTGACGAGCGCGCAGCGACAGGACGAGCCTGCCCCCATCGGCAGGGCCGGGACCTCCGGAGGTGGAGCGGCCGCCGCCCCCGCGCCGGCCGCGGCGCCCCCGCGCGAGCAGCAGCCGCGGAAGAAACGCGCCGAGTCGAAGAGCCGCCCGTCACGGCCACGACACAGGCGCGTCAGATCCGCGCTCGCGCCGCTCGCGACCGTCGTTCTGCTCGGCGCCGCGGGCGGGAGCGCGTACCTCTACTGGCCCGTCTACTGGCCGCTTCTGAGCGAGCGACTGGGGCTCGACGCGCGGGTCCCGCGCCCCCCGGTGGTGCTTCCGGTGATTCCCGCGGACCTCGAGCCACGGATGCGTGCGCTGGGCGAGAGGGCGCTCGGGGAGACGTTCGAGGAGTTGGACGAGCGCACGTCCGGACCCGATGTGCCGACCGCTCCCCCCGAGGATTGGCTGTTCGGCGTCTATCTCGCGAACGCGAGCCGATTCGAGGAGGTCGACGCGTTCTGGTCCGGGATGGAGCGGTTCATGTCGGGCCTACGTGAGCGGGAGCACCAGCTCTTCCACGTGAGGTATCTCGAAGCCGCGAAGGCCGAGCTCGGCCCAGACACGGCCTTGATGCTCACGGAGCGGGCGGACTCGGGCTTCGTGGCTGCCACGGCGGCCCGCGGCGAGGTCTACGATCTGATGGACGAGCTGATCGACGCGGCGCTCACGCTGCACGGCTTCCTCGTCGAGAACGAAGGCGACATCGCCTACGAGCCCGCGGCCTTCGGCGTCTCGGGCGACCCCCTCCTGGAGGCGGTCCCCAGCAGCGACGAGGTGCGGACCGCCATGTGGGACATGCTCGAGGATCTCACGAACGCTCTGGACGCGCTGGGCACGCTCGATCTGGTGACCCGTCAGGAGCTGCTCGAGATCCTGCTCGATCGCGTCGGGGACGTCGCCGTGCAGTAGTCGCGTCCGGTAGGGGCCGCGCCGAGCGCCCTGAGCCCTTCCCGAGGGAGCCGCTCCCCGAGGCCAGCGAAATATCCGGGGAGCCGTGTCGTAACACAGCAAAGGTGGGTCGCAACCCTTCGTCTCCCCCGTGCGCCCCACCCATGAGCTGGTTGTGGGCCGTTCATCCGCGCCGCGCGGATACACGAACCCCCGAATACGCGGGAGGAATCGATGATGCGGTGTGGATGCGCGCTCGGAGTCACGGGGCTGGCGTGCCTGCTCCCCTTATCCGCCTCGGCGCTACAGGCGGTGCCGGAAGGAGACCTGCTCAACCTCTTCTTCGACTGCCCGGTCATGGGGTGCGACGATCCGGACTTCTTCCGGCGCGAGGTGCCCTTTGTCAACTGGGTGCGGGACAGCGAGGTGTCGGACGTCCATGTCTTCGTGACGTCTCAGCTCGCCGGTGGAGGGGGCAGACAGTACACGCTCGTCTTCATCGGTGTCGGGGACCTGGAGGGGGTCGACCAGGAGCTGTCCCACGCCAGCGCGGGCGACGCCACCGTCGACGACATGAGGAACGGCCTCGTCGAGAAGCTCAAGCTCGGCCTCGTCCGCTACGTGCAGGGCACAGCCGTGGCGGATCGGCTGCGCGTGAGCTTCGAGGGTCGGGGCGAGCCCGGTGCACGTTCCATGGAAGCGGTCACCGCCGGGGAGGATGCCTGGGACTTCTGGGTCTTTTCCCTGAATGGCGATGGCTTCATCAACGGGCAGTCGACCTCGCGCTTCTCGAACATCTTCGGCTCGGCCAGCGCGAACCGCACCACGGAGGCATGGAAGCTCGAGGTGGAGGGCAACTTTAGCCAGTTCATACAGGAGTTCGAGGTTCCCGAGGACGACGGGACCGTCTCTACCGTGAGGAAGACCCGTGAGGATTGGGGGGCCGGCGGATCGGTGGTCAGGAGCATAGGGCCGAAGTGGGCCCTCGGAGTGCGCGCGGAAGTCGGCTCGTCCACGTTCTTCAATCAGAACCTTCGCGCGAGCATCAAGCCGGGCGTCGAGTACAACATCTTTCCCTACTCGGAATCGAGCCGCCGCTCACTCACGCTCCAGTACCTCGTCGGCCCGAACCACTTCTCGTACAACGACACGACGATCTTCCGCCAGACCGAGGAGACACGGCTCCAGGAGTCGGTCACGACGCGCCTGTCCCTGGTGGCACCCTGGGGTCGGTGGTCGACGTCGGTCACGGGCGCGCACTATCTGCATGACGCCGGCAAGTACAACGTGAGCATTTCCGGCAACCTCAACGTCCGGCTCTTCCGCGGGTTCTCCGTCCGGGTGTCGGGCAACTACTCGTGGATTCGGGACCAGCTCTTCGTCTCCGCGTCGGGGGCGACGCAGGCGGAGATCCTGCTCCAGCAGCGCCAGCTGGAAACCAGCTATCGCTACTTCACGTCGTTCGGCATCGAGTACCGCTTCGGGTCGATCTTCAACAACGTGGTGAATCCGCGCTTCGGTCCTGCGGGAGCCTTCTTCTGAGGGCGTGCAGGCCACCGATTCTGGAATGGCATCGGGGCCGCGCAACTCCGCCGACGTCCGGCCCCTCAATCCGACGGTGGTCCCTCGAACGATGTCTCGAACGGATCCGCGATGAGGGGCGGCCCCGCGTCCTCCAGAACGGTGCGGCGGGAGCCGAGATCGTAGACCTCACCCGGCGCGAGCCAGCGGAGCGGGATGAGCGTCAGCGGATCGGTGACGTCGTAGATGGCGACCGCCCGCCCCATGACGCGAGCCAGGTCGCCGGTGATGAGCAGCGCCGCCCCCTCCTCCAGCCCGATGCCGAGGAGGTGGGGGTGCGCGTCCAAGACGTGGAAGAGGTCGTTCTCTCTCGCGCGCGTCAGCAGGTGCTGGTCGATGGCCACGTCGCGCAGGAACCCGAAGCCCTCGACCTGTTCCGGCGCCATCACCAGCTCGCCGTCTTGCCCTCCTCGCAGGAGGAAGGACGCCAGCGCCGAAGCTCCGGCGGAGTTGCCCCCGATCACGCCGCCTCTGTCCAGCAGGCGGGCGAGCTCGCGGTGCGTCTCCGTGTCGAGGTACGGGTCGACCAGCCGCCACCCCCGACCTCCCGAGAGCCAGACCCCGGTCGCGTCGCGGAGCGGCGAGGCGAACACGGCGAGGTCCGCCACCTGCCTGCTGCGCGTGTGCAGGATGTCGAGCCGTTGGACTCCGACGCGCTTGAGCTCCTCGGCGGCGGTCCAACCATCGTGGGAGCCGTCCTGGGCGCCTGCAGTGGGGATCAGAACGATCCTCGCGTCCGGCCCACCCGCCAAGCGCACGAACTCGCGGTAGATGTCGTCCTGCAGGTTCCCCCCGCCGGCGACGATGATCGCCCCCCTGGCGGGGCCGACGCACGGGCGATCACACGTTTGGGCGCCCGTATCCCACGCGGTCGCGCCGACGGCGATCAGAGCCGCCAGGAGGAGGGGCAGTCTCGCACGCCGTGGGTCCATCTTCGTGCCTTCGACCGCTACAGGTAGGGGTTCTCCCCTGAAGCGTGGTCCGTGATGTCGTGTACCGCGGTGAGCTCCGGAACGGCTTCCCGGAGCATGCGCTCCACCCCCTGGCGCAACGTCATGCGCGAGAGCGCGCAACCCTGGCAGCCGCCGCTCATCTCGACGTACACGTCCGTGTCCTGGACGTCCACCAGCGAGATCATCCCGCCGTGCGCGGCGATGGCGGGATTGACCTGACTGTCCAAGACGCTCCGAACGCGGTCCGCGATGGGGCCGGTGAGCGTCGCCGCCCGCCCGGTCCCACCCGACGGACCGCCGTCCGGGCGTGCCGTCTGCACCTCGAAGCCGCTCTCGTTGACACGTTCCACGTAGTCGACCGTCGCTCCCTCGAGGCGGTCGAGGTCGGCTTCCCTTACCAGCACGGGGAAGTCGCCGCCATCGATCTGGCGCTCGCCTTCCTCGCGCTCGGCGAGGGTCACGAGGGTGAGGTCGAAGTGGGGCGCGGCGGGGCTGCCGCCGGTTCCGATCCGCAGCGCCTGAGCCTCTCCGGCGCTCTGGTCGAGAAACGCGAGGATCATCTCGCGCGCCCGGTCAGTGAACGTGATCATCGCAGTGGCGATCTCGGTGGTCTTGGTGCGCCTGGGCGCGATGCGGGGTCGCGCACTGGTACCCCGCGCGCCGCCCTCGGGTCCCTCCGCAGCGCCGCCGCACGGTCGTCGGGGCCGTTGATCGGTCCTGGGGGCTGGAATACCTTTCTCGGCCCTGGACCCGGCAGCGAAAACCCGCACGAATCAAGGCATTTGATGGCGAACGCCGATCTCATGGACAAGCTCGTGTCGCTGACCAAGCGCCGCGGATTCGTCTTCCAGTCCTCCGAGATCTACGGCGGGACGGGGTCGGTCTGGGACTACGGGCCGCTCGGCGTCGAGCTGAAGCGCAACCTGAAGGACCGCTGGTGGTCCACGATGGTCCACCGTCGCGACGACGTGGAGGGCCTCGACGCGGCCATCCTGATGCACCCCAAGGTGTGGGAGGCGTCGGGTCACGTCGAGAACTTCACCGACGCCCTCGTGGAGTGCACGAGCTGCCACCGCCGCTTCCGCGCCGACCTCCCCGAGGTGTCGGCGGGCCAATGTCCCACCTGCGGCACACGCGACGCGTTCACCGAGCCGCGCCTGTTCAACCTCATGTTCAAGACGTTCATGGGGCCGGTCGAGGACTCCTCCGCCACAGTGTACCTCAGGCCGGAGACCGCCCAGGGCATCTACGTCAACTTCCTCAACGTCCAGAGCGCGGCGCGTCAGAAGATCCCGTTCGGGATCGCGCAGATCGGCAAGGCGTTCCGCAACGAGATCACGCCGGGAAACTTCATTTTCCGCACGCGGGAGTTCGAGCAGGCGGAGATGCAGTTCTTCGTGAGGCCGGGGGACGACGGAGAATGGTTCGACCGGTGGATGGACGAGCGCATGCGCTGGCATCGGGACCTGGGCATCGACGCGGACAAGCTGCGGTTCCACGAGCACGGGCCCGACGAGTTGGCGCACTACTGCAGCCGCGCTTTCGACATCGAGTACGAGTTCCCGTTCGGCTGGAAGGAGTTCGAGGGAATTCACAACCGCACCGACTACGACCTCAAGCGCCACCAGGAGATGTCGGGCAAGCGGCTCGAGTACATCGATCCTGCGAGCAACGAGCGCTACGTGCCGTACATCATCGAGACCTCCATGGGCATAGACCGGACGCTACTCGTGGTGCTCGCGGACGCGTACCGCGAGGAGTCGGTGGAGGGGGAGGAGCGGATCGTGCTGGGCCTTCACCCGGCCCTGGCGCCGATCAAGGCCGCCGTGTTCCCGCTCGTGAAGAAGGACGGCATGCCGGAGGCGGCCGCGAAGCTGAACGCGGCCCTGCGTGCCGCGGCGGTCCCCTCGTTCCTCGACGCCGCCGGCTCGATCGGAAGGCGATACCGGCGTCAGGACGAGGCCGGTACCCCATGGTGCCTGACGGTGGACGGCCAGACCAGCGAGGACGACACCGTCACCGTTCGCGACCGCGACTCGCTCGAGCAGACGAGGGTCTCGGCCGACAAGGTCGTCGGGTGGATCCGCGAGCGGTTGTAGGCCGCTCGTAGGAACGATGAGGCGTCCGGGCCGGACATGAAGTTCCAGGCGTTCGAGGCGGCCGCCCGGGCCGCGTTCGAGGGCATCCCCTCGGAGTACCGCGAGGGCGTCGACGGCCTGGTGGTGAGTCGCGAGACGCTCGCCCACCCGACGCTACCCGAGGTCTACACGCTGGGTCAGTGCCTCACCGAGGACCATCTGTCGGACTACTCCGGTCCGGATACGACCCGCTCGCTCATCGCGCTCTACTGGGGCTCCTTTCGTGCGCTGGGGGCCCTCGATCCCGAGTTCGATTGGGAGCAGGAGCTGTGGGAGACCCTGACGCACGAGCTGCGCCATCACCTCGAGTCGCTCGCGGGCGACGACGCGCTGGAGGGAGTCGACTACGCCGCGGATCAATCCTTCAACCGGAACGAAGGGCTGGACTTCGACCCGTGGTATTACCAGTACGGCGAGGACATCGGCGGGAGCGTGTACCGGGTGGAGGCCAGCTACTACCTGGAGCAGGTGTGGCGCGAGGCCGACTTCGACCGCGCGGACAGCATCGAGTTCGACTGGTACGGGCAACGCTTCCGCATGCGGCGGCCCGACAAGCTGGGCGACGTCCACTTCGTGTGGCCCCGGGGGATCGACACCGGCACCGAGACGCTGGAGCTCGTGCTCGTGCGGCGACGCAGCTGGTGGGAGGACGCCAAGCGCCTGGTCGGGACCTCGCGGCCGGTCGTCTACGAGTCGGAGGCGCGGGTCGCGAAGGTCGGCCACGCGCCGTGACGCTGCACGACGAATACGCGCGCCGCACGCCGTTCGAGATGGCGTTCCCCGACGGCGAGCGGCTCAGGGCGCTCGGCGTGGAGGTCGACGAGGAGGCGGCGGCCCGAGGCGTGGACGCCACCGATCCGCACGCGTTTCTCACCCTCGGAGCGGTCGGGGCGGTCGTGCATCGGCTGCGGGGCGCGGACGCGCCTCCCGAGGCGGCACGGCAATACGGCGCTCTGGTCTTCCACGCGGTTCGCTTCCAGGTGGCCGGCCGGCCGCTCTACGTGCTGTCCGCGTCCGCCTCGCGGCATCTCGTCGAGGGTCCGCCCGCCGGCGAGGCGTCGGCTCCGGCGGCCGCCGGCTACCTGCAGTTGCCGCAGCACCTCTTCTGGGCCGGGCCCGTGGCCGACGCTCCGCCGGAGTCTGTCGACGGCATGTTCTGGGCTGTCTCGGGCGCGGGAAGCCTGCACGTCCTCGCGGTCACGGGCGTGCGCCCCGACCGACCGGGGTTCGGCGCGCATGCGCTCCCGGCGGCGCCGCTCTCCGATGTTGGCGCCTGGATTCGCGCCGACGTCCGCGAGCACGGGGAGGACTACGCGAGCGCGCTTCCCGGCCGGGAGCTGGACCGGCTCTACTCGGTGGAGACGGCGGGCGAGCTGCTCAAGCTCCTGGCCCGTTTCTTCGCCTACCTCGGCGCCATTCCGCACGCCGGTGAGGAGCGGCGGGCGGTCTCGGAGGCCGCGGCCGCCGAGGCCGGCGGCCCGCGCCCCTCGGCCCTCGAGTTCACACGGGTGGGCCTCGTCCCGTAGCTTTCGCGCCCATGCCCAGAGAATCCAAGGCGGCGCGCGCCGCGAGGGCCGCGGAGGTCTACGACCTCCTGGCGGAGGAGTACCCGGACGTCCACTGCGAGCTGACGTACCAGGATGCGTTCCAGCTCGGGGTGGCCACGATCCTGTCGGCCCAGACCACGGACGAGCGCGTCAACATGGTGACGCCCGTGCTCTTCGCGCGGTACCCGGACGCGGAGGCGCTCGCCGGAGCCGCCCAGGAGGACGTCGAGGAGGTCGTGCGCTCCACGGGCTTCTTCCGGAACAAGGCCCGCAACGTCATCGGGTTCGCGCGCGGGCTGATGGCGCTCCACGGCGGGGAGGTGCCCCGGACGCTCGCGGAGCTGTCGGCGCTGCCCGGCGTGGGGCGCAAGACCGCGAACGTCATTCTCGGCAACGCGTTCGGCGTGAACGAGGGGGTCGTGGTGGACACGCACGTCAAGCGGCTGGCGGGGCGGCTCGGGTTCACGCGCGCGGAGGCGCCGGAGAAGATCGAGCTGGACCTCATGGCGCTGTTTCCCGGCGAGCACTGGACCGTGCTCGCGCACCTCCTCATCTGGCACGGACGCCGCGTCTGCGAGGCGCGCAGGCCGCGCTGCGAGGCGTGCGTCGTCTCACACCTTTGTCCCTCGTCGCGCGTGTAGCCGGCGAGCCGAGTTGTTCTCCCACCACGAGCGATGCGAGATGCCCGACCGAACCGATGCCGTCGCCCTACTCGAGGAGTGGGTCGACAACGAGGGGCTCAGAAAGCACATGTACGCCGTCGAGGCCGCCGTCCGGCACTACGCCCGGCTGCGGGGGGGCGACGAGGACCTTTGGGGGCTGGCGGGCCTGCTCCACGACCTGGACTGGGAGAAGCACCCCGACCGGCACCCGCTGGAGGCCGTCGAGCACCTGCGCTCGCTCGGCTACCCCGAGGAGGTGCTGCATGCGATCCTCGCGCATCGCTCCGAGTTCACCGGCGTGGAGCCGGAGAGCGAGCTCGACAGGGTGCTGCTCGCGTGCGACGAGCTTGCGGGCCTCGTCTACGCGGCGTGCCTGGTGCGGCCCAACGGCATCGACGACCTCGAGCCGAAGTCGGTCATCAAGAAGCTGAAGGACAAGACCTTCGCGGCGGGCGTGAGCCGTGACGAGGTCCAACGGGGCGTCGAGCTGATCGGCGTCGAGCGCGCGGAGCATATTCGCAACGTGATCGAGGGCCTGCGGCAGGTCGCCGCCGAGCTCGGTGTGCGGGGCGAGGACGTTCGGCGCTGAGGGGAGGGTGAGCGCGCCCTCGCGGGGCCGAGGCCCGAGCGCCGGCGCGGGCACTCGGCACGTCCGCCCTCCGGGCGCGCGCAGGAACCGCCCTTTTCGCGGGTGTGTATCGAACGAGTGACGTCACGAGCTTCCCGCGCCGCCCTCGGGCGCGCCCACCGACCGGCCCGGCGACGCGGGCATCGACGCCCGCTCCGCCGGCTCCCTCTCGTGCTGGGCGTCGGTGCCTGCCTGGCGGGCGGCTACCCCGCCCCCGCCGCCGCCCAGGACGTGGAGATGCTCGGCCGCCGCTACGGCACACGCCCGCCCGCCGCGTATTACGAGCAGATGGCGCGCGATCCGGAAGCCTTCCGCTTCAGGCGCGGCCGGGTGGCCCGCATGCGCACGGAGGCCGCGGCGCGGACGTTGCTCCGCGGAGCCGCGGCGGGCGGCGGCTCCGCGGCGTCGGGCTCCGCGGGCGCGGGCGCCGGGGCGCCGGGCGCGCCACTCCTCGCGCTCGGGCCCCGCGAGGGTCCGGTCGAGGGGGAGTTCGCCATTCCGGTTCTGCTGGGTCTGTTCGACGACTCGCCCTCGCCGCCTCCGTTCGACATGAGCGAGATCGACGATCAGTACTTCGCCGACGCCCCCCTCACGGTGCGGAGGTACTATGAGGAAGTCTCGGGCGGGCGGGTGACGCTGCTCGGCGAGCTGCGCGACTGGGAGCGGGCCTCGCTCACCCGCATCCAGGTTACCGACGGCGTGAGCGGCCTGGCCGGCAGCCGGATCGGCGACTTCATCCACGAGCTGCTCGCGATGCAGGTGGGCGTGCCGTGGGAGCTGTACGACAACGACGGGCCGGATGGAGAGCCCAACTCGGGGGACGACGACGGCTACGTGGACGCGCTCGCGGTGATCCATCCCACGATGGGCGCGGAGTGCGACGAGGCCGACGACCGCATCTGGGCGCACAAGTGGAGCCTGTCGGCCTTCCGGGAGAACTCGGGCGTGGCGGGCCTCGCGGAGTTCGTCACCGACAGGCCCTCCGCCTCGGGCGGCTCCATCAAAGTAGACGACTACTTCATCCAGGGCGTGGTCTCGTGCGACGGCGACAGCCTCAACGAGATCGGCGTGTTCACGCACGAGACGGGACACGCGTTCGGGCTGCCGGACCTCTACGACACCTTCGACGGGGACGGCCGTCACGCCGGCGCGGGGACGTGGGACCTCATGTCGTCGGGCTCGTGGGGCTGCGACGACCGCGCGCCCTCCTTGCCGTGCCACATGGGCGCGTGGAGCAAGGCGATGCTGGGCTGGGTGGACGTGACCACCCTGCCCGCGGGCGCCGACCTGGGCAGGCTCACGCTGCCTCCCGTGGAGACGAGCGGGACCGTGTACCGCGTCGACGCGGGCGACGGCTCGGGGGAGTACTTCCTGCTCGAGAACCGGCAGCGCGGTGGGTTCGACCAGCGACTGTACCAGGAGGGGCTCCTCATCTGGCACGTGGACCCCGACGTGGTGCTCGCGAGGTGGGAGGCCAACCGGGTCAACGGCTACGACCACATGGGGGTGTGGCTGCGGCAGGCCGACGGACGCGACGACCTGGGGCGGATGGACCGGCCCAGGGGCGACGCGGGCGACCCTTTCCCGTTCAACGAGGGCGCGCCCAGCGAGAATAGCGCCTTCCATGCGGCCTCGAACCCCGCGTCCAACTCGTGGCTCGGAACCGCGACCGGGCTCACCGTGCTGGACATCGCGCGCGTGCCGGGCAATGCCGTCGAGCTCGACCTCCTCACGCGCTTCACGACAGTCTCGGTTCGCGCGGACGGGCAGCAGGGCACGGCCGGGCTGTTCACGGTCGACGGAGCGCCCGTGGATCCGTCCGTGAGCGGCTACATGTCCGCGCCCTTCATGCAGCACCTGGTCGAGGCGGCCCCCGCCGAGGAGGTCGGGCCGGCCGAGCGCATTCCGTTCGTCGAGTGGGCCGACGACGGCGGGCAGCCCCGTAGCCGGGTCATCGTGACGCCCACCGCGGACGTCGAGTACGTCGCGCTGTACGGCGGGCGTGACTACCGGCTCGCCGTCGAGGTGACGGGCGGCATCAACGGGGTCGAGCCGGGCACCATCGCCAGCACCCCGGCCTCCGTGGACCTCTGGTTCCCCGTGGGCACGAGCGTGACCGTGCAGGCCACCCCCAGGACCGGCTTCGACTTCCGAGCGTGGACCGGCGCGCTGGAGGCGCAGCCCAACCCGGCGACCGTCACGATGAGCGCGCCCGTGTTCGCCGGCGCGGACTTCCAGCTGACCTACGCGGTCGCGTCCACCTCGATCGCGTTTCCGGCGACCGTGGCGCAGGACGTGCGACTCGAGATCGAGAGCGGCACCGAGCCAGTGCGCTGGCGACTGGTCGGCGGGGAGCTGCCCGCCGGCATGAGCATCTCCGGCGAGGGACGGATCACCGGCGCCGCGCTCGATCTCGGCGCGTTCCCCCTCCAGCTCGAGGCGACGGACGCCGTCGGTCTGACCGCCACCGGCGACGTCACCCTGGACGTCCGGAAGCCGGACATACCCATCGAGCGTCTGACGGCGTTCTTCCTCCTCTCGGGGGTCGACATGGATCCGGTGGAGATGGTCTTCCTGGACCGTCAGGCCAACGGCGACGGCGGCTATGACCTCGGCGACCTGCGGGCCTGGGTGCTCGCCGACCTGTCTCTTCCGCTGGTCGCCCAGTCGGCGCCGCCCACCGGCCCCGCCCCGACCAGGGTCGTGGTGCCGATGCGCCCCCCCGTGGCGAGGCCGGAGGGGGGGCGATGACCCGCGCTTCCCGGCGGGCGCGCGGGCGCGCCCTGGTCCTCGTGGCGTTCGCGAGCCTGGGCGCGGCGGCCTGCGACACCGGCCCCAGCGGCCCGGGCACGATCACGGGGACGGTCGTGGGCGACGCCACGCTGGGCGCGGTGGTGCTCGAGTTCCGGGGGCGCGGCGTCGAGGGCTTCGAGGGCCTCGACGACACGCGTGCGTACGGCGCCGCGGTCGCGGGCGCCAGGGACCGGCACAGGGTCGTTCTCGTGAATCCGGCGGGTGGCGACATCCGGTTCGGTATGCGCGTGCAGGACCTCGGCATGCTCCCGCCGGCCGTCATGGTGGTAGCCGCGGCCGGAACGGACGACCGGCCGCGCTCCGCGGGCGGCATCGAGGTCCGGCTCGAGCGCTAGCGGCGCGCCGGGACGGTCTCTCGCGCGCCGGGACGGCCGCTTGCCGACCCACCCCCCACTCGCCACCTTTCGCGGGCCGATCTCGCATTCCCCCCCGACGGCAGCGCGCGCGGCCCGCCGATTCTTCACCCAAGGCCATCCCGGTGCCCCGACGCGACGACCTGGAGACCATCCTGATCCTGGGCTCGGGCCCGATCGTCATCGGTCAGGCCTGCGAGTTCGATTACTCCGGCACGCAGGCGGTGCGCGCGCTCAAGGAGGAGGGCTACCGGGTCGTCCTGGTCAACTCGAATCCGGCCACGATCATGACCGATCCGGACCTCGCGGATCGGACCTACATCGAGCCGATCACGGCTGAATGGGTCGAGCGGGTCGTCGAGCGGGAGAAGCCCGATGCGCTCCTGCCGACCATGGGCGGCCAGACCGCGCTCAACGTGGCCATGGACCTGCACCGCGCCGGCGTGCTCGAGAAGCACGGCGTCGAGCTCATCGGCGCCGACGCCCGCTCCATCGAGATGGCGGAGGACAGGGAGCAGTTCGCCAAGGCCATGCAGCGCATCGGCCTCAAGGTTCCGACGGGCGGATTCGCGCGCAGCCTGAAGGACGCCCGCGAGATCGTCGAGAGCACGGGCTATCCGGCCATCGTCAGGCCCTCCTACACGCTCGGCGGCACCGGTGGCGGCATCGCGTACAACCGCGAGGAGTTCGAGGCGCAGGTGCGAAAAGGGATCGACGCGTCGCCCATCCG
>Ga0302046_10002771_pt1 | contig 16202 bp, 11 predicted proteins | sample RVTome_11_FD_200261 | JGI IMG/M metagenome (GOLD analysis project Ga0302046, IMG submission 200261) | Soil microbial communities from uranium-contaminated site in the Upper Colorado River Basin, Wyoming, United States - RVT147D111 (version 2) ...
AATGCGTGGTTTGCCATGAAGACAAACCATAGCAACCACGGGGCCATCAGGCCAGCAAACAAAAGCGTGAGCCGACTGTCGTTAATGCTATGCCTTCGTGTCAACGCTGTAACCAGGATTCCTCCGACTGCGACGATAGGGAGCGGCCCCATGGCTTTTAAGCGATTAAAATACCGCCACAACAGGTGAGTCAGTGAGGAGTGTGCAGTCGTAGAGTAATTCAGTTCGTGGAACACTGTATGGACACGTAGGGGACCAGGGCTAAAATTGACCAGACCCGTTCGAAATAAAAGGACCTGCCAGAGATTACCGGTTAGATGGGGGGAGCTGAACAGGTAGACAATCATGACACCACCAAATACAGAGACTGCTATACCCGAGTAGAGAAGGGCGAGACGGATCTGAGACTGACGTCGGTGCCATATTGCCGCTACTAGCAGGCCAGGGCACACCAGTAATGGCTCCCACGAGGTCAGTATCGCCAACCCCAGACTAACCCCGCCAAATCCAGCCCAACCCCGATGAATTCGCCTCGCATCTCCCGTTGCCTTTATGAAACCAAGTAAGGCCAGTAACATCCCCAGAATGGCCATATTGAGAGGAAGTACGACATGTCCACGGCTGAGCGTCACCGGCATGACCAATGAAGTCAAGGCTGCCAAGAGACCCGCTCTCCTGTCGCAGCAGGCCTCAACCAGCGCGTAGAGCGCCAGAGCGTTAGCGAGGAGAACTACGAGCATTAGTCCGTGAGCGGCCGATTCGGATTCGCCGAAGATTCGGAGAATACCGCTGAGCACTATCGGAAACAGGGGAGGAAAGTGAATGTAAGTATCGGGCTCGAGTCCAAGTGGCGAATTGTTTTGGATCGGCACACCTCCGAGTGCGACCACACCGTGCTCAACAAACGCCCGAGCCATTGTACTGAAATGAGCACTAGCCCACGCATATGAGTAGTCAAACGGTCGGTCAAGCACGGCAAGATGGCCGATCACCGTCAACAGCACAGCGATGCTGAGCCAAAACATCAAGAGAAATGTCGTACGCGGCTCAACTGTTCCCTGTGTCTTCAGTGCGGCTTCTTCTTTTTTTTCTCTCATCCTGTCGACCCTGCCTCTCTTACAACCGTTTTGCAAATCGCTGTGCCTCAAACGTTTCCTGCAAACGTACGTCGGCTGGCCTCCCTACGTTTACCGGGCGTATCATTCTGCAGATCTCTCAGTCGCTGATCCACAATGGGCCGATCCCACGGCCCATGACAAACTGCGGGCCGTGTTGATGAAGCGCTTGGGTCATTGCCGCCTCCCGCAGCCTCGCCCGGCTGGATGGAGGGGCCTACGACATGACAAAGAGATGGTCGACGCGCTCGACGGCGAGCAGGTCGGATGTATCATCGTGGCTCGCATGACCAAGCCGCCGAAGCGAAGCATGGTCGGCGCCCGCTCCCACGAGTTCGCCGAGAGATGAGAGGGCGCCGAGTTTTCCTACACGCCGTTCCACTAGCAAGCCGCGCATCGTTTCGTGGCAATCGCCGCCCGGCGGGCCGGGAACCCGAGGACGTCCAGCGGCAAGGATGCCTACTATGTGGCCAAGATCGCCGTGCGAAGCTTCTGGGCCAACGCCGTCCACCTGGAGCTGATCCTGCGGATCTACGATCTGGTCCTGGCCTTCCAGCAGCTCTACCTGCCCCCAGAGGTCCAGCATTGGAATATCTCCACTCTTCGGCGCGAACTGTGGTGGTTGCCCGCCGAATGGGTCAAGCGCGGGAACCGAACTTATCCTCGCCTCCCCGCGCGTTACCCGCGACAGAAGTTGTTCCGGCACATCCAAATGGCGGCCGCCTGGGTCCAGCCGCTGATCTGACCCCATCTGCAATAGTTCTTGGTATCTCGCACGTCGGAGACTCATGAAAGGTAGCTGTGTTTTAGGAATTGCGGGTACTGTCGGCCTGAATACCCGATGGAGGACGGGTAGGTTAATGAACAAAAGAAGGCCCATTACAATTATGCAGGCGACCGTGACTACCAGGATCATCGGCTCGCGGTATAATCTCTCGGGCCGCTGAACAGCGCTGTCATTCTTGAATGCTACTCCCAGATAGGTCGCCATAAGTAGGGCTACGAACGGGAACGAAAGAATCAGCTCGAGCCGGTAACGCACAATGAATGCCCCAAAGAAAAGCATGGCAGCCGAGCCGTAAAACATAATCGAGATCAATAAATGCTCCTCGGTGTAAAAGGCAAAAGACTTCCGGTACGCTGTGGCTCGCGTCGGATCAGCGATGCTTCGGTATTCCGCGAATCTCTTCATCGCCATGAAATAACAACCCACCATCCAATAGCTTAGAAATAGCGACGCTGGCGCGAGGGCCGTGGGGACCACAATGAACCAGCCTGCAAGCAAGCGGAGCGGATTGTTAATCGCCTCGGATAGCACGTCAAGATACGGCAAGTCCTTGCTCCGCACGGGAGGGATGTTGTAGATGCACCCCATGATCCAGAAAACGACCATTGTCACCGTAAATGAGATTGAGACAGTGAGTCCCAGCCCCACGCCTGCGATCATCAGGACGATCCATTGCGCATATGCGAACGGAATGTTGATTCGACCTGACGGCACGGGACGCATGAACTTAGTGGGATGATGTCGGTCGAACGACGCATCCATCAATTCGTTGATGACATAATTACTGGAGGCCACGAGGCAAACTGAGAACAATCCGACAAGGACACGTAGGGCCAGGCTTAATGTCGCCTGCCCAGGGTCCATGCTCAAGGCTACGATGATGCCCGGCAAGACGAATACATTTTTGAACCAGTGATCAACGCGGGCAATTTGGAGATGACTGCCTAGCGATGGTTGAAACACCTCCGAAGAGGTGGCAACGTGGGGCGCGGCGCGCGGCTGCTCTGCGTCGACGGGACGAGCAAACGGCATAATCTGGAGCACCTGCTCACGGCCCGGCCTCCACGACCGGGGACCGCGGTCCGAATCGAGCAGACCTGTCGCCAGCACTGGGCGGTGGCCCGCCTCGCCGGGTTGGATGTCCGGAACAGGCAGGTCACGGGGCTGGTCCGGCGGCGCCGTCACCAGGAGTTCCTCGATATCCTGGAGGCGCTCCGGCGCCGCTAGCCCCGAGGACGCCTCCTCGTGATCGTGGACAACCTCTCCATCCGCACGCATCGTCATGTCACGGCCTGGCTGGCCAGCTAGTGCCGTTCCAACTATTTGTGCCAACTATATCGGTTTACTCGATCAGGACCATTGCAACAGGGCAGGCTGCTCAAATTCGGCCCCTCGATCTTCCTCGGGGTGGTGAGTTTCTCGAACCGACTTCCTCGGGGCCCTGAGCTTGTGGAATGGGTCGAACCACTTGTCATGTTGGAACGGTACTAGTGGGTGGTGAGTGTATGTAGCGGGGTCACACACTTATTTATTGGCAGAAGATGGCATCCTTGAGCTCCCTGTAGTCCGAGACCGCAAACCACCCTCGTCGACCCACAACGCCTGGGCGGCCCATAATCGCACAAGCAACCGCTGCGCCGGACGCAGCGAGGGCGTCTATTTCAGGTCGGTCGCCGACATACAGGGCCTCATGGTTCCCAACCCCCAAGCGGTGGATTGTTACCTCCAGCCCTCGTGAACTTGGCTTGAACTGCTGAACATCCGGGTCCTGTGCGCTCGTTGTAACATCGAAGAGATGCGCGATGCCCATAGCTGCCAGCTTTGCATCGGGAGGATAATCTGAAAAAACGCCTAGACGTAATCCACGCTCTATGGCCGCCGACAAGAATTCCAGCAGGCCCTCGCGCCGAGAACGCGCCACGATCTCGAGCGGCTCTTGCTCCATCCAGCGGCCGACGCAGGATCTCACGACCTCCCGGCTGACCCCCGTCCATTTAGAGGCAAGTAGAAGCTGTCTCTCGGCGAGATCGCCATCTTCTTTGGGCAACGCCCGCATAACCTCCTGGGCCCGCCTATAGGCATGCAAGACACGCAAGGTTAGGAGGCCTCGGTGGGGCTGCGTCACATGGGCACGCAATAGACGCCATACCATCGCACGACGGACCCGGCCCTGTCGATACATCGTCCCATCGACATCAAAGATTAGAGCTTTCAGCTGAGTTGGTGTTGACATGCGCAACCTTCAGACCCCCCAAGCGGGTTCCCAGCCGTCCCAAGTCCACAAAAGTCCCCTCATCCACCCATTCGCGGTATGGCTGAAGATCTTGAGGATCTATTTCTACTTTCTGCAGTACAGATTATTTCCCCGAGCGCCCGTATTCGGCCCAGCTCTTCACGTGCAGATCCCCGAGTTGTTTCCGGGAGAGCGCTTCCACAAACCGCTGGGCTAACTGTAGGTTCGTGATCAGGGGGATCGAAAAATCAACAGCCGTACGCCGGATAATATAATCATTGGTCAGCTCATCCTCTTGAAAGTTCTTGGGTATGTTGATAACAAGATCAATCTTTTTCCGGCTGAGATATTCGACAGTACTCGGACGTTTTCCGTCCAGGGGCCAATGCAACACGTTCACCTTCACACCGTGTGTCCGTAAGAAATCGGCCGTTCCCTGGGTCGCATACAGCTTGATAGCCAAGTCTTGCAAGGTCCTTGCACTTGGCAAGAACGCTGCTTTGCTTTCAATTGGGCCAGTCGAAAGGAGAACACTCTTTATCGGCAAACAATATCCCACTGATAATAACGATTTGAGGAAGGCTTCTTCAAAATCCTCCCCCAAGCATGCGACCTCGCCGGTAGAAGCCATTTCTACTCCTAACGAGGGGTCGGCTCCTTCAAGCCGCGTGAAGGAAAATTGTGGAGCCTTGACCCCCACATATTCCAAATCAAACATGGATCCATTCATCTTCGGGAAAGTCTTTCCCATTACGACGCGAGTTGAGAGATCAACGAAGTTCACTTTCAAAACCTTCGATACGAATGGGAAACTTCGAGATACGCGCAGGTTACATTCGATGACCTTTACGTCGTTATCTTTGGCGATAAACTGGATATTAAAGGGGCCGTTGATCTTGAGGGCTTTTGCGATCTGTTCGGTAATATTCTTGATTCGACGCATCGTTTCTAGGTAGACCCGCTGGGGCGGGACCACGAGGGTAGCATCACCGGAATGGACGCCCGCATTCTCGACATGCTCCGAGATCGCCCACACTACGAGTTCCCCATCCTGGGCTACGGCATCCATATCAAGCTCTTTGGCATTCTCTACAAACTTACTGATGACGACAGGATACTTTGGCAATACCTCAACCGCCTTTCCGAGGAATCTCACCAATTCGACGTCATTACAGGCCACGCTCATCGCAGCTCCGCTCAGTACATATGAGGGACGTACCAAGACAGGGTAGCCAACCGTATTCGCAAACTCCTTGGCCCCTTCCAGCGAGACAAGCTCTTTCCAGTCCGGCTGGTCTATACCAAGCTCCGTAATAAGCGTAGAAAACTTATGTCGATCCTCGGCATGATCAATGCTGAGCGGCGATGTGCCGAGAACCCTCATCCCTGCCTGATAGCACCGCATCGCTAAATTATTCGGAATCTGTCCACCCATGGAGAGGATGATTCCTACGGGATTCTCCTTCTGGTAAATCTCGAGGAGGGTTTCATAGCTGAGTTCATCAAAGTACAGTTTATCGCACTCGTTGTAGTCGGTACTCACGGTTTCCGGATTGTAATTGAGCATGATGGTCTTGTAATTTAACTTCTTGAGCGTAAGCAAAGTACTGACACAGCACCAGTCAAACTCCACCGAGCTGCCGATACAATACGCTCCCGAGCCCAAGACGATCACCGAATTATTTTTGTCAAAAGATACGTCATCTTCTGTCCCATTATAGGTGAGGTACAGATAGTTTGTTTGGGCTGGATATTCCCCCGCAAGTGTATCAATTTGCTTTACGCAAGGCACAACGCGTTCCTCTGTCCTCTGTTCTCTTATCCGTGATTCTCCTGATTCTGTGAGTTTGGCAATCTGCAAATCAGAGTAGCCGGCCTGTTTTGCTGTACACAAGAGCTCACGGGGGATTTTCTGTTTCGCCACCTTGCGTAATCTCTGTTCGATTTCAACAATTCCTTGAATCTTATGAAGGAACCACCTATCAATGTGTGTCAGGTCGGTGATTGTGTCTATGGAGTAACCCCGCCTCATGGCCTCAGCCACCGCAAAGATGCGGTCGGCAGTTGGCTCAATAAGTCCTTTTTCCAGTTCCGGGTACGCAAAAGTCTCGTTGGCGACGAGACCGCAGGCACCAATCTCAAGCATGCGAATGCTTTTCTGGAGCGCCTCTTCGAAGGTACGACCAATGCCCATGACCTCGCCAACGGATTTCATCCCGGATCCGATTCTCGGCGAGGCGCCGCGAAACTTCTTGAGATCCCACCGAGGAATTTTGACAACCACGTAGTCAAGAGCCGGCTCGAAGCAGGCCTGAGTCACGGCGGTGACTGGGTTCTGCAAATCCGGGAGGCCGTAACCCAATCCCAATTTGGCAGCGATATACGCCAAAGGATACCCCGTGGCCTTCGAGGCCAGTGCTGAGCTTCGTGACAGGCGGGCATTCACTTCAATAACACGATAGTCTGCCGAATTCGGATCAAGGGCGAATTGAACATTACATTCCCCAACGATACCAAGATGACGAACCACCTGGATAGAAATGTGGCGCAGGAGGTGATATTCTGTATTGGTTAGTGTCTGGCTTGGGGCCACGACAATACTTTCTCCGGTGTGAATCCCCATGGGATCGACGTTTTCCATGTTACACACCGTGACGCAGTTATCGAAGCCGTCCCGTACCACTTCGTATTCGATTTCTTTCCACCCTTCGAGGACTTCTTCTATGAGGATCTGACCGCTGTGCGCAAATGCTTTGCTGGCTCGTTCACGTAGTTCTATTTCATTTGTGCATATGCCGGAACCTAATCCACCAAGCGCAAACGCTATTCGCAACATGACGGGATACCCAATCTTTCTGGCTTCGTGGACTGCTCCGTCTACGGAAGTAACGGCCACACTCCTGGGAAGATTGACCCCGATCTCAGTAAGTTTCTTCACAAAGAGACCACGGTCTTCGGTTTCTCGAATCGTCCGAATGGGCGTCCCTAGGACTTTCACACCGCATTGCTCTAGGACCCCGTTTTCGGCTAACGCCAGGCCACAATTCAGCGCCGTCTGGCCCCCAAAAGAGAGAAAGATGCCATCCGGCCTCTCCTTATGAATGATTTTTTCCACAAAATAGGCGGTGATGGGGAGAAAATAGACCTGATCAGCCAAGTGATCAGAGGTCTGGATTGTCGCGATATTGGGATTGACCAAGACGGTATAAATCCCTTCGTCCTTTAACGCTTTGATCGCCTGGCTGCCTGAATAGTCGAACTCCCCTGCCTCACCGATCTTCAGCGCGGAGCTTCCAAGGAGAAGGACTTTTTGAGGTTTGCGCATCTTCATATGTTCGTCAAGAATTCATCGAAAAGATGGCCTGTGTCTACCGGACCCGGCGTCGCTTCGGGATGAAATTGCACACCTCTGAACGGTCGCGATCGGTGTCGAATGCCCTCGTTCGTGCCATCATTTGCATTGACGAACCAGGGTTCCCAACCTGAAGGGAGCGTTTGAGATGCCACCGCATAACCGTGGTTCTGGGAAGTCATGTAACATCGCTGCGTTCCGACTTCGATGCATGGCTGGTTTTGACTGCGATGTCCAAACTTGAGCTTATACGTATCGGCACCAGCCGCTAACGCGAGGATCTGATGGCCCAGGCAAATGCCAAAAATGGGATAATTTTCCTCCATGGCTTTCCTGACATGTTCCACAGTTTCCGGGCACATTGTGGGATCTCCCGGCCCGTTCGAGATGACCACGGCATCGAAATTTTCATGGAGGAAGTTGTAATCCCAGGGCACTCGAATAACCGTGACCCCCCTGGCCAATAAGCTCCGGATAATACCATTCTTCGACCCGCAGTCGACCAGTACCACCTTGGTCTTGCCGCCCTCATACAGCACAGGGTATTTCACGCTCACCATGGAGACGAGGTTCTCGGTGTTGGGATCATAGAATTCGAGATTTTCATCTGAAATAAGAATCTTTCCAAGCATGGTCCCTTTTTCTCTTAGACGCTTGGTGAGCATCCTGGTATCGATGCCCTCCAAGGCCGGCACATGCTCTTCTATAAGCCAGTCGGCAAGGCTCTTGGCCGCCTGCCAGTGACTGTAGGCAAAGGAGTATTGGGAAACCACAAGCCCTTGAACTTGAATCTGCTCAGACTCGTATGCAGTGGCCACGCCGTTTGCGCTGGCAGGCTCGGGTACTCCATAATTGCCTATTAGGGGGTACGATAGAACCAAGATTTGTCCCCTATATGAGGGATCGGTCAACGACTCCGGATACCCTACCATCCCAGTGTTGAAAACCACTTCACCGGAGGCTGCTCTCGGGTATCCGAAAGCATAGCCTTCGAACACCAAACCGTCTTCCAGCACCAAATAGCCTTTCATTTTTCGATTCGCATGAATCTTAGTTTCGCCCAGATCCCCCGGTCCAAGAACGCTCATCACCCACCGTATAACTAAAACAAGGTGTAAATGAACGGGGCGATGACCGAACCCTGTGTCGTAACGATAAGCAGCCCCATCAGCCCCAACACGATCATGATAGGGGCCAGCCACCATTTCTTGCGCACCCGCAGGAACAGCCAGAATTCCCGGATCAGCTCAGCCATGACTTGTCCTCCACACGCAATACGGTTCAGAAGCGTCGCTCCATGGAATTTTTGGGATCGGTGTGGCGCTCGCGCTCGACCCAATAGGACGGCCGATCGCCAAGTCGTCGATCCAGGGGGTCTTTCCCCAGCAGGCGCATCAGCGCCCCGGTCGGGGTCATCGCGAGGAAGTAGACCAGGCCCAGTAACACCCGCGTGTTGAACCATGCCAAGGCATCCGCGAATCTCATCCATGTCGCGTGGACAGCACTCAGAAGCGCTGGAGCTACGATGGCCAGTCCACATAAGGCAACCGCCAGCCCGCCAAGCATAGCCGGCAAGATCGTGTGACCGCGCCAGAGCCCCACAGCGGCCAAGAGGGCCAGCGGAACGGCCAAGGTAAACCCAAACCGCCTCAGTTCCCTGGCACTCAATCGAGCTGGAATTCCTGTCGCCAATCCCCGGCCTCCTTCCATTCAGGTTGATCTTTCTTGTCGAGCAGGTAGGGTCCCATCACGAGGTAGTCGATGTGCGTTCGCATAAAGCAGCGGTACGCGTCCTCGGGCGTGCACACGATCGGCTCACCCCGGACGTTGAACGACGTATTGACCAGCACGCCACAGCCGGTCCGGGCCTCGAAGGCCCGCAGTAGGTCGTGATAGAGGGGATTCTCGTCGCGCGAGACAGTTTGGATCCTGGCCGAGTAGTCGATATGGGTGACCGCCGGGATGTCCGAGCGGGGGACATTGAGCTTATCGATGCCCCACAGCCGTTTTTCCTCATCCGACATGGGGATCTGCCGCTCGCGCCTGACCGGCGCGACCAGCAGCATGTACGGCGAGTCCTCGGCCAGATCGAAGTAGTCCGCGACCCGCTCGCGCAGGACGCTTGGTGCAAAGGGCCGGAATCCCTCGCGGAACTTGATCTTGATGTTCATCAGCGCCTGCATCTTGGGCGAGCGCGGGTCGCCGAGGATGCTGCGGTTGCCCAGGGCCCGGGGCCCGAACTCCATCCGGCCCTGGAACCACCCGACGACTTTTTCGTGGGCCAGGATGTCTGCCACCTCGCCGATGAGGCTTTCGTGATCGAGACGACGATAGGGGGCACCTTGTGCCCGCAGGAACGCTTCGATCTCGCCCTCGGTGAAGGCGGGGCCAAGCAGGGCCGCCTGCATCTGATCCCGGGCACCGTTCAATCTTCTCTCGCCATGGAAGTAGCGGTAATACGCCAGCAACGCCACCCCGAGGGCGCCCCCGGCGTCGCCCGCGGCCGGTTGGATCCAGAGGCGTTTGAAGGGACCCTCGCGGAGGATGCGGCCGTTGGCCACACAGTTGAGCGCCACGCCCCCGGCCAGGCAGAGGTTTTCCCGGCCGGTCGCTCTGTGGACCGTGCGGGCCATGCGCAGCATGACCTCTTCGCAGACCACCTGGATGGAACGGGCGAGGTCCATCTCTTTCTGGGCCAGCCGGGTCTCGGGCTCGCGGGGGGGACCGCCAAACAGCCCGTGAAACGCCCCGTTGGTCATGGTGAGGCCATCGAGGTAGTTGAAGTACTTCATGTTCAGCTTGAAGGAACCATCGTCTTTGAGATCGATCAGCTCTTTCAAGATCACGTCCACATATTTGGGCTCTCCATACGGGGCCAATCCCATCACCTTGTACTCGCCGGAGTTGACCTTGAACCCGGTATAATACGTGAAGGCCGAGTACAGCAGGCCCAGGGAATGGGGAAAGTGGATCTCGTGCCGCAGGTCTATTTCGTTGCCCCGGCCGGTGCCGTACGAGGCCGTCGCCCACTCCCCGACCCCATCGATGGTCAGGATGGCGGCCTCTTCAAAGGGGGAGGGGTAAAAGGCGCTCGCGGCGTGCGATTCGTGATGCTCGGCGTAGAGGATTTTTCCCTTATAGCCGATCCCCTCGCGAATTCGCCGATCCATAAACAGCTTTTCCTTGAGCCACAGCGGGCAGGCCATCAGGAAAGACCGCAGGCCGCGCGGGACGACGCCCAGGTAGGTTTCCAGGATGCGCTCGAATTTCAGGAGGGGCTTGTCGTAAAAGGCGACCGCCGCCAGGTCATCCGGCGTAATGCCGCCCTCGCGCAGGCAGTACTCCACGGCGCGGGCCGGAAAATCCGCATCACCTTTTTTCCGTGTAAAGCGCTCTTCCTGCGCCGCGGCGACGATCTGCCCGTCGCGGATGAGGCACGCCGCGCTGTCGTGGTAAAAGGCTGAAATGCCAAGGATGTGACACGCCATGAGGTCAAGCTCCGTTGAGGGTTGAGAGTCGAGAGTAGCTTATAGCTGAGATTAGCCGGCAGGGCGGACGTCGGCGGCATCCAGTTCGACGGAGGCCGCCTGCTCGATCAGGTTGATCGCCACGACCAGCCGGGCCCGCGCGGCAGGTGCATCACAGCCGCCTGTAGATAAACTCTGGGATGTAGTATTTCCTCTTATTGATGACCACACCCAGGATCTTTCCCCCGGCCTCTTCCAGTTGTTTTTTGGCGGTGAGGGCAACCTGCCGGTGCGTTTTGCCGGCCTCAATCACCAGAACCACGCCATCGACCCTGGCGGAGAGGACCCGGTGCTCTGAAAATCCGTGAACTGGCGGGCAGTCCAAGATGACGTAATCGTACGTATCCCTCATCTTCTGCAGAAACTCGCTAAACCCATCGGATTCAAGAAGCCTGACCGGCTCAGAATGGGGCCTCCCACACGGAACGAGGTAGAGGTTGCCGGGCCCTACCTTGATGGGGGTTGGAGCCCCCAGACCGCCGATCACCAGATCCGACAGGCCATGGAGGGAGTCTACTTTGAATACCCCGTGAAGGCTTGGCGTCCTCAGATTCACATCGATCAAAAGGACCTGGAGTTTGTCATCAACGGCCAGGGTGGTCGCGAAGTTGACAGCCGTGGTTGAGGTCCCCTCCCCGCGGGCGGTGCCGGCGAAGAGAATGGTCTTGACAGATCCGTCAGGATAGCGGGTCAGCAGATTGGCTCTCAGGTCATGATACCGTTCCCTCGTCGGATGTGTGCGTACCTGCATGGGAAGCTTCGCTTGAACCGGCGGCAGGGCCTTGGGTACCGCCTGCAGCCGGTTCGCCTGAAACTCCTTTTCAGCCCATTCTAGCGCTTCGTATGTTTTTCCCATGGGACTCCCTTTACAACGATTTCTCTGCCGGCAGTTTGATGACGCCCGTTTCCAGGATCATGTGCGGATCATGAATCCGGGGATTGTGGCGAAGAACGGCAGTGAGAAGGTCCCGGTCGTATCTTCCATAGGCCTGTAGAATGATACTAGAGAGCGTATCTCCCTTTTTGACGATATACGTCTCGAGAATGGTGCCGGTGTCTCTTGGGGGACTCCCCGAATCCGTTATTGGCTCTACACGCTCGATTGCGATCAGCCCATCGGTCGATGCCCGGTGGTCATCAGCCGGCTCACGGACCATCGCGTCCCTCGGATCAGGCGTTTCGCTACTCTCCAATTTCTCATCAGGGGCACGAGGCTGGCCAGCACTCTCCTGCTGGATTGGCATCTTGGCTTGGGTCGAGATCCACATGGGAAAGGGCCCGCCCCCCTCCAAGTTCATCCGGGACTTTCCGAGATAAAAGCCCACAAGCACGATGATGCAGGCGACAGTCACCAGGCTCGCAAGCCTGGAGAACCGGGAGCGAGAAGGTCGTCCCCCTGACCATGACTCAATGGGTTCGTCAGACTTGTTGAACTGCGTGGCCGCCGCCATGCCGAAGCCCCGATCCGGACGCTCGGGGCGGTCGTGCTCGATTCTTGCCGCTGCGGCCCGGTCCGGGTGGCCCCATTCACTCTGATCTCTGTCCTGAAGCATGTTGCGGGCGTCTGTGGAAAGCGTCCACGGCACGCCTGATGGAACGGGCTGGACAGGGGTCGTCGCCCGGTTCTCGCCGGAGCCCAAAAAGGGGCTCCAGGCGAGATCTTTGATGGTTTCTTCAATCACATCCGCCTCGATCGTTTTTTTCCTCAGGGCATATGCGGTCAAGAGAGCGTTATCACATAACACATTGATCTTGCGGGGAACTCCGCCAGAGTAATCCCAAGTCAACTTTTTGGCCTGGCGGTTGAACAGCTCAGGACCACTGTAGTCTGCCGTGCGGAGGCGATGCTGGATGTATTCCTCTGTTTCTTTCCGGGTGAGGAACGTGATGTACCGCTTGAGACTGATCCGCTGGGCGAGTTGCCGAAGTTGGGGCTGGCTCAGTTTGACGTCCAGCTCGGGTTGCCCGGACAGGACGACCTGGATCAGCTTGTGCTTTGACGTCTCGAGGTTGGACAAAAGCCTCAGGTTTTCCATGGCGGACCGGTCAAGATTCTGGGCCTCATCCACGAGCAGCACAACATTGGCGCCTTTGGCGAATTGCCCGATGGCAAAGTCGTTCAACCGATGGATCATCTCCACCTTCGATAGACGATCCTCCGGTTGTGCCAAGCCGAGGTCGAGAAGGGCCATGGCCAGCATCTCGTCAAAGGTCAGGCTCGTATTGAAGATGAAGGCCGTGTGGGTTTTCTCGTCCAGCTGGCCCAGAATGGTTTTCAACAGAGTGCTTTTCCCGGTACCGACCTCGCCCACGATGGCAATAAACCCTCTGCGTTCGCGAATCCCGTAGGTAAGGGTCGCCAGCGTCTCGCGGTGACTGGGGCTCAGGTAGAGGAACTTGGGATCCGGCGTCAGATCAAACGGCCTTTCGGCAAATCCGAAGAAGTGACAATACATGAATCAGTCTCCTGTCCCCGATCCCCGGTCCTGTCTCATGTCTTCTGTCTCCTAAATCTAGCACCGCCGAGGCTTGACAACCGATTTTGGTATGGGAGAATAAAAGTACTCGGCCTGGGACAGACAGCTCCGCCCTTGGCGGGCGGAAAGCTTCGCCCTTGGCCGGGACCGGCGGCTTGGCCGTCACTACCTACCAGGGGGTACGGTCAAGCCGCCTGATTTTTTATTCTTTATATAATTTCTGCTCTAACTGAGGAATAGAGGCGAGGACCGGTAGCTGGAGGTGATTTTCCACATCCTCGATTTTTTCCAGGCTGTTATTGAGACTCTCCGAAAAGAAGGCCAGTCCCAAGCCTCCAAGTCCTCCCAGCAGGATGCCGAGCACCATGTTCCGAGCAACGTTGCGGGGCTCCGGCCGGCGCGGGGGCTTTGCCGGTTCAATTACCTTGACGCTGGCGATCCTTTCCGTGTCCATGGCGTCCGAGACGCGGGACTCTTCAAGTTTGGTGAGATAGAGCTGGTAGTTTTGGCGGGTGACCATGACTTCGTCGGTGAAGTGGGAGAATTTCGTTTCGATCCGCTTGAGTTCTTCGAGCTTTTTCTGGTACTCGGCAAGCTGGGCACGCTGGCTTTCTTTCCGGGCCTTTAAAGCGTTCATTTCGGCTTGGTAACGAGTGCTCTGTTGCCCGGCCAGGGCGCGACGGACCACCTTGATCTCGTCCCGGACGCCCTTGACGAAGCGACTCTCGTCGGTATATTTAGCGAGAAACTCTTGCTCCTTGAGCTCGAGCTCGACCAGCCGCGATAGAAGTCCGGCGTCCTGATCAGGGTTCCGGAGTCGATCCTCTGTCGCGGCCTCCAGACTCATGGTCTCATTGAGCGCGCTGCGAAGGTTAGCCTCCTGCCCAAGGATAAGGCTCCGTTCCTCCTGAAGATCAGCAGTGAGGTCGTGCTCTTTCTTGAAGGTCTCCAGCCTGTCTTGCGCCTGTTGGAGTTTGTTTTCCCAGATCTGGGATTGCTCGCGGAAAAATGCGGTGGATTGCGGCGTCTTGTGGACTTCCAGATGCCGGTCGAGATAGTGGTTCATCAGGGTGTTGACCACTGTGGCCGCCATGCGTCTGTCCCTGTGCACAAAACTGACACTGATGACGTTGGATTCCCCAACCGGCTGGACCGATAGGTTTGCCAGAACGTTATCTTCTGCTATGAGTGTCTGTACTTCTCGGGGGGGGGGCGTGGGGTCCGGGGTTTGGAAGACGCGTTGAAACAGCCGGTCCAGAAGTCCCTGAGGAGGGGGCTGGTCCAGGCCTTCGTAAATGGTGGCAGGTCCCAGGGACTCCACCACAGCCCCGGCCAGATGCCGGCTCTTGAGGACCTCGATTTCTGAGCTAATCTGATCCCCTCGATTGAGGATTAGCGGGCTTTGGGTTGGTGTCGCCATGTAGATGCTTTCCCTTCCGACCTTGACCAAGAGCTGGCCGGTAGCCATATAGGTATGCTCTGTCGATAAGGAGTAATAAGCTACGGTGCTGACGGTGATCCCGAAAAAGACCAGAATCCAGGTTTTTCGTTTAAAAATGAGGTGGAGAATATCTCGTACTGACAATAATGAAGTGTTGGATCCTGTTTCTCTCAGTGACAATGAGGTGATGGGTCCTGTTTCCGTGTTCATCCCGGATCCTCCGTCTTATCCGAACCCTCTTGCCCCACCCTTCTCGTCTTGCGGGAGGGAGGAGGAGTAGCTCTATTTCACACAGGTCGAACGTCGGCGGCATCCAGTTCAACGGAGGCTGCCTGCTGAATCACGCTGATCGCCACGACCAACCGTGCATGCTTCCCTTTACGGACGAGATTCCCGCGCAGCCCTGCAAGGGGGCCGTGTACCACTTCTACCTCCATGCCCTCTTTGAGATACGGATGGGGATCAAGGGGAAGGGTACTCATGACCAGTTGCCGGACCGCATCAATCTCGTGGTTCGGGATCGGAATCGCATGTCCGTTGATCCCAAGAATCTGGACCGCGCCCACAGCCGTTTGTACCACCAGCCGGTCTTGATACTGGAAGCGGGCAAAGCAGTAACCTGGGAATAACGGAAAGCTCACCGTCTTCCAGCGATCTTTCCAGCGCCGGCGGCGGTCCACGAGGGGCAGGAAGGCCTCGATGCCGCGCGAGACGAGCTGTTCGTCAACCAGCTTTTCATGTCTCGACCGCGTCCGGATCGCGTACCAGGCAAGATTCCCATCCTGTTCGTACATGGCTTCGCCCTTTCACTTACAGATGTTGAGAGTTGAGTGTTGAGGGCTACTGGCTAAGAGCTCAGGGCTAAGGGCTTAGAGCTTTTAGCGCTCGACCCTTAGCGCTCGACTCTTTCCGCCTGAGGCGGACTTAGCTCTCAGCGTTCCAACAAATTCGAAATCCGCAATTCGAAATCCGAAATCCCCTTCGCCCTCAGCCCTCGGCTCTCAGCTCTCGACTATTTGCCCCCGAATTGGCATGGAACCAATCCCAGGTCTGGCTCAAGCCTTTTTCCGGCGGCACCAGTGGCTCCCAGCCCAGGGTCCGTTTCGCGAGGGATGGATCAATCGCGCTTCGCCGCTGCTCACCCGGTTTCGGCGCCGCGTAGATCGCCTCGGGGCCCTTGTGCATAAAATTGCTCAGGATCCGATACAGCTCGTTCACCGAGAGTTCCCACCCGGTTCCGATATTCACCACGAGGGAAGTTGGATCCTCC
>Ga0302046_10002772_pt1 | contig 16201 bp, 14 predicted proteins | sample RVTome_11_FD_200261 | JGI IMG/M metagenome (GOLD analysis project Ga0302046, IMG submission 200261) | Soil microbial communities from uranium-contaminated site in the Upper Colorado River Basin, Wyoming, United States - RVT147D111 (version 2) ...
GTTCAGCGACGGGAGCATTCTCTCGTACTTCTGTCGAATCCATTCGACAACCGGTGCATCCTGCATTCAACTCGTATCGGCAGTCCGGGCATCAATTTGTTTACTTTATTTATCGGCGCGCCCTAACGTGCCTAGCCGAGGGAAGCCATGCTTGCGAAGCGAAAAGGCCGGGGCGACAATGGGGGATAGACAGAGACTTAGGAAAAACAGGCCATGGACAAACTGACAGATGAGAACAAGCGGGTGGATGTTCTCATGAAGATATATGAGGAAGGCTGGAAGAACTTCGACCGTCGGCGAGCCTACGAGTGGAAACTGAGCCTTGCGATTTGGACCGCCCTCGCAGCATTCATTGCCCTGGCTATGCGTGGTGAGGTCAGCGCCATACCCTTGAAGCTACAGCCACTGTTTGGGGTCCTCGCGCTAGGAATCGTTGGACTTCATTTCCTCTTCGAACGCCGGGTCAAGCTTGCTAATGATGTCGACAAACGCCGCGCTGAAATCTGCGAGGACCCATTGTATGACGCAGCCGGCCTCGTGGATAGGAAACGGCTACAAGAAGCTATAGATAAAGTGACAGGCAATGCCGGGTGGTGGTCGAGCTGGGTTCGTGTCGGAATAACAGTCCTACTCATGATCGCGGCAGCAGCCGCATTAAATCTATCTTCAAAAAAGGAGATTACAATGGCCGATTACATCCCCGCACCCGACGCCGACTTTCACGCCTGGCAGCTCAACTTCGTGTCCTACGCCAACGCCAACCTCGGCGCACTCGGACTCGTCGCCGGTGACCTGACCCCCATCACCACCGCCCAATCCACCTGGGGCATCGCCTACCCCGCCCACGTCTCCGCCCAGCAAAACGCCCAGGGCGCCACCCAGACCAAGAAGGATGCCCGCAGCGCCTACGTCGCCGCCCTCCGCCCGCTGGTCAAGCGCTTGCAGGCCAGCGCCGCCGTCGATGCCGCCGAACGGGCCAACCTCGGCATCACCGTCCCGGACACCGAGCCGACCCCGACCGGCCCGCCCACGACAGCGCCCCTGGGCAAGATCGACTGCGGCCAGCGCCTTTTGCACACGGTTCACTTCATGGATGAGACCACGCCGACCTCGAAATCCAAACCGGCGGGCGGCCGATCATCATGACCCGCGTCTGCAAGGGCGACTGCGATCAGGACCGGCCCAACGGCGCTGCGGCCGAGGCGCCCGCGGCAATGGCCGCCGCTGGCTGATCCCGGTCTGGCCATCCTCCATCAATTCCGCCGGTGGTTCATTCCATTTGGAGTTGCGGGGAGCATCGGCGTCCTGCCGGTGCGAAATTAACGATGTTGCTGTTACGCACCGGCCAGAGGCCGATGCTCCCCAATCCTCAAATCAACTGGAACGAACCTCTACAGCGGATTCACAATTTGTGTAGCGGCCCCGCTCCGTCGGGGCCGACGAATGAAATGCAAGCAGACAGCAACTTTCCCGTCCGCCACGGAGGGCGGACGCTACATAAAAATTGAAACTGCCGTAGCGCAATCCGCTTTTCCCGTCGGATCGATTGTCATAGCATGACGGGCATGATCGTCCTTGACAGCACGCGGGCCGTCGTCGAGCAGGCCACGCAGGTTCGCATCGACGACGCGGCCATCGAGCGCTGGGCTCGGGACGTGGCCCCGCGCGACTTGAAGGGGCACGACGTCGAGCTGTACGGATACCTGGCCGGCAACGAGGCCAAGCTGGCGAACATCATTCTGCTGATCGATGCGCTAAATTTCTGCTTCTGGTCGTCGGACCCGATCCGCGTCGAGTGGCGGGGGCGGACCTATGAGCGGTTCGGCGCCTTTTTTGTTTCGGTGATTCTGGCGGCGCATGGCGAGCCGGGCTGGTATGATCCGCGGTTCTGGCTGGACGTTTCCGCCGAGGATATTCGGGCGGCGCTGGGCGGTCGGGGCGAGCTTCTGCTGATGGACGAACGGGTCCACATCATCCGCGAGACCGCGCGGACGCTGCTCGACCGTTTCGACGGGCAGTTCATTCACGCCATCGAATCGGTGAGCTTCCGCGCCTGGCCGCTGGCGGTGCTGCTGATGACGGAGTTCGACTCGTTTCGGGACGTGGCGAACTATCGCGGGGGCGTCGTCTACTTCATGAAGCGGGCCCAGATCTGCGCGCTGGACATCGCCGTGGCCCGGCAGGTCCACGAACAGGGCGCCCTTTCGGGGCTCGACGAACTGACGGCGTTCGCGGATTACCGGGTTCCGCAGATCCTGCGGCATCTCGGGATCCTCGAATTGACGCCCGAACTCGCGGCGATGGTCGATTCGGAGACGGAATTGGCGACCGGGGGCGTCGGGGAGGTCGAAATCCGGGCCGCGTCGATTCAGGCGGTGGACCGAATGGTGCGGCGCCTACAGGATACGGGGAAACCAGCGTCGGCCTGGCAGGTAGACGTTTATCTGTGGGAACGGTCCCATCGGGAGACGATGGCCGCGAAACACCATCGGACGCGGACCGTTTATTATTGAACCTCGCGGTGACAGCCCGTCGATGGCACGGAAGGCGACGGGGGCAACATGAACAGGAGTCGGTGGTGCGGATCAAAAGACGATTAGGGCGAATCGCGAAATGTGCGTTCGTTTTGGCGGCGCTGCCGGCGGTCGCGCCTGGATGCGCGAAGCCCGAGGTGAGTATTCCCGCGGGAGCGCGGATCGAGGGCTATGACGCACTGGCCAGGCAGATCGCCGCGGATCCGATGGCCTTTTTGCAGGAGTGCTTCGTCGCGACGAAAGCGCTGGACGCGTTCACGACGCATTTTCAGCGCCAGGAACGACTGGGGATCCTCAGGGAGCTGCGGCCGATGGAGAACATCACGGCCGAATACCGAAACCGGCCGTTCTCCGTTCGCTTTACCTGGCGGGATGAGAAAAGCGAATATCGCCAGGCGGCGTACGTCCAGGGCCGCGAGGACAACAAGGTCCTGCTGTTGCCACGCAAGGGCGCCCTGGGGCTGCCGCCGACCGTGCAGCGATTTCCGGTGAGTTTTGCCGTGCTCTTTCAGAAGGCGCGGAATCCGATCACCGATTTTGGACCGCGGCGCATGATGGAGCGGACGATTGATCGGATCGTGAAGGCCAAGGCGATCGGCGACGTGTCGATCCAACTGCGTGACGCGACGGAGATCGGCCCTTCCAAGGAGCCCTGCTTTCATTTCGAGATTCGCTATCCGCCCAAGGACGAATTTCCCTGCAAGCTACAGGATTTATACGTCCATACCCGGACGAGACTTCCGGTAGCGACCTACCTGTGGCTGCCCGGCAGGGAGGAACGGACCGACGAGACGCTGGACGGAATGTACGTTTATTCCAACCTCGATCCCGACGTGGTGCTGACGGACGCGCATTTCGTGATCGCAGCCGACCCGGGTCGAGCGGGCAAGCAGTCGCGCGTGGCGAGGGGCGGTAAGAAGGAACAAGCGGGCGAACCGGCGCAGGCCGCGGCCCTTCCGGAAGAGATTCCATGACGGGCCCGCTAGAATGACGTGCGATGGGGGTTCATGTCGCCGTCATGGCGTTTCGAGAGAAGGTCGATGCGCGAGTGTTTGAAATTGAGAATTCTGCTTCCGGTGGCGACGGGATGCTTCCTTCTGTTCAGTGCATGCGATCCCGGTGACGTGGAGCGGGCGAAGGGCCAGGCGACGAGCAAGGCGGTGGAACTGAAGGAGGCCACGACGCAGAAAGTGGATGAAGTGCGCGACAAGCTCGAGCCCTACGTCGAGCGCGGGGCGGAAAAGGCCCGGCAGATCGCCGAGACGGGGAAGGAAAAAGCCGGTGCGTTGAAGGACGCCGCCGTCGAGAAGGCCGGCGAACTCAAGGAGAAGGCGCGACCCTATATCGACGAGGCCCGGTCGGCGACGACGCAGGCCGTCGAAGACGTCAAACGCGCGACGACGCGCGCCGCCGAGCAAGTCAAGGGCTCATCCTGACCAGGCAGCCGAAGTATTCCACCGCCTCGCGCCGAAGTTCGATCGAACCAGCGGACGGATCATCACCGGCGGTCCATACGCGAATTGCCGCGTCGCCGCCGGACCGCCATAATTCACGGCGTGTCGATAGCATTCTTCCTGAGAACCTTCCATTGGATGCGGATTGCCGGACCGTTCAAGTTCTTCTGGCTCGGCGGGCCCCTCCTCCTTTATGGGTGGACGGTCACCGGGCCGCTGCTTTGCGACGATCTCCAGATCGTGCTCAAGGCGGAGTCGTACCTGGGCGGCGAGCGCGAAGCGCCGGATCTTTTCCGGTTCGCCGCGAGCGATGAAGAGTGGCGGGCCCTGCGCGACCGGGGGACCTGCCCCTGGTGGATCGCCGAGACCGGCCGGCTCGATTTTCTCCGGCCCGTCAGCGAATGGGTGATGCTGCTGGACGTCGGATTGTTCGGGCGCAGCGCGACGGCTCACCGGCTGGTCAGTCTCGGCGTGTTCGTCGTGGCGCTGACGTGCGTGAAATGGATGTTCCGTCAGGCGACGGGAGACGCGGTGCGGTCGGGGGTGGGCACGTTTTTCTTCGGGATTTCGCAATCCGTCGCGCCGCCGGTCACCTGGATGTCCAACCGGCAGGACCTTTTGGTCATCATCGGCGTCGCGCTGGCGGCGGGGGCCTACTGGGGCGCCGTTCGCCGACCGTATTTCCGCTGGACGATTCCGGCGGCGGCGGCATTCGCTTTCGCGTTGTTGTCCAAGGAAGTCGCCATCGCGTTGGCGGCCGTCCTGCTCATCCACGAATGGCATCGACGTCGCGTCGGCAAGGGCGGCGCCGCGAACGGGCCCGCCGCGGCGATCATGGTTTGCATAGTCGCCATCGCGGCGTGCTATTTCGGATACTACCTGTGGTCGCGGCCCTGGCTGCTCGATTTCTCGATCAAGTCCGGGACGCCGTCGCAACTCGGCGAACGAGCGCCGCTGGCGATTCTGCTTTACTCCAGCGTCTGGTCGCTGGGTTTTCCGGTTGACATCCTGTTCAGCGCGTCGCCGGCGCAATTATGGACCGTCGGGCTCGTCGGCGGCGCCTTGATGATGCTGACGGCGCGCTACATGCGAAAATCGGCGCGCGGAGACGAGGCGGCGCTGTTCTTTATTCTCTGGGCGATCCTCTTTGCCCTGCCCGGCCTGCGGGCCCTGACCACCAGCACGCGAACCCTCTGCACGGCGACCGTCGGGTGGGCCTACCTGCTGGCCGGATTGCTGGTGCCGACGGACGAGCAGCGCGTCGTCGTGCCGATCTTCTACCGGCACGTCGTGTTCGCCGCCAACGGGATCGTCAGCATCGCTTGTGTCGTGGCAACCGTCCTGATCATGAACGAGGCGGAACGCAGCGCCCGGTCGCGTTTGGAGCGGGCGGTGGCCACGATGGACCCGCCCCTGGCGGACGGCGACGACCTGATCTTGACGAACGCGGAGTCCAACATGGAGATCATCTGCGCCGGCGATCGGCTGTGCTATGTCACCGGTCGTCGCGGCGTGGCGGCGACATTTCTCACGCCTCCGGCCGCCGACGTGGAATTCCGCCGGTCGGACGCTCGGACGCTGGTCGCGCGATCGACGGCGGGCGGCCTGCTGGGCGCGCCGTTTCATCGCGTGGCGCGCGGAAACGCCTGGCGCCCCGGCAAGGGGGAAACCTTTCGACATGCGCGCTTCGAGGTGGAAGTCTGTGACGTTGCGCCCGATGGGCAGGTTCGTGAATTGCGTTTCACGTTTCCGGGCGGGCTGGAACAGCCGGGGCTCCATTTTGAACCGCCCGCCGTCGTCCGTCGCGGCGAGCCGACCAAGCTGACCTATAGCGGAGCCGGTCCGTGACCACGACGCGCCACATCCCTCTGAATCCCTGCGACTATTGCATCTTCGGGCAACATCGGGTGTGGCGGCGACAATCGGGGCTCGGCAACTTTCCGTACATGATCGTGGAGGCCGAGGGGCGCTGCGATCCCGACGTTTTGCGCGGCGCCGTGGGGCGTTGCCTGGGGCGACATCCGGTGCTTGCGGCCCGGCTCGTTCTTTCGCCGTTTCGACTCCGCCCGGCATGGCGCGTCGATGATGACGCGGCCCATCTTGCCCGCTCGGCGGACCGCGCCGTTGTCTTCACGGATCTTTCGGGAGACGAGGACGCGGCCGGCGCGTTCGTCCGATGTTTCGAGGCCTATTACCGGGGGACCTGGTACGATCGGGCGGGGCCTCAGATTCGCATCGAACACTACGCGATGCCGCGGGACCGCACGCGGATTGTCCTGCGCTGGCCGCATTACTTGATGGACGCCGAGGGCGCTCATCGGTTATTCGCCATGCTCGACGACCGGATGGGCGATCCCGCGTTTGCCGCCGGCGGAGGGGGGAGTGGTCCGCCGGCCCATGATCTGGCTCAGCGGATCGGCCGGGCGGTCGGCCGCCGCGCCGAGTTTCGGCGGAAGGGCATCGGTTCGGCGGCGCGAAGACCCGCGGGCGAGCTGCCATTTCGCCACGCGACCGAATTCGCCGATGCCCCGCGCACGATCGCCTATGGCGTCCTGCACCGACACTGGAGCGGCCGGCCGGTGGACGACGTTCGCAAGCGAGCCAGATCCGAACTGCCGCCCGGCCCGGCCCTGCACGCGCGATATCTGGCGGCGGCCGTTTGCCGGGCCCAGTGCCGCCTCTACGCCGAACGCCGTGTCGAAACGGGCGCTTTTTACGTCACCTTCCCGATGCGCGTGGGGGCATCGCTGAATGACGCCTCGCTGCTGGAGGATCGCCCGATCTTCGGCAATTATCTCGTCGCTCCGACGATATGCGTTCCCGCCGACACCGCCGCGGACCGCGCCGTCGTCAACGCCGCGTTGATTGAGCAGATCGACGCTTTTCTCGCGGAGGGCGGCGACCTGAAACAGTGGGCGCTGCTGAAGATGGCGGCGATGCTGCATCATTGGATGTACGATATGATCTTCATGCTGCCGCTCGATGTATTGCGCACGTCGTCCGGGTTCTCTTATTATCGCGCCGTCGAGGGGCCGTTGCGGTCGATCGGCGGGGCGCGGGTTGCCAACGTCTGGGGCGGTGGGCCGACGACGACGCCGCCGGCGTGGAATCCGGTATTTTGCAGCTTCGGTCAGCATCTGAATCTGAGTCTGACCTACAGCAGGCCGGTCATTTCCGCGGAGCTGGCGGCGCGCTATGCCGAGTTGATAGAAATCGAGATGTTCGCCTCGGCGTGATCCGAACCGGGCCTCGTGCCGACGGTCCGCCGCCGATCCGTATTGGGTCTTCCGACATGGACCTGGTGTTGACAAATGCCCTGCTGCTGCACCTCGATCCGCTCAGGGTCGAGTCGGGCGGCGTGCGCGTCGAAGGGGAGTCGATCACCGACGCCGGCGCGCATTCCACGCCGCGAGAGGGCGACGAGGTGGTCGATTGCGGCGGGGCCGTGGTCATGCCGGGCCTGGTCAACGGGCACACGCACCTTTACAGCGCCCTGGCGGTGGGCATGCCGCCGCCGCCGCGGACGCCGAAAAACTTTCACGAAATCCTCGAGCTGATCTGGTGGCGCCTCGATCGGGCGCTGGACGGCGAGGCGATCGAAATCAGCGGCGCGGTCGGGGCGCTGGGTGCCCTGCGCTGCGGGACGACGACGCTGATCGATCATCACGCCTCGCCGAACTGCATTTCGGGGAGTCTGGATCGTCTGGCCCGCGGCATCGACTCGGTCGGATTGCGAAGCGTGCTGTGCTACGAAACCACCGACCGAAACGGCATGGGCGGCGCGGAAGAGGGGCTGACGGAAAACCACAGATACCTTGAGAAGTGCCGCGTGGCGAGCGACGGGCGGCACGCGGCGATGGTCGGGGCACACGCGGCCTTTACCCTGTCCGACGCGTCGCTGCGTAGCTGCGTCGAGCTGGCGGCCGAGTTCGCGGCGGGCGTTCACATTCACGTCGCAGAAGACCCCTGCGACGACGCGATCTGTCGCGAGAAGTACGGCGCGCCGCTCGTCGCGCGCCTGGCCCGGTGCGGGCTCGTCGATCCCGGGCAGTGCGTCGCGTCGGCGTCGATCCTGGCGCATGGCACGCATCTGTCACCGGAAGATGCACGGGCGCTGTCGTCGCGCGTGGCGGCGGTGGCCCACAATCCGCGGTCCAACATGAACAACCGCGTGGGCTACGCGCCGATTGCCCACCTGTCGGGCGTCCAACTCGGCACCGACGGGATCGGGAGTGACATGCTGGCCGAGGCGCGGGCTGCGTGGTTCATCGCCCGGCACGAGAAAACGGAATTGTCGCCTTTCGACGTCGTGGCGATGCTCGCGGCCTCGGCCCGGACCGCGAGTCGATTGCTTGGCCGCACCGTCGGCAAGCTCGAGCGCGGCGCCGCTGCCGACGTGATCATCACCGACTACACGCCGCCCACGCCGCTGAACGACGACTCGGCGGTCGGTCACCTGATCTTCGGCCTTGGTTCACAACACGTTCGCGACGTGATCATCGGCGGCCAGTGGCGATTGCAAGACCGCCGTGCACTCGGCTTCGACGAAGCTGCGATCGCCGCCCGCGGCACCGCAAGCGCCCAGGCGATGTGGGGGCGCTTGCGCGCGATGTAACTTGCGACGCAATTGTGCGCAGCGTGCAATCCGATCCGCGCGTCTGAATGTGGTCTGCCCGCACAGGATTTCTGAATGCCGTAACCAAGTCAACTGATCGGTGAATCGCGAGCCAACATCGCGCGAATTGTGCGGCCCGAGAATCTCAGGGTCTGTTATCTTCAATGACCACAGATTCTATTGAATCACGATTCCCCGCGATGCCCCCTCTTTCCCTAACGTACACGGACCATGAAAGACGACGAAATCGTCACCGCGCTGTTCCGCAATGATCGAGCCGTCGCGATCGTGAATGGTCCCCAAGAGCAGGCATTCCTCAACGCGCACCTCAATTCCGAAGATCACTCTTCCTGACTCATTCTTAACTCTATATCCAGTGCTTGTCGCATCCAATTGAAACGCAGTGTCAGAATTTACGTTGTCCTCTATCGATAGGTGTTGCCGCGTTTCAGGATCGTACAATCTTGCGTTGATAAGAAACCGCCCATCTTCGATCCTCCCCTCCAAATAATAATCGGTAATACCACGAACACCGATCTCCACATAATTTGCATAATTTGAGGCGACTTTGAAGCATTTCGCCCCGGGTTGCGAATAGAAGTAGTTTCCGGTCATTACGAGTGCCATCGTTTTGCTCCCTTCGTCAAGTCCTTGAAGGATGAGTCATTTCGGACATGTTCGATCGAAACGGCATGGTTGAAACCAACGTATCTTGTATGCAGCGCGAATGCGATGATGTCAGATAGGACGGTCAGTTTTCTGGGCTTTAGAAGTGACGCCCATTGCATGAGGCGCCCAGTTAAGGAATCGGCGACCGGATGTCGAAACGTGTTGATTCCGATGACTTTAGACGTTCTCACGTCGAACATTGGGCCACCTGAGGATCCGTGTTGTATTATAGCATTCGACACGATTGTCCTCCGCTCCAGTCCAAGCACCGGGTTGATCTGCACTGGGTTTGACACGATCGCGGAGACGATGCCATCAGTTGAAATGACCTCGCGGAACCCAAGTGGATACCCCAAGCACAATACACGGTCGCCGGCCTTCACTCGATTGATTTTTCCCATCACAAGTGGTGTAGCTGGCACCTCGCGCTCCAGTCGAAGCAGTGCATAATCGAGCATGAGAGGCCGGATCGATTCAGTGTCGCTGATGACCTCCGCCTTCAGATACACGCCGTTCGCGCAAACCCACAGGTTTCTTGCGTATTGAGCGATGGGTTTTCCATCGGGATCAAACTCGAATCGCGAGACGACGTGGGCATTGGTCAACAGTGTATTGCAATTTCCGACAAGGAAGCCCGTGCCTTGCGATTGAAAGTCGCGGCTCTCAACCAAGACGACCGAATCACGCGATTTCGCAATCAGCCGACGCATCGATGCTTTCGCCATGGAACTGATCACCTCGTCGGAGACGCATGCGCCAGCGCCAGCGGCAGACTGCCATCGGCCCGCGGTAGCGGGTCGGGCGGGGCGATGGTCACGCCGCCGGCGCCGAGCGTCGCTTCGCCGCGTTGAACGCGCTCCGCGAAGGCGATCGACTCTTCCAGCAGGGCGTCGAGCATCTGCGCCTCGCTGACCGTGCGCTTCTGCTCGCCCTGGACGTAGATGATCCCCTTGCCGCGGCCGGCGAAGATGGCCACGTCCGCCCCCTCGGCCTCGCCGGGCCCGTTGACCACGCAGCCCATAACCGCCACCTTGACCGGCACGCGGATGGCGGTGAGCTTCTCGCGAACCCGCTGAACCAGCTCGATCAGGTCGATCTCGATACGCCCGCAGGTCGGGCAGGCGATCAGTTCCGGCTCGACGCGCGGGCGCAGGCCGAGGCAGTTGAGCATCTCCTTCGCGTCGCGAACCTCGAGCACCGGATCGCTGGCGTAGCTGATACGCACCGTGTCGCCGATGCCGCCGGCCAAAAGCGTCCCGAGGGCGACGACGCTGCGGATGCAGCCGGTCTCCTGCGGGCCGGCATGGGTGACGCCGAGGTGCAGGGGATAGTCCCAGCGCTCGCTGATCGCCGTGTAGGCCTTGATGCAGATGCGCGGGTCGATGCTCTTGGCGGACAGCACGACGTCAGCGAATTCGTTGTCCTCGAAGATGCGGATGTAGTCGGCGAGCTTGTCGACCATCAGGGCGACGAGCTGATCCTCGTAATTCGTCTCGAGTCGGGCCTTCTCCTCGGCCCGGCGGCCGCGGTCGCGGCGCTCGACTATGCCGCCTTCATTGACGCCGACGCGGATCGGCACGCCGCGCTCGCGACAAGCGCGGATCACGCGATCGACCTGGGAGCGATCCTGGAGATTGCCCGGGTTGAGGCGAATCTTGTGGACGCCGGCCTCGACGGCCTCGAGGGCCCGCTGAAAATGAAAATGCACGTCGGCGACGATCGGCACGGGCGACTGCGGGAGGATGTGCCTCAGGGCCTCGGTGTCACGGGCGTCCGGCACGGCGACGCGGACGATGTCGGCCCCGGCGGTGGCGAGGTCGTGGATCTGCTTGACCGTCGCGTCGATGTCGTAGGTGTAGGTGCTGGTCATCGACTGGATGCTGACCGGGGCCTCGCCGCCGATGGCGACGGGACCGACACGGACCTGGCGGGTTTTCTTGCGGGGGGTCATGGGCGGCGCGAATCGGGTCGGCGATCGATCTCCAGTCGTTGTCACATTGTAGCGGCGAATGGGATGAATGGGCGAGAATTGCGGCGCTAGTAGGTTTCGATCGGCACCTGGATGACCCTTTGCGATGCGCCGTTGGATTTCAGAACTTCTTCAGCGCGGCGCAGCACCGGACCGGCGTAATAGTGTGCTCCACATCGATCGCAGACGCCGAGCGGCACGTTCTCCAGAATCACGATGCCCCGGTGGTGCGCGATGGGCTCGCGATCGACGATCCGCTCGCGAACGGTGCCGCTGCAGTACTCGCACGGAAAATCATAGAGTTTCATGGTTCCACCTGATAGACCGTAATGATCAGCAGCGGTCCCGCGAACCGGCAAACAACGCCGACACGCGTATGAAGATCACAGGCGGTCCCCACGACCTCATATCACGGCCCGCGGCGATCATCACGATATTCTCGACTTATTTTACCCGTCAAGACCGCCGACTCAACGTCAATGACGTCCAAACGATCATTTCTCATTTCGAGCAGGGCATGCGGGGTCATGACGTATTCACCGCTCGCAACGGCGTTTCGCATTTTCTCGAGGAGCTGTCCCGCGTTCACAATTCCGCCCTTTCGACGATCATTGGATACGCGATGATCGGCCCGATCAATAGACGCCCCTGTCAACTCAAGGCGAGGCAATGCCGGACTAATGCCGACGAAAAGCCAGGGTGCTGAATGGCATCGGGGACCACCCGGTTGGCAACATCGCCAGTCGCCTTGACGGTTCGGCGACAATGCCGATTATGGCGGCGAATCGCGCGGGGCATGGCGCCGCCGATTGGTCGGAGGCCTTTGGAAGAGGCGATGAAAGGCAGCATGCGCCAGCCACGAACCACGCGATCCGTGCGATTCGCGATGCGCTGCACGACGGTCATCATCGCGGCCGGTTGTCAGCCGCCGGAGAGCGGCATTCGCTCGCAAACTCCGCCACGGGCGGGCGACGGGTCGCTCCCGGGGCGGATGGAGATCGGCCGGTCGGTCGAGGGGCGGCCGATCGAGTGCGTCGTGATCGGCCATGGGCCCGACACGGTGCATATCATCGCCAGCATTCACGGCGACGAGCCGGCCGGCACGCCGCTGGTCGAGAAGTTGATCACCCATCTGGACGGCGCGCCCGAGCTCGCCGAAGGCCGACGGATCGTGGTGGTACCCAATGCCAATCCCGACGGGATGGCGGCCGGCCTGCGTCACAACGTGCGGGGCGTCGATCTGAACCGCAACTTCCCGGCGTCCAACTACAACCGCTCGCAACCGCATGGAAACCGGCCGCTGTCCGAGCCGGAGAGCCGGGCGTTGAACGAGTTGTTTCGCCGCTATCCGCCGGATCGCGTGGTCAGCATTCACCAACCCAGATCGCTGCCGCCCTGCGTCGATTACGACGGACCGGGCGAGGCGCTGGCGGTGGCGATGAGCCGGGTCTGCGACCTGCCGATGAAAAAGCTCGGCAGCCGGCCGGGCTCGATGGGATCGTATGTGGGGCTGTCCCTCGGCGTGCCGATCATCACGGTCGAGATTCCGCGGTTCGCGGAGGACGGCGACGGCGACGTCCTGTGGCAGCGGTACGGCCGGATGCTGCTGGCGGCGATTGAGTTTCGTTAGCAACTGTCTGAAAACTTGTGGAACCGACTAATAGCCGGTTCGCACCCGCCGCGGCGGGTGCCACAATCGTATTTGCACGACGCATTTTGGCGTTTCGAGTCAGAGCCAGGCGATGTATCGTTGCGGGCACCGGCGCTCGTTTGACCGTGGGCGGCTGCACGGGCTATCGTGACGACGCCATGTCCTTCAATACTTCAAGTGATTGTACGATTGCGTCGCTGTCATGAGTCGGCGAAAGCCCAAACCGACCGGCTCGCTTTCGACGGCGGCCGTCGTCTGCGCCCTGGTCGTCCTCACCGCGGCGACGCTACTTTTCAACGACGTGCCGCATCTGCGACAGGTCGGCGGCGACAGCGGCTGGCTGCCGTCGCCGATTGCCCGCCTGCTCGTCCTGCCGGTGCCCCTGACGGGAACGTCGGACCTTCGGTGGTATGCGATTCCGCTGGGCGTCGCGGCGCTGCTGCTGTTCGTCGTGGTCCCGGCGCGCCGGGATCGTCGCGGCGACGAGAAAGGCGCGCCGCAGGGTTTCTTCAATCGGTACGCGTTTGAATTGGCGGCGGCGGTCGTCGCTGCCGCGGCCGTGGTTTCAGCGGCGGTCAATGCAAGCTGGGTCATATCCCGCGGCTGGATTTTTTACTTTCTGGCCGGTTCGCTGTGGGCCGTTCTATTGGCGCGCTTCGCCTTGCCCTCCGCATTGACGCGCCTGTTCGTCGCCGGCGGCATTCTCGCGGCGATCTCCGGGTCGGCGGCGCTGTGGCACGAGCGGCGCATGGGATACCAATTCTTCGACATGCCCATCGGGCCGGTCACCGTGACGGCGACGCTGGCCGCCGTCTGGGCGTGCATGGTGATTGCGGCGTTGATTGCCTGGCTGGCCGCCGGCGAAAAGAAGCCGCCGCTTCGACCCGCCGCCATTGCCCTGAGCGTGATCGTCCTTGCCGTATCCATCTGGATGCTAATGGCCGCGGGGCGGCGCGGCGCGGTGGTCGGCGCCCTCGTTACGCTGGTTTTGATTTCGACGGTTGCCGCCTCGCGTGTCGGCCGCGGTCGCATGACGCGATTTTCGATACCGCTCGGCGTCGCGGCGGCGCTGGCGTACTTCCTCGTCACGATCGTGCCGCCCGCCTTGAGCGACACCGCGACCGGCCGAGACTCGCAGTTCATGCGGCGGCTCTACTGGCTGGAGATGTCGAAGATGGCGGCGCAAGCGCCGCTCGTCGGCATCGGGCCCGACCGGCTCGCATGCCGGTTGACGACCGCGGTGGCGACCACGCACGCCGAGTCGCCGCAGGTCATTCGCGAAAAGGTCGACTACGACGGCCACAACGAGTGGCTTCAGGCGGTCTGCGAGCTGGGATTGCCCGCCGGGATCGTCTACGCGGCGCTGCCCATCGCGCTGATCCTCCTCGCGCTGCGCCGCTGGCGGCGCGATCCACGGGAACCCGTCGGTCGGGCACTTCTGCCGTGCGCGGCGGGGCTGACGGTGATCGTCGCCACCGAAGTCTTCAGCATCAATCTGCGTCACCCCATTTTGCCCGCCTGGTACTGGACGTTGATGGGCGTGACGCTGTGCCTCCTGCGAGCGCGACCCGAGGGCGATCGCGAACGAGGCAGCGGTGTTTCGACGCGGGCGCGGGTCGGCGCCGCGATCGTGGCGGCGGTGTTGGCGGCGGCGATGCTCGTCGTGATCATCGGCGACGCGGTCCATGTCGCGGCGCATGAACGGGGCCTGGCGATGCGAGGGACCGACGACGAGGGCGCGGCGGTCGAGTTCGAGGTCGCGGGGCGGCGCATGGGGGCCCGGGGCTGGCTATGGGCGCATCATGAGTTGGCCAAAGCGCGGTCGCGCGTGGCCGCCGATGCGCTGCGTGCTCAATCGGATGACGGCGGGCCGAGCGACGAAGTGCGCGGGATGTTGGATGCGGCGATCGGCGATTGGAAGATCATGAACGACGCCTGTCCGGCCTATCTCGACACCTCTTTTCAATACGCCCGGGCCCTGGCGCTGGCCGGCAGGGAGGATGAGGCGCGGGCGTGCATTGAGGGCTACCTGACTAACCTCAATCCCTATGATCGGGCGTCCAACCTGCTTTTCCTTTCGCTGAGCCCGTCGTCGGCGCAGACCGCGCTGACGTGCGTGCGGCGCGGGCTGCGAACGTCGCGGACCGACACGATTCTCGTCGGACATGCACTCGGCGCGCTGGCGTCGGAGGAGGTGGTGGATTCGTGGCCGGCGATGGTGGAAACGGCGCGGCGCGATCTGGACGGCGGCTCTCCAGGGGATTGGGAGGATCCGCTGGCGCCGGAGACGCTGCGCGTCGAAGCGCTGCGGCTGGCGACGCGGGGAAAGAGAGCCGAGGCGGCGCAGTTGCAGCGACGGGTGGCGATGGCGTATGCCGACCTGGCCCGTGTCTCGCCGGTGGAGCGCTCCAGTGACGTGCAATCGGACACCTGGTACCTCGCGGCGCGGTTTGCCTTCGATGCCGACCCCGGGGAGTGCGATCGGGCGCTGCGGATGATCAACCGCGCCGAGCGCATCGGACGGTTCGCGATCGCCGTTTCCGGTCCGGATGCGACGGATGCGGACATCGGTCGGTTGCAGGATCGGTCGCCCGAGGCGCGGCGGCTGTTCGAGCTGTCGGCGAAGTTGCGACTGGCGGCGGGGCGCGAAATGTCGGAAGTGCGCCCGCGCGTGATCTGGAGCATGGCGCCAGGCAATCCGTCAGCCAAAGCGGTGAATGACGAAATGCGCCAGATGGCGGCGGAGCTGTTGCCGGCGCTGGAGCCGTTGCCGGCCGATCGCCGCCCAGCCGGGTACGAGCGGCTGGTCACGCTGGCCGCGGGCGCGCCGCCGGGGTCGTAACTTCGGAGTCGCGAAAGATTTTTTCTAGAAATTCCATCAGGGTGCGGGGTGCGAGCCATCGGGGATTCGTTTTGTGGCCGGCTTGGAATTTAAGATCGCTCGCGAAAGTTAACATTGCCGAAACTTCACCTGTGACCTGCCCCCGTTTTATGTACCAGTTGTTATGAGAGTCGGAGCCAATTCTACATCCCGGCGCATCTGCCGCTCTGCGCATCGCGGAGGGGAAAGAAGCCGGGGGTTTGGGGGCGGAGCCCCCGATTCTGTCGCTCTGCACCGCGCCGCGTACGCCGCCGGCGTCTGATAGCCCAGCGACGTGTGCCCGCCGGAAACGACCAGCGCGACGGCCGGCCACGGCGCGCTGCCGGCGCGCGGGGGCAGGTCGATCGCCGCGCTGGTGGCGTGGGCATGGAGATGATTGACGCCGACCAGCGGCTTGCCCCAGGCCCACGCCAGCGTCTTCGCCGCCG
>Ga0302046_10002773_pt1 | contig 16201 bp, 13 predicted proteins | sample RVTome_11_FD_200261 | JGI IMG/M metagenome (GOLD analysis project Ga0302046, IMG submission 200261) | Soil microbial communities from uranium-contaminated site in the Upper Colorado River Basin, Wyoming, United States - RVT147D111 (version 2) ...
GCTCGCCCATCCGCATCTCGGTGGAGATGAAGCGCGACGCGCCCGAGGGCCCGCTCGCGTTCGAGCTGCGCGGCGGCAGCGCGCGGAGCTGGCCCGCCGATGCTCGCGAGGCGCTCGGCACGCGCTTCCTTCGTCGAGACGACTGAGGGCCCGGAAGCGCGTGTTATGATCTGCGCCCGTGCGACCCTCGGAGTACGTCACCTTCGATCCTCTGCTCGGCGCCCGCGGCGCCGACGCCATCATGCGCCTGGCCGAGCGCTTCGGGCGCTACCGGACCTACGCCGAGGAGCCGGTGTTCGCGGGCCTGGGCGAAGGCCTGCCCGCGCGCTTCGACGCGGCCTTCAACTTCGTCAAGACCGGCGGCCGCTTCGGGCGCACGGACGAGATCGGGCGGCTGGCTGCGCGCACCAACTACTTCCGCGAGACCTACGCCTACGATGGCCAGGCCCGCATCGACGGCATCGAGCCGTTCTTGTTCCACGAAGGCCTGCTCGAGGCCGCGCGCAAGATCTTCGGCCGGCCGGTGGTGAAGCCGGCCATCGTGTTCGCGAACTTCCTGGTGCCGGGCCAGGAGCTCGCGATCCACACCGACGTGCCCGAGTTCCGCGGCGTGAACCGCACGAAGAACCCCCAGTGGCTGCTCGTGGCCATGCACCACTCGGGCCTGTTCGAGGACTGGCGCATGCCGATCGCCACGGCCGTTTCCTGGTTCGGCCGGCCCCGGGGCGGCGACTTCGCCTTCTACCCGGACGGATCCGACGCGCCGCCCCGGGCGATCCCCGCGTGCCACGACACCGCCATCTGCCTGGACACCGACAGCACGTTCCACGGCGTGGACCGCGTGGCGCGGCCCGACGCGCCGCCGCCCGAAGCGCGTCCGGGCTCCACGCTCGACCACGAGGGCGAAGGGCGCTGGCGCCTGCGCAGCCCCGACGGGACCGAGCAGGCATTCGGCTGGGACGACCTGCGCTTCTCGGTCTCCTGGAAGGCCTACTGCTTCCGCGACGAGGCCGAGGCGCGCGCCGCAGCCGAGCACAGCGACGACATCCGCCAGGAGCGGATCGTGGAGCGCCTGGTGGCGGACCTGCGCGAGCGCGGGCGCATCGCGGGCGAGGTCCCGGGCGACCGCGAGCTCGCCTTCACCCTCGTGGACGAGTACGTGCGCTTCCCGGCGCCGCGTCCGGATGACGCCTAGCCGCGGTGCGCGCCCGAGGCCCCGCCCCGACCGTCCGGCCGCACCGGCTCGCGCGCGACGTGCGCCCGAGCCGGGTGGCGCTGCACGTGGAGCTCGATCCCCAGAAGGGCGACGCCTTCCAGGGCGAGGTGGAGATCGAGCTCGCCCTCGGCGCGCCCCAGCGCACGCTCGAGCTGCACGCCGACGGGCTGCGCGTCTCGGACGCGCGCGTCGAGGCGGGCGGGAGCACGCAGCGCGGCCGCATCCGGGCGCAGCCCGCCTACCAGACGATCCGCGTGGAGCTGCCCGAGGCCGTGCCCGCCGGTCGGGCCGTGCTGCGGCTGCGCTTCGCCGGCCGGTTGGCCGGCAACCTGCGCGGACTCTACGCCGCGCGCGCCGGCCGGCGCCGCTATGCCTTCACGCAGCTCGAGCCCACCGACGCGCGGCGCTTCTTCCCGTGCTTCGACGAGCCCACCATGAAGGCGCGCTTCACCATCGCGGTGACCACCGCGCGGCGCAACACGGTGATCTCCAACTCGCCCGTCGACCGCACGGAGCTCCTGCCGCGCGGGCGCAAGCGCGTGGAGTTCCGCCCCACGCCGCCGCTCTCCACGTACCTCGTGGCCCTGGCCGTGGGCGAGCTGGAGGCGTCCGAAGCGGTGCAGCTCGGGACGACACCGATCCGCGTCTGGCACGTGCCGGGCAAGGGCGCGCTCACGGGCTTCGCGCTCGAGTGCGCGCGCGAGACACTCGCGCGCCTGGAGACGTACTTCGACCTGCCCTACCCGTACGAGAAGCTCGACCTGGTGGCGGTGCCCGACTTCGAGGCCGGGGCCATGGAGAACGCCGGCGCCGTGTTCTTCCGCGAGACGCTCCTGCTCGTGGATCCCGCCACGGTGACGCTGGCCGAGCGCAAGCGCGTGGCCGAAGTGGTGTGCCACGAGCTCGCCCACATGTGGTACGGCGATCTCGTCACCATGGCCTGGTGGGACGACCTGTGGCTGAACGAGGCCTTCGCCACCTGGATGGCCTTCGCCATCGTGGACGCCTGGCAGCCCGACTGGAAGATGTGGCTCGACTTCCAGCACTACCGGGGCGCGGCGCTCAACCTGGACGCGCTCGACAACACGCACCCCATCTACGTGGAGGTGAGGACGCCCGCCGAGGCCACCGAGAACTTCGATCTGATCACCTACGAGAAGGGCGCCTCGGTGATCCGCATGGTCGAGAACTGGCTGGGAGCCGACGCCTTCCGGCGCGGCGTGCGGCGCTACGTGCGCGAGCACGCCGAGGGCAACACCGTGGCGGCCGACCTGTGGAACGCCCTGGCCCGGGCCTCGCGCCAGCCGGTGGAGCCCGTGGTGCGCGCGTGGATCGAGCAGGCGGGCTTCCCGATGCTGCGGCTGCGGCTTTCGCGCGAGCGGGGCCGGAGCGTGCTGCACGCCAGCCAGCAGCGCTTCCTGGCCGGCGGAAGGGACGGGCGGGGCGCGCGCGGCGCGCGGCGCGCCGGGCGTGCGCGCACGCGCTGGCCGATCCCGTGGGTCGGCCGCGTGGGCGGCGCGCGCAGGGGCCAGACGCGCCTTTCGCGGCGGGTGCTCTCGGGCGCGAGCGACCGCATCGAGCTCGGCCGCAACGCGCCGCGCTTCGTGCACGGCAACGCCGAGTCCTCGGGCTTCTACCGAACCGACCACGAGCCGGCCCTGCTGCGAGACCTGGCCGCGGCGCTCGGCTCGCTCTCGGACGTGGAGCGGCTGTGCCTGGTCTCGGACCAGTGGGCGCTGGTGCGGGCCGGGCGCGCGCCGATCGAGAGCTTCCTGGACCTGGCGGCGCGCTTCGGCGGCGAGCGCGAGCCCGACGTGCTGCTGGCCCTGCGCGGCGCTTTCGCCTTCGCCGACGAGCAGCTGGCCGCCCACGCCGGCGACGAGACGCGCGACGCCTGGCGTTCGTTCCTGATCGACCTCTTCGCCGAGCAGCTGCTCGAGCTCGGCTGGCAGCCGGCGGCCGACGAGGGTGACTCGGCGCGCGTGCGACGCGCCGTGGTGATCGCGCTGCTCGGCCAGCTGGCCGAGTGGGAGGCGGTGACCGAGGTGGTGGGCGCCCGGTGCCGCGCCTACCTGGACGACCGCGCCTCGCTCGAGGCGAACCTGGCCGACCCGGTGATTTCGCTGGCGGCGCGTCAGGGCGACGCGGCGCTCTACGAGCGCTTCGCCAAGGCCGCGACGCGCGCCAGGACGCCCCAGGAGCGCCGCCGCTTCCTGTTCGCGCTGGCGGACTTCCGGGACGCGAAGCTGCTCGCGCGCACGCGTCGCGCCTGCCTCGACGAGATCCCGGTCCAGGACATGCCGCTCGTGCTGGTGCGCCTGCTCCAGAATCGCGCCGCGCGCGAGGAGACCTGGGAGTTCCTGCGCAAGCGGTGGACGCGACTCAGTCGGCGACTCCCGCCCCAGCTCGGCACGCGCGTGATCGAGACGCTTCCCGAGCTCCAGACCGCTCGTCACCGCCGCGAGGTGGCGGCCCTGTTCCGCGAGCACCCGGTCGTCACCGGCAAGCGCACCGTCCAGCAGGCCCTGGAGCGCTTCGACCTGAACGCCGTCTTCCGCAAGCGTTCGCTGCCTGCCTTTCGCCGCTGGCTCGCCTGACTACTTCTGCTGGGCGACCAACGGCTCGAAGCGGGCCTTGTCGGTGGCCTTGTGCAGGGCTTCGCTCGCCTTCACCCGGCCGGACTTCACCAGCTCGAACAGGCAGTCGTCCATGGACTGCATGCCGACGGCCTTGCCGCCCTGGATGATCGACGTGAGCATGGGCGTGTTGCCCTCACGGATGATGTTCCCCAGGCCCGACGTGCGCAGCAGGATCTCGTGGGCTGCGCAGCGGCCCTTGCCGTCGGCCGTGGCTAGCAGGAGCTGCGAGACCACCGCCGAGAGGCTCTCCGACAGGCTCATGCGCGCCTGGCTCTGCTCGTCGGCGGGGAAGGCGTCGATGATGCGGTCGATGGTCTTGGCGGCGCCGTTGGTGTGCAGCGTGCCGAACACGAGCGAGCCCATCTCGGCCGCGGTGATGGCCAGCGAGATGGTCTCGTAGTCGCGCATCTCGCCCACCAGGATGATGTTCGCGTCCTGGCGGATCACGGCGCGCAGCGCCCCGGCGAAGCCCTCGGTGTGGTCGCCCACCTCGCGGTGCGAGACCACGCACTTGCGGTTCTGGTGCACGAACTCCACCGGGTCCTCGATGGTCACGATGTGCTTGGCGTGCCGCGTGTTGATGCGGTGGATGATGGCGGCCAGCGTCGTCGACTTGCCCGAGCCCGTGGGCCCCGTGACCAGCACCAGCCCCTGCTCGAGGTCGGCGAGCTTCACGATCGCGTCGCACAGGCCGAGCTTCTCGGCCGGCACGATCTCCTCGGGGATGATGCGGAACACGGCGCCCGCGCCGTTCTCCTGGGTGAAGTAGTTGGCGCGGAAGCGCGCCACGCCCGGCAGGGCGTGGGCGAAGTCCAGGTCGCCGCAGCCCGTGTACTCGTCCCACTGCTTCTCGCTGGTGATCTCCTCGAGCAGCTCGCGCAGCATCTCGTCGGACAGCCGCTGCTGGCCGGCGATCGGCACGAGCCGGCCCGACTTGCGGATGCGCGGCTCGAGGCCGGCCGCCAGGTGCAGGTCCGAGCCGCCCTGATCCTTGAGATGGGTGAGCAGGCGATCGATCTGCGCCATCAGGCTGCCGCTCCGCCGAAGCGCCGCGGGTCGTCGCAATGCCGGAGTGCCTCTTCCTTGGTGATGGTGCCGTCCGCGACGAGCTTGCCGAGCGACTCGTCCAGCAGGCACATGCCCTGGGCCGCGCCGGTCTGGAGGATCGATTGGATCTGCACCGTCTTGTTCTCCCGGATCAGGTTCCCGACCGCCTTGTTCACCATCATGATCTCGAGCGCGGGCACGCGACCCTGGCCGTCGGCGCGCCGCGCCAGGCGCTGGGAGACCACGGCGCGCAGCGACTCGGACACCATGGTGCGGATCTGGCTCTGCTGGTTCGGAGGGAACACCCCGATCAACCGGTTGATGGTGCGCATGGCCGAGTTGGTGTGCAGCGTCGCCAGCACGAAGTGACCCGTCTCTGCGGCGGTGAGGGCCAGCGAGATGGTCTCCAGGTCGCGCAGCTCGCCGATGGCGATGACGTCCGGATCCTCGCGCAGGGCGGCCCGCAGCGCGCGCGCGAAGGTCTCGGTGTGGGGGCCCACCTGGCGTTGGTTCACCACGCAGCTCTTGGAGGGATGGAGGACCTCGATCGGGTCCTCGACGGTGATGATGTGGTCCTCGCGGCTGCCGTTCACGAGGTCGACCAGCGCCGCCATGGTGGCCGACTTGCCGCAGCCGGCCGGCCCGGTGACCAGCACCATGCCCTGGTGGAAGCCGGTGAAACGCGCCAACGTGGCCGGCAGCCCGAGCTCCTCGAGCGCGGGCGGCCGCGCCGGCACCAGCCGGAACGTGCCGTCGAGCCCGCGCTGCTGGCGGTAGACATTGGCGCGGAAGCGGCCGATGCCGTCCACCTGGTAGGCGAAGTCCACCTGCCCCGTCCGGCACAGCGTCAGCCATTGCCCGTCGTCGAGGACGTCGACGAGCATGGCCTCGCAGGCGTCGCGCTCGAGCGGACTTTCGCCCTGGCTCTGGAGCTCGCCCGACACGCGCATGAGTAGCGGCGCGCCCGCGTGCACGTGCAGGTCGCTGGCCTTGGCCTCGGCCGCCTGGCGCAGCAGCCCGTGCAGCGCCTCCTTGCGACCCTGGCTGCCGGTGGGGCGCGGCGGCACGCCGACGCAGGCGCTCGCGATCTCCGCGCCGGCGGGCGCGCGCCCGCCCGCCGCGGCAGCCGCCTTCGCGGCGGGTGCCGGCGCTTCGGCGCGCGTGGCCTGGGACGCCGGAACCGAGGTCACCTGCACGCGCAGCTTCGCGGCGGAGGGCGCCTTGGCCGTCACCGGGCTGAAGGTGTCGTCGGCGCCGGGCAGCGCGTCGGTCGTGGGCGGCGCCTTGGGCCTGGGCTGCGAGACCTGCTCCCGGGTGGGTGGCCGCGGCATGGGCGGCCTCTCGACCTTGGGCGACGGCACCCGCACGGGCTCCGCCTCGAGCTCGGGCGAGACCGCCTCGGCCGCCTTGGAGGCGCGATGCTTGATCAGCATGTCCTTCTGGATCGCCAGCAGCCGCTCGAGCTGCTTGGCCTGGATCACGCCGCGCTCCACCAGGAACTCGCCGAGCTTGCTGTGGTCTCCCTGGTCGGCCAGCGCCTGGGAGAGCTGCTCCTGGGTGATCAGCTTGTAGTGGACGGCCAGGCGGCCGATCAGCGGGATCTTGGGATCGCTCATGGTCCCCGCTGCATCGGCCGGAAGAAGGATGGCGTTGAGCCTTCGGGCGGGGTCGGGGAAAACCCCGAGGGCCCGCCGCCCGCCTCAGAGCAGTCCGAGCTGCTGCCCGCCGGGCCGCCGGAACGCGGCCGTCGACAGCTCGGGCCCGCGACGCGCGAGGCCGTGGCGCCGCAGGGCGAGCGCGAAGAGCGCCTCGGTGTGGTCGGCCAGCACGCCCTCGCCCGTCTGGCGCGTGCCGAAGCGCGGGTCGTAGAGCCGGCCGCCGCGCATGGCGCGCACCTTCGCGAGCACCTTGACCTTGCGCTCGGGGAAGTGGCGCTCGAGCCACTCCTCGAAGAGTGGCGCCACCGCGCCGGGCAGCCGCAGCATCACCTTCGACGCGAAGCGCGCGCCGGCCGCCGCCACGGCCTCGAGGATGGCCGGGATCTCGTGATCGTTGATGGCGGGGATCACCGGCGCCACCAGCACGCCCACGGGCACGCCCGCGCGCGCGAGCGTCTCGATGGCCTCGAGCCGCTTCTCGGGCGGCGAGGCGCCGGGCTCCAGGATGCGCTGGAGCTCCCGGTCGAGCGAGGTCACGGAGATCGAGACCGAGGCGGCGCCGTGAGCCGCGAGCTCCGCCAGCAGGTCCGCGTCACGCACCACGAGCCAGCCCTTGGTGACGACGATGGCCGGGTTGCGGAACTCGGCCAGCACCTCGAGGCAGCCGCGCGTGAGCCCGAGCTTCGCCTCGGCCGGCTGGTAGCAATCGGTCACGCCCGAGAGCGCGAGCGGCTTCGGCTGCCAGCCCGGCGCGGACAGCGCGCGCCGCAGGAGCGCCGGCGCCTCGGGCTTGAACAGGATCTTCGTCTCGAAGTCGAGCCCGGCCGAGTAGCCCAGGTACTCGTGGAAGGGTCTCGCAAAACAATAGGGGCAGGAGTGGCTGCAACCCCGATACGGGTTCACGCTCACGTCGAAGGGGACGTCGGGGCTCTGGTTGCTGGCGACGATCGATTGCGAGCGATCGCGGATCAGCTCGACGCCCGGTAGCTCCGCCTCGACCGGCCGGAACTCCTCCTCGATCTCGACGCGCTGGCGCTCGAACCGGTTGGGCGGGTTGCTCGGGGTGCCTCGGGGACGCACCGAGCGAAGCTACAGCGAAACAAGATCGAGCGGCAAGACCGGGCAAAGGCGTGCAGCACCAAGGGGTTGCCCGCGAGCTGTCGAGAGGCGCAACCGCCACCCGGACCGAGAGGCGCAACCGCCACCCGGAGCTTCGGGTTGGAACCCGTGCCCCCGGGTGCGAGGATGCAGCTTCAACCCCGCTCCCCGGCGCACCGGGGGTGCCGAGCGAGGAACGCCCCATGCGCCCTTCCCTGCCCTTTGCGACCACCCTTTGCCTCGTGCTGCTCGGAGCCGGCCTGGCGCTCCCGCCCGGTGCAGCCGCGCAGACCTCGTTCGTGGCGTTCGAGTCGGGGCCCGTGCGGCCGATCGCGCTCTCGCCCTCGGGCGGGCGGCTGTTCGCGGTGAACACGCCCGACAACCAGCTCGAGGTGTTCACGGTCTCCGCAGCCGGGCTCGCCCGCACCAAGTCGATCCCCGTCGGCATGGAGCCCGTGGCGGTAGCGGCGCGCAGTGACGACGAGGTCTGGGTGGTGAACCACCTCTCGGACAGCGTGAGCATCGTGGACGTGCCGAGCGGGCGCGTGGTGCGCACGCTGCTGGTGGGCGACGAGCCGCGCGACATCGTGTTCGCCGGGAGCGGCGGCAACCGCGCCTTCATCACGACGGCGCACCGCGGCCAGCACCGCACCGATGAATCGATCGAGGACGCGCCGGGCGCGGGCGACCCCCAGCTCACCACCGAGGGCGTGGGCCGCGCCGACGTCTGGGTGTTCGACGCCACGGCGCTCGGCTCCGCGTTCGGCGGGGACCCGGTGCGCATCCTCACCTTCTTCGCCGACACGCCGCGCGCGCTGGCCGCGAGCCCCGACGGCAGCACCGTCTACGCTGCGGCCTTCCACTCCGGCAACCAGACCACCGCCGTGACCGAGACCCAGGTCCCCGACGGATTCGACTCCGCCCCGCCGGGCGGAGGCGCGCCGGGCGGGGTGCCCGGACCCGACGACAACGCCGACGGCGTGGCCGCGCCCGAGACCGGCATCATCGTCAAGTTCGACGGCGCCGCCTGGCGCGACTCGCTCGGCCGCGACTGGACCGCCAAGATCAAGCTTTCGCTCCCCGACCACGACGTGTTCGCCATCGACGCCGACACGCTGTCCTCGGGCTCGGTGGTCGAGTTCGACCACGTGGGCACGATCCTGTTCAACATGGTCGTGAACCCCGTCACCGGGAAGGTCTACGTCACCAACACCGAGCTGCCGAACCACGTGCGCTTCGAGGGCCCGGGCGAGCACGGCGGCAGCACCGTGCAGGGCCGGCTCTCCCTCTCACGCGTGACGGTGATCGATCCGCTCGGCCTGACCGTGGACCCGCAGCACCTGAACCAGCACATCGACTACTCGCGCCTGCACACCGACGCGCCCGACCTCGTGGACCCGAGCCAGAAGGACCACAGCCTGGCCACGCCGCTCCAGCCCGTGGTGTCGAGCGACGGAAGCACGCTCTACGTGGCGGCCTTCGGCTCGGGCAAGGTTGGCGTGTTCTCCACGGCCGCCATCGAGGACGTGAACTTCGAGACGAACTTCGACCCGACCACCGCGAGCGCCCAGTACCTCGACGTGCCCGGCGGCCCGGCCGGTCTCGCGCTCGACGAGACGAACGACCGCCTCTACGTGCTCACGCGCTTCGACGACTCGGTGGCCGTGATCGATCTCGGGACCGGCAGCGAGACGAACCGCATCCCGCTGCACAACCCCGAGCCCGCCTCCATCGTGGAGGGCCGGCCGTTCCTGTACGACGCCACCTTCTCGTCGGGCAACGGCGAGGCGTCGTGCTCGAGCTGCCACATCTTCGCGGACTTCGACAGCCTGGCCTGGGACCTCGGCAACCCCGACGATGCCACCTCGAGCAACACCCAGCCCTCGGCCACGATCCTGCCGCCGGCCACCACCTTCCACCCCATGAAGGGCCCCATGACCACCCAGACGCTGCGGGGCCTCGGCACCCACGGCGGCATGCACTGGCGCGGCGACCGCGTGGACGGCTTCTTCGGCACCGACCCGTGCACGGAGCCCTCGGGCGCGCCCTGCGACGAGGACCTCTCGTTCAACAACTTCATCGTGGCCTTCGAGGGGCTGGTCGGGCGCGACGGCATCCCGACGCCGGCCGAGATGCAGGCCTTCACCGACTTCATCCTCCAGGTGCAGCTCCCGCCGAACCCCGTGGGCGAGCTCGACAACTCGCTCACCCCCGCCCAGGGGGCGGGCCAGACCTTGTTCAACGGTGCGATCACCGACGTGGTGGCGAACTGCAACGGCTGCCACACGCTCGACCCGGCCCAGGGCTTCTTCGGCACGGGCGGCGAGCAGAGCTTCGAGGGCGAGCCCCAGAACTTCAAGGTCGCCCACATGCGCAACCTCTACGCCAAGGTCGGCATGTTCGGCGACACGACCAAGCCGGCACACCTGGGCGACCAGGTGCGCGGCTTCGGCTTCCTGCACGACGGCAGCATCGACACGGTCGCCACCTTCCTGTCGGCCCCGGTCTTCAACCTGAACGCGACCCAGGAAGCGAACCTCGAGCAGTTCTCCCTGGCCTTCCCCACGGACCTCGCGCCCATCGTCGGCCAGCAGGTGACGCTGGCCGGCGCCGGCAGCGACGACACCAACGCGCGCATCACGCTGCTGCTCCAGCGCGCGGGCCATGCCTTCAGCTCGCTCGTGCTGGGCGGCGCGGTCACCGAGTGCGATCTGGTGGTGAAGGGCGTGGTGGACGGCGTGGCGCGCGGCTTCGTGTACCGGCCGGGCCTGGGCCACTTCCAGAGCGACCAGCTCGGCGAGACGATCGGCGACGCAGCGCTGCGGGCGAAGGCGCTCACGGCGGGCCAGGAGCTCACCTACACCTGCGTGCCGCCCGGCTCGGGCGACCGCGCGGGCATCGACCGCGACGAGGACGGTGTGCTCGACTTCGACGAGCTCGCCGACTTCACCGATCCGGGCAACCCGGGCAGCGTGCTGGGCGCGTGCAGCGACGCCATCGACAACGACGGCGACGGGCTCGTCGACGCCGCCGACCCGGGCTGCGCGGGCGGGGGCAGCCCCGACACCGAGAACCCCCAGTGCGACGACGGCTGGGACAACGACAACGACGGGCTCGCCGACCTGGCGGACCCGCAGTGCCTGAGCAGCTCGAGCAACCTCGAGAAGGCGGCCACGGGCTGCGGACTGACGGGCGCGGAGCCCCTGGCGCTGCTCGGCCTGATCGCGCTGGCGCGGGAGCGGAGGCGGCGGCGCTGAGCCCGGGCTTCAGGCTCACGCGGCGCGGTGTGGGCGCGCCAAGCGCAAGGACGCGAACGCGGCGGCCACGAGCAAGGCGAGGCTCGGCTCGGGGACCGTGGACGGGTCGGCGGCGATGTGCACGAGGAAGGGCGGCTCGTTGAAGTCGCCGTCGCCCGCGCCGACGCCGCCGCCGTTGTAGCCGATCAGGAAGTCGGCGCCCGCCGGCGCGCCGATGCCCATGGCGTTGCCGCGCCGAGCACGTGACTGCCGATTCTCAGCTGGAAGCTCTCGCCCCTCGAGAAGCCTGCGCCGATCAGGAGCTGGGCTGCTGCGTGCCGCGTGCGAACCGTCCACCGTTCCCGCGCGGGCTCGCGCGGTTGGACTCAGAGCGGGGCGCGCGACCCGGGCGAAGCCTCGCGGCCCGCGTTGCGACGGCGCGGCCAACCATGCAGCGCGAGCGCCTCGACCCTGCGGCGTTGGGCGGCCATGCCGTGGCGCCGCAGGTGCGCGCGCCGCGAGCTGCTGCCGGGAGCGCCCAGCGCCGCCAGCTGCGCGACCGTGCTCGCCAGCGCCTTGGGGTCGTTCCAGGGCACGTAGACCAGCTGCTCGCCGTAGACCTGACGCAACACCGGCAGGTCGTACGCGACGCACGGCGTGCCCGAGCACAGGGCCTCGGCCGGCACCATGCCGTAGCCCTCGAACGTGGAGGGAGCGAGCACGAAGGCCGCGTCGCGCATGGCGCGGAACTTGAGCGCATCGGGCGCGAGATCGAAGACGTGCAACGCGTGCTGCGGCTCGTCGCGGCGCTGGGCGTCGTAGCGCAGCAGGCCGAAGAGCACCACGTCGAAGGGCTGCTCCAGGGCGAAGACGGCGTCGATCGCGTGCGCCTGGTTCTTGTGCTCGGCGGGCCGCCCCACCACGACCGCGTAGGGCCGCGCGAGCCCGAGCGGCTCGAGCCGCCGCGAGGCCGCCAGCGCGAAGCTGTTGACGGCGGGCGCGAAGACACGGATCGGCGGCTCCGGCAGCTGGCGCTCGCGCAGCTCGCGCCGCAGCCAGCGCGCGGACTCGGGGCTCGCCGCCAGCAGCAGATCGCAGCGCGAGAGCACGGGCAGCCGATCGACGAAACGCAACAGCTCGATGGGCGAGACGTAGCGCCGGACCCAGTCGTGGGTCTCGAAGCTCATGCCGACGAGCCGCGCGCGCGGGCTCCGGCGCCGCAGGTCCAGGGCGTCGCCGGCCATGGGCTCGCGCCCGTCGGTCAGGATCACGTCCACCTCGCCCGGCGGCGCTCCGCCGTTGCCGACGTGCACGCGCAGGTTCGCAAGCGCCGGGAGGTCGCGCGCCCAGAGCGGCTCGCGGTCGGTGTGCAGGTCCACCCGGGCACCGCGCGAGGCCAGGCACCAGGCGAGCTGATAGAGGTGGACGCGGCCGCCGGAGTAGATGTCCGAGGTGCCGATCCACAGGCCGTAGCGGGGGGCGGCCAGGCCTCCGCTGCTCGTGTGCGCGCCGTCCGACGTCTCCACCCCTGCCCCGTCTGCGAGCGCCGATCCTACGCGAAGGCAGGGCCGGGGGTCGAGCGCAAAGAGCCTCGCGAGCCAGCCCCGATCCGACCTTCCGCGCGGGCCGCTGGGTCGGAGGCGGGCGCGACGTGCGTGGCCGCAAGCAGCAGGGAGGAACACGGTGGCTCGGCTGCGCTTATTTCGGCTACAGGCGCCCCAGCCCCAGCCGCTCCCGCCGTGTTCGCTCGGATCAGAGCTAGGCTCGGCGCTCGGAACGTGAAACCCATGAAGCTCTACGCGTTTACCGTCGCGCCGAACCCCACGAAGGTGCGGCTCTACCTGGCGGAGAAGGCAGCCGCGGGCAACGAGATCCGCCTGACCGAGCTCATGGTGAACGTCGCCCAGGGCGAGCAGCGGCTGCCCGAGCACCTGACGCGCAACCCGCTCGGCCGGCTGCCCGTGCTCGAGCTCGACGACGGGAGCTTCCTCACCGAGTCGCTCGCCATCATCGAGTACCTGGAAGATCTCTGGCCCGAGCCGCCCATGATCGGCGTCGACCCGCGCAGCCGCGCCCGCACGCGCGAGCTCGAGCGCATCGCGGAGTTCGGCGTGCTCCAGCCCGTGGCGCGCATCATCCACGCCACGAACTCGCCCCTGGGCCTGCCGCCCATGCCCGAGGTCGCGGAGCACTACCGGCGGGCCCTGCCCGGCCCGCTCGGCGTGCTCGACGCGGTGCTCGCCGACGGCCGCCCGTTCGTGGCGGGCGAGCGCCCGAGCATCGCCGACTGCACGCTCCAGGCCGCCTTCCAGTTCGCGCGCTTCCGCAAGCTCGAGATCGACCCGGTCTTCGAGCACGTGGCCCGCTGGGACCGCGCCTACCGCGACCGCGGGCCGGCCAAGGCCGTGTTGGTGTTCTAGCCCTGGGGGATCCTTCCATGCAGACCGAGCGCTTCGAGGGGATGGCTGCGGAGGCGGCGCGAGCCTTCGCCGAGAAGTGGCTGCCCGCCTGGACCGGCAACGATCCGGCGCGGCTCGTCTCCTTCTACGCCGAGGACGTCTTCTACTGCGATCCCGGAATTCCGCAGGGCGTGCGCGGCCGCCCGGCGCTGCTCGCGTACTTCACGCGCCTGCTGGCCCACAACCCGCGCTGGATGTGGACCCAGCGCAGCTCGGTCCCCCTGCGCGACGGCTTCCTCAACCTCTGGCACGCGAGCATCCCGGTGGGCACGACCGCGGTGGAGGTGGACGGCGCCTGCACCGTCCAGCTCCGCGGCGGTCTGATCTACTCGAACCAGGTCTTCTTCGACCGCTCCGAGCTGCTGCGCGCCATCGAGAGCGTGCGCGGGGGTCGCTAGCCGGCGAGCCCGCGCGCGGCCGTGGTCGACGAGTACTGGAAGGTCACGATCGCGCAGCTCGGGCAGCGGAAGGCGTGAACGCGGGCGCGCTCGCGCCAGCCGGTGGTGCCGGGCAGGCCCGCGAGCGCGTGGGGCATGCCGACGGGCTGGCCGGCGTCGCGCCAGTGGATGCCGGCGAGCAGCGGCAGGTAGCCCTCGGCCATGGGCGCCCGGCAGCGCGGGCAGGCCGGAGCGCCCGGCGGCAGGTCGAAGCGCGTGTTGGGCACGCCGGGCCGCGTGAAGCTGCGCTGGAGGAAGAGGCCGAGCAGCACGAGCAGGAGCACCAGCACGGCGAGCAGCGCCGCCACCACGGTGATCAGGGCCGCCGAGTTCTCGATGGTCGCGACCAACACGCACTCGCCGGGCTTGCCCTCGGGCAGCACCACCTCGAGCACGTCGCCGGACACCGCCGCGGCGAGGTGCCCCTGGTTGGTCTCCGCCGTGCAGTGCATGCCCGTGCGAGGGCCGCTCGTGACGCGCAGCAGGAGCGCGACGTCCGGCGTCCTTCCCACGACTTCGCTCTGGGCGCGCTCGCCGCGGGCGTGGAGCTGGTAGCAGCGCCAGGCGGTCTCCATGGGGCCGGCCACCACGGCCAGCAGCACGGCCACCACGGCCGCGATCGGCAGCCAGACGGCGAGCGTGAGCTTGCGGGGCTCCATGGGGGACGCATCGGCGCCGCGCCGGGGCGTCTTGACGGGGCGTGCGGCGCAAGTACTGGGTGTGGCGCGCGGGCGAGGAGCGGATCCGCGAGTACGAGTCCTCGCCCGGGACGCTCCGCGCCTTCTGCTCGCGCTGCGGTTCGCCGCTGTACAGCCGCCGGCGCGATGCGCCCGACGTGCTGCGCCTGGGGTTGCTCGACGACGACGGGGGCCGGCGCCCGCTGTGCCACCTCTGGGCGGCTCGGCTCGGCCGAGGCTGAGCCGCAGCCCGGGTGGCCGATCAAGCCCGACCGACGTCACTCCGATGCGTCGAGGGTCATGGGCTGGATCCTGCTCGTCCTGTTCGTGGTGGCTGCGATCGCGTTCCAGATGCGCATCGCCGTCCGTCGGGTTTCGGGCCTGGTGCGCAAGCTCCAGGACCCGGCCTTCGCGGCGAAGCTCGAGGCGGGCGATCGCGAGGCGCTCCGCCGCGAGCTGGCGGGGGTCACCGGCAACGACGAGAGCGCCCCCGACGAGCACGCCGACCTGCTCCTCGCGCGCTGGCACCGGGCGCGCGGCACGAGGCCCCCGGCGCAGCCCGGGGTGGCGAGCCCGCCGGCGGGCCTGCGCTTCGAGCGCGCGGGCGCCTGGCCGCTGCTCGCGGTCGCGGCCGTGGCCGCGCTCCTGGCCTTCCTGCGTCTCCAGGGCTGAGGGGCGGGATCAGCCCGGCTCGCGCGGCGGCTGCGCCGGCACGGGCGCGAGGCGCGGAATCCAGCGCGGGACCTCGCGCTTGTAGCGACGGTAGTCCTCGCCGAAGCGTCGCTCGAGGCCCGGCTCCTCCGAGAGCGGCAGATAGACGGCGTTGATGGCGAAGAAGAGCGCCCACCAGGCGAGCAGCGCCCCGGAGCGGAACACGAGCGCCTCGCCCAGCAGCACGAACAGCACGCCGCTGATCATCGGGTTGCGCACGAAGCGGTAGGGCCCGAGCACCACCAGCCGCCCGGTGGGACTCCAGGGCGCGAGCGTGCCGCGGCCCGCCTTCGCGAACAGGCGGATGGTCGCGACCATCAGCGAGAGGCCCACGGCGATGGCCAGCACGCCGAGGTCCGTGGTGAGGGCGAACAGCGAAGGCGCCTCGAAGCCGCCCCGGCACCACAGGATCAGCGCGGGGATCGTGACCAGCACGTTGAACGGAAGCGCGAGGACGGCCAGGAGGTGGCGCAGCATGCCCGGCCAGACTACACCGCCGGCCAGGGCCCCGGCTCGGCAAGGAGGCCGATCCAGGTCGACCTCCGCGCAGCGAGGCGAAGCCGAGCGAAGCTCACAGGGCTAGAATGGGCCGTCGGTCGCGCCGGCCCGGGAGGACTCCGTGAAGATCCCCTTCTACTTCGACTACGCCTGCCCCTGGGCCTACCTGGGCAGTGCGCGCGTCGAGTCCTACTTCGCCGGTGCGGGCGCCCAGATCGACTTCCGGCCCGTGGTGCTGGCCGATCTCAAGGAGAGCTCCGGCCCCGGCGCCCTGCCGGCGGGCGAGCGCAAGCAGCGCTGGTACCTCTCGGACCTCACGGCGTGGGCCGAGCTGGTGGGCGCCGAGATCTCGCCGCGCGCGCGCGACCGGCGACCCGATACGCGGCTGCTGCTCCAGGCGGCGCTCGTGGCCAAGGACCGCGGGCGCCTGCGCGAGTTCCACTACGCGGCCTACCGCGCTCGCTGGGCCGAGGCGCGGGCGGTGGACGACCCGGCGGTGGTGCGCGAGCTGCTGGAGGGCGCGGG